>Ga0310124_10000404_pt1 | contig 29793 bp, 28 predicted proteins | sample CB11b_AW_Bot5_MG_FD_203507 | JGI IMG/M metagenome (GOLD analysis project Ga0310124, IMG submission 203507) | Marine microbial communities from Western Arctic Ocean, Canada - CB11b_AW_Bot5 | ecosystem: Environmental > Aquatic > Marine > Oceanic | place: Canada: Western Arctic Ocean | collected...
CCTGCTGCATCTCAATCCAGTGGCTGGCCACATGCCGGTAAAACCGGTTTTCACCATAGAGCGTATTCATGTGCGAATAGGCCGCGCCCGTGCCCTCGTGAAAACCCATTGTCACGCCCAGTTCTTCGTGCAGCGCGAACAGCGGATTCCAATAATTGGAATGCCAGAAATGGCCATTTACACAGTTGGGGCGCACGAAAGAACCGACGGCGCCAAGCTCGGTCACGCAGCGTACCAATTCGGCACAGGCAAGGTTTACATCGTGGGGCGGCAGCATAGCGGCGAACTTCAACTGGTCGGGGCTGTGCTGGCAAAACTCATGGACCCAGTTGTTGTATGCCTGGCTCAGCGCCAGCGACAGGCGCGGGTCCATGCCATCGCGGGCCAGCAGGCTGAGCCCCATGGTGGGAAACAGGACCGCGATGTCGATCCCCTCCAACTCCATGCCCATGATCTGCGCTTCGCCGTTGTAACCGCGCTCGATGGCGAAATCCAACCGCCCACTGTCGGCAATCCGGGAGCCCGATAACGGTTGCGAGGTATCGGCGTTGCCGATGCCAAGGTGCGGTTTGCGGTGTTGTTGGGTTTCGTTGTCGTAGGTCGACGGTTCATCGTCGATGATGATCACGCCGCGCTTTGGCTGGCCATCGGCCCCGACGGGCAAGGTTACCCGGTCGCGGAATTCGTGGTCCAGGTATCGATCGAACAGATCCACCGGCTCCATGATGTGCATGTCGCAGTCAACAAATCGCATTCCGTCCTTCATTATCCGACCCTCCCTATATGTGAAATATTCGGACGCTTTCCCGTATCGCGATGCTAGCATCATGAATGCGCCCGGTAAATGCCGGCGCGGTCGAGGCGGCCTGTCCTTTATAGAAAATGGATTAGCGGATCAGCTGCACTTCTCCGATCAATTCGGCGATTTCCCGGCGCAACAGAAATTTCTGGATCTTGCCGCTCGGGGTCATGGGAAATTCGTCCCGGATTTCCAGCCGCTCCGGCAGCTTCCAGGTGCTCACCCGCTTGGATTTTAGAAAATCCACCATCTCATCGAAGCTCAGGCTCTCCCCCGGGGCGCAGATAACGTAGGCGCAGACCCGCTCCGAGAGAACCGGGTCGGGCATGGCGACGCAGGCCACGTTGGCGATCATAGGGTGGACAAAAAGTAGCTCCTCGATCTCCCGCGCGCTGATATTGGCGCCGCCGCGGATAATCATATCCTTATTGCGGCCGACGACGCTGACGTAGCCTTCACGATCCAATGTGCAAATGTCACCGGTGGCGAACCAGCCGCCGTCGAGACAAACCTGGCGGGTCATTTCTGGGTCCTTATAATATCCAGCGTGTTGGCTCGGTGTACGTATTTGCAGCTCGCCCTCGCCGTCGGGGCCGAGGGGCTCTCCACTTTCCAGGTCGACCAGACGCCCTTCCACGCCGGGGATTATCTGTCCGTCGGTGCCATAGCGCCGCGCCGCCGGCGCGCTTGGATAGACCGCGCTGTTGATCAGCGCCTCGGACGAGCCGTATAGCGCGGAGACAAAAAGTCCGAAGTCTTCATCGGCCTGCTTGATCAGTTCCCGTGGTATGGGCGCACCGCCGCAGGAGAAGGACTTCAGGCTGGCAAGCTTCTGCCGGCTGGCGTTGGGTGCGTTCATCAGGCCATGCAGGAACGGCGTCGCGGACAGGGTGTAGGTGCAACCTTCCGAATAAATGAGCTCCACAGCCTCTTCCGGGTCCCAATGTTCCTGCCATACGGCTGTGAGGCCGCATTGTACGGGCAGCCGGGCGCCAATGAGCAGTGCGGTGGTGTGACCGATGGGCGAGGCCATGAACACGACGTCATCGTCAGTCATTGAGTAGGCCTCAGCCACTTGCCGCGCGCCGGCGCCCATGGTGTTGTTGGTGTGCATAACGCCCTTGGGTTCCGCCGTGGTGCCGGAGGTGAACATCAAGGTAGCTATCATATTGGGGTCCGGGCGCAGGCCGTCTATGGTCGCGCAGGAGATCTCTTCCTCCCAGGGCTTGCCCAAGAGCTCTTCCAATGGTCGCATGCTGTTCGGGGCCTCATCGCCGGCCACGAAGACGTGCTTCAGATCGGGCAGCCCAGGCCAGAATTCGGCCACCATGTCGGTATAGTCGAAGCGGCGGTAGCAGTCAGGTATTACCAGCACGGCAGACTTGGCATAATCGAGGATATAGCCCACCTCGGTGTGGCGATACATGGCGCCGATCGAGTTCGTCACGGCGCCAAGCTTGCCAGCAGCGCAATACAGGATGAGCCACTCGGCCCAATTCGGCAGCTGGATGGATATGACGTCGCCGGGCCGGATACCGTGCTGGTAGAGGCCGCAGGCGGCCCGATGGGCCAGGCGGTCTAGCTCGGCGAAGGTAAGCCGCCATTTGCGGTCGACCAAAACCAGCTTGTCACCGCGCTCGGCCGCGTGCCGGCGCAAATGATCGTCGAGAGTCTGGTCCGCCCACGCGCCCATCCCCACCCGTGCCTCGATCGTGGCGGCGTCGTGATAGAGCTCTCGAATGGCCATGACTGCATTCCCCCAATACTCTAAAGGCCAGATTGGATCCCACCCGAAACGGGCAGGTTCACACCTGTAATGAACGAGGCCTCGTCGCTGGCGAGAAACAACGCCGCGTTCGCGATATCGATTGGCTCACCCAGCCGTTTTAGCAGAGTTCGTTGACGGAAAATTTCCACCTGCTCGGGATCCATTCGGTCGACCACCCTGGTTCTGATCAAGCTGGGCGCGACGGAATTAACTGTGACATATGGCCCGAATTCTATTGCCATGGATCGGGTAAGTGCGGCGACCCCTGCCTTGGCGGCGCTATACGCAGCCATCCCATCTTCTCCCGACATCGCGATCGAGGCAAAGTTCACGATACGGCCATACTGATTTTTCATCATCCTTGGCACGATGCGTTTTGCGGTTAAAACGATGCCCGCAAGATTGAAATCTAAAGTCGATCTGATTTCCTCCATGGAAGAAGACAGTAACGGCGTGAGGAGGCCGCCGCCCCGCACGCCGCCGACGATATTTATGATGATGTCAATCGAGCCAAATCGATCATAGGCCTCGCCACAGAGCGTATTCACATCGGCCTCATCGAGCGCATCACCGCGGCAGGCCAGGGTGGTTGCCGGATCACAACCGCCGGCCACTTCGTCGAGGCGCCGCTGAGAAATATCCGAAAGCACCAGTTTGGCGCCTTCGACGGCAAAACGCCGGGACATCGCCTCGCCCATGGGTCCGCCGGCGCCGGTTATCAACGCAACCCTGTCTGCCAATCGCATAGCATCCCTTTCCTTATAGCACCTAGCCAATCACAGCAGCCTATCCGAATGCCGCCAATTAACGTTGGCTTCCCTCCCATAAAGGACAAGCTTAACGATAGGCGTTTTTCAAATCCATGGCGATAACCAAGAGGTCGGAATATTCGCTCATGGCCAATTAACTGGCCACCATAGATCGGGCGTGGGGTAGACGAGGCCGGCCGTGATGCCGCCGCCATTGCCCCGGGCTCTAGTGCAATTCCGAACGGTACTACTCTAGGGTTTGACGTGGTAGGCGACCCAGTCGATGCCTTTAGCCTTTAATACTTCGCACTCAGATTTTTGAACATTTATATTCGCCGTTTTCAGCCCCATTTTCATTCCAGGCAGCGTCTGGACCCGTGCCGACAGATCTTCAACACGAGTGGAAATGATTTGGAGGCGCTCATTAACTGCCAGCATTTCCTTGGCGAAGAGTGATTTAGACACATGGGCGGACCGGCCGGGATAAGTCATTACTTTGGCGTTATCTTTTTTTAGTTCGTTCTTCATTAATTAAAAGTTTTTTTCTCTTCCTTTTCGTTCGTCTTCTTATACCGAAATTCCTTTTCTTATTCCCTGGCCTTCTTGTCTACGCTTTTATTCCGCCCGCGCCTTTTTCGCCGCCATGACGGTTCGGTCAAAGGGCGTGTTAAAATTTACCGCACATGACGACAATAAAATTGTCAAACAGAAAACAAATGATAGTGCTAAGAATTGACGCATTTTAGCAAGGTTCGATCGGCGTGGTACGAACAACTCACCGCCGTCCTGTTTTAGTCTAGTCATGCTCAGGTAAATGCCAGACCAAGTATGCGCGAAAAATCCATAAAAATGATTAAATATTTCACACATCAACGGAATTATTATTAAAAATAGATCGTTGGGTTTTACTGGTGTTTGCTTGCGGCGACTGTGCTAGGTTTACGGCGCACTTAATGTGATGGCCATTTTATTGGGTTTGCCGGCGCCGGCAGTATTTCGTGGGACGTGGAAATACAACCCTTGGCAAGTATAGGCCCCGTGTGCCACGATGAGTTTTTTAATTGGGGAGCATGCCATGAACGAGCGCAAGGTCATTGAAAGAGGCATTACGGCGGATACGGAGACGGTATCGTCGGCCTATGTGCCACCTCTCCAGCTCACGAAAGGGCAAGCGCCACCCATCGCCGCGAATGGAGGTTTATCCTACATGTCGTTCGATCGGGACGGCGATGCGGGAACGGCCGCGGCGCTGGAGGCGGCGCTCATCCAGATTGCCGAAGGCGAAGGGCAGGCCGTTATCGACATGCTCGACAATGCGCCCCCCGGCCCCATCGAGACCAAGTGGGGCATGGGGTTTCGTGATTACGCGGAGTGCGTCGACTATATTCGGGTGAACGACATCAAAGCCCCGGAAGGCGGCCTGGCGCTGCCCCTACGCTACACCGTGCGCGAGCAGCCGTCCTACTCCATCGTCTCGTCGAACGCGCTCTGGCAGGACCCGGGCCGCGAGGCCGAGGCAAAAGCGTTCCGCAAGGACGAGCAGGACAACGGGCGGCGAAACCTCTATTTTCCTCAAGTGATGCGGGATGCGCGGCGAATTGAGGAATATTACCCCGGTCTGTCACCCAACAGCCCCGCGTGCATGGACAAGCTTGGCGTCTCGCTGGCGCACTGCGAGTCCAAGTGCGAAAATTTTTACGACGCGGCGGTGGTGGAGCGCGTATTCTATCCGGAGATTGAGAAGCTGCTCTTGGAGTTTTTTCCAGGTGCGACGGATGCGCTCGTCTACAACCATGATGTGTTTGACAAGGACTACCAGGGCGACCGCACGGAAGACCAGGACAACAAAAACCCCGGCGTTAACGCCAACTACGCCAACCTCGTGCACAACGATCTAAACGACAACAGCGGTCGCGTGCGCTGCCGCGAGCTGCTCACCAAGAACCTGCGGAACTTCGGGCGCGAGCAACACTACACGGAGGCAGAGGCCGACGCGAAGATGTCGCGGCGGTTCATGTCAATCAACCTCGCCAAGCCGATGGAGACCGTGCGCCAGAACCCCTTCGTGCTCTGCGCCTGGCCCTCTTTCGCCGATCAGCCGTACATCAATAACTACCGGATCTACGACGATCGCGTCGGCGAGACCACCCGCTTCACCCACCGCGCCGAACACGAGTGGTACTGGGTTCCCCAACAGACGCCGACCGAGGTCTCGATGCTCAAGTGCTACGACTCCGTCACCGACGGCTCCGTCTCGCGTTGGTCTTTTCACACGGCCTGCGTCGACCCAACCGCGCCCGACGACGCGCCCTGCCGCAGGAATGTCGTGGTCCGATCCTATGTCTTCTTCTAGAGAAATTCCGGATCAATGAGAATCGCGAAGCGGTTCTAAGTGATTGGAAAATTTTCTCTAAATTCTAAAGATCTGAGCGTTTTCAGAATTAAAATACTCTAGGAAGGCAGGAAGACGCTGTGTGCAGCGCTGACCAATCTCGTTTCGGGAATGCCTTTTTATCCAGCCCGCCTCGCTGTTAATCCTACGGTGGCCTGCAACTTGCTGCCTCGCCCCCACCGCGCCCGCCAACTATGCAACGGCGTGAGACTACGATGGCCTAAAATTCTACCCAGGAACTGATGACCGCCGCCGCCGCCCGGCAGAACCAGGATGGCGAGCGATTTTTTTCGGCATGCGTCTGCCTATTACCGTCTATGGCATGGCCCGGCTGACCCTCGCGCCCAACGCGGTCGGCCTGTTCGAAAGCGGGGTGGCCCAGTACGAACCTGCAGACGGCATGCTATACACCATGTGCGATGGCCCCAATCAGCTTAGCGCGGCATGATCCACGGGGCTGATCCCAGTCGTGGGGCTTTTAAGCGGTGGCTGGGTCCAGGCGGGCTTTAACAGCGGGGCGGAGTGGATCGCTTTGGCAATATCAATACCTCCTACATCAGCGATATGGATCACGCAAAGGTAAAGCTGCCCGGTTTGGGGGGCGCGCCGGACATCGCAGCCATGGCGGGCCACCTGGTAATCATCATCAATTATCAGAAATACCGCCTGATCGAAAAGGTCGATTTCATCACTTCGCCCAACATTTTGGATTGCGGCGATGCCCGCAAGAAAGCCGGACTGCCTGGCGGCGGCCCTGCGGTAATCATCACCGATGGCGGCATCCTGCAACCTTACGGTCCCACGAACGAATTCCACCCTGCCTCGACCCATCCCGGCCATAGCCTGGGTAAATTTCAGCGGAATACTAGCCGGACTCCACAATGCATACCTGACGTGCCCGAGACCCCGCCCCTAACCAAAGACAAAATGGCCGCGCTGCACCATATCGACAAGGAAGGTTTCCGGCGTAGTTAATCCGCGCTGAGCAGGACAATATCGAAGCGGCGGCGCAGGATGTCGTCGATCAATTCAAAGCAGGCGCCATGGCGCACCACCGCCATATTCTCCACGTCCAGCAACGTCGATGAGGCGCCATAGGGATGATACTTGCGCAGGCCATGATCGATAACGATATCGGCAATGGCCTTGATTTCCGGCTCGATATCCTCGACCCGGAATTTGGTCCCCTGCAGGGAGCGGTTGGCGGAGGAGCCAAATAGAGGGTGCCCGGCGGCCAGGCTCAAACGGCTGATGGCGCCATGGAAAGACCCGGCGTTCATCAGCAAGGCCACGGTGCCGTCCTTAGAGCTGCCGGCCAAGCTTCGCGCCGTCAGGGCCGTCAGCAACGGGTGCGTGGGGTCGCACGGCGCAATCACCCCCAGGGGCAGATCCGCATCCGCCGTGATTGCCTGCACCACGTCTTGAGCCCGTTGATCAATTTTGTGGATGGCCTCATGCAACGCCTGATCGCCGATCATGGCATTCAGCTTGCTCGCGGTCCGGCCCTTGGTGTCGAAAATACGGCTCAGCGCGGCCTCCGAGCCGCCGATCACGGAATAGCCCACATCCATGGGCAATATGGCGATGCCCCCCTGGCGCAGTACCGCGAAAGCCCGCGCGGCATCACCTTCGATATCATAACGTCCCAACATGGTATTTTCTACCTGCCTCGGCTAAGCTGTTTTCGCAAACTTTCCAAACAGAGTAGATATAGGGTGATGAGCCTCAATACCATAGATTACCCCACCGACGACCTGCCATTTCAATTAACGCCCTATTCCCCGACCATCGGCGGCGAGATTAGTGGCATCGATTTGCGCCAACCCCTGACTGACGATCAGGTTGAAGGTATTCGCGCGGCGCTGCTGGACCGCAAGGTATTGTTTTTCCGCGATCAGAATATAACCACCGACCAACATCTGGATTTCGCCCGCAACTTTGGTGACTTGGAGGTGCATCCCTTTGCCCCGCACAAGGACGGCTATCCGGAAATTCTGGCCATCACTCATGACCGCGACCATCCCGGGCAGGAAAATGGCTGGCATTCGGATGTGACCTGGCGGCAACAGCCCTCCCTGGGATCCGTGCTGCGCTGTATCGAATGCCCGTCCAGGGGCGGCGATACTCTGTTTGCCGATATGTACGCCGCCTATGACGGCCTGCCGGCAGCAATACAAGAATTGGTCGAGGGGCGCCTCGCCCTGCACGATTTCGAAGGCTTCCGCGCCCGCCTGCGCAAACGCGGCGCGACGGAGGCCGAGCTTGAGGATTTCAACAAAGCCTATCCCAACCCCCAGCATCCCCTGATCCGCAGCCATCCCGAAACTGGGCGCAAGGGCATCTATGTCAACGCCGCCTTTACCAAGCATATCATCGGCATGGAGCGGGAAGAGAGCGCGCGGCTTCTGGCCATTCTGTACCACCAGGCCAGCATGCCCGAATACCAATGCCGGTTCCACTGGGCTGCCAATTCCATGGCGTTTTGGGACAACCGCGCCTGCCAGCACTACGCCGCCTCAGACTACTGGCCACAGATACGCCGGGTTGAAAGGGCGACCATCATTGGCGATACGCCGTTTTATACAACCGAAGGGCCGGTCGCGAACATGGCTGAAAGCCCGTTTCGAGGCCGGATTGCGCGGCAGCGGGTGGAACCCGGGCACAGCCTGTTCAAATCGTAGACGGGCCTATGCGCCCTGCGCATTGTCGTATTAGACTGCGCTCCTTCCAGCAAGGCGGCAGGGGCGCCTCTGAAATAGCAGCAATAAGGATGCCAAATGGCAAATGACGGCACAAAAGACCGCGGCGGGCCAAGCGATTGGTTCACGGAACAGCTGATAGGGCTGAAACAGGATTTGGGCCAGTTGGAAGATAAGATGCGCAAACCAAGCGGCGAAGGTACGGGTGGAGGGGAACGGCGGGGAACAACCACCTCCGCGCCGATCTCGCGGCCCCCGACCATTGCGCCGCCACCCACCATTGCGCCGACCCCGACCGTCGCCCCACCGCAAATTGCGCGCCCTAGCACGCCAGCGTATCGGCCACAGATCGCGGCGCCGGCGCCCCTCGCCCGCCAGGAAACACGCCGGGAAACGCCCCGGGAAATTCCGGCCCAGGCCCGCAACGAAATGCCAAGGCCCAGCCTGGCGACTACTGCCGCTAGGCCGGAGCCACGACCACGCGCCAGCAAGGGTGACGGCGGCTATCGTCTGGGTGTCGACGTGGGCGGCACCTTCACAGATCTGCTGTTGATTGATGAAGGCAGCAGCCATGCCTACACCGCGAAAGTACCCTCGACGCCGGAGGATTCCGCCCAAGGGGTGTTGAATGGCATTAACAAAATCTGCCTTGAGGCCGGGATAGAGCCCGCTGCTATTGGCCGGGTCATGCACGGCACCACTGTGGCCACCAACACGGTGCTTACGGGCAACGGTGCCCTGGTCGGCCTGATCACCACCAAGGGCTTTAAACAGGTGCTGCAGATAGCGCGCTCTTATGTGCCGGGCGGTCTGGGCGGCTGGGTCATATTCAACAAACGCCCTCCCCTGGCACCACTTGAGCTGACTATCGAAGCCAACGAGCGCATGAGCGCCTTGGGCGAGGTGGTAGAGCCCCTGGATGAGGCGGCCATGGCGGAGAGCATTACCACCTTGAAGGGCAGCGGGGTCGAAGCGCTGACCATTTGCCTGGTCAACGCCTATGCCAATGGCGCCCACGAACAAATTATCCGCACCATCGCCGAAAAGGTCATGCCCGGCGTTCCGGTCTCCATCTCGTCCGAAGTGATACCGGAGATGTATGAATACGAGCGGGCCGAGACCACCGTGGTAAATTCCTATATCCGGCCCATAGTCTCGAAATATATCGAGAGCCTAGAGGCGGAGCTGAACCAGCGCATGAACGGGGTGCAATTGCACATTTTACGTTCGGACGGTGGCCTGGCTTCGGCCGAGGCGGCCAAGTCGACACCGGTCAATCTGTTGATGAGCGGCCCGGCGGGCGGTGTATCGGGCGCCATCTGGATCGCCAAACAGGCCGGGTATGAAAATCTTTTGACCTTCGACATGGGCGGCACCTCAACCGACGTGGCGCTGATTGAAGGCGGTGTGGCGCGGACCCGGCGGGAAACCCGGGTGGCCGATGTGACCGTGCGCGCCTCCTCCATCGATGTGCGAACAGTGGGCGCGGGAGGCGGTTCCATCGCCTATGTGCCGGAATTGACCAGGGCGCTACGTGTGGGGCCGCAAAGCGCCGGGGCCGAGCCCGGCCCGGCCGCCTATGGCAAGGGCGGGGCGGAACCCACCGTGACCGATGCCAACGTGGTACTGGGCTATTTGCCATCGGGCGCCCGCCTGGGCGGCGATATGCAATTGGATTACGCCGCCGCCGAACGGGCCATGGATAAAGTGGCCAAGGCCATGGGCCTCGGGCTGAAGGAAGCCGCGGAAGGCATCATCAATATCGTCAATGAAAACATGTTTGGCGCCCTGCGTCTGGTCTCCGTAGAACAGGGCTATGACCCGCGGGATTTCGCCTTGATCGGCTTTGGCGGCGCCGGGCCGCTGCACGCCAATGCATTGGGCAAGTTGATGGGCAGCTGGCCGGTGCTGATCCCCCCTGGGCCAGGCGTATTATGCGCCTATGGCGATGCCACCACGCGGGTACGGGATGAAGCCTCGCGCACTTTTGTCCGCCGCTTTGAAGACACCTCGGACGGCGAAGTTCTCGGCATTCTAGAGGAACTGGCGGAAATCGCCGCCCACACCCTGGATAACGAAGGTGTACCCCGGTCGGAACAGACAACAATGTACCAGATCGACTTGCGCTATGCGGGCCAGGCCATGCAGTTGACCGTCGATATGACGCAGGAGGAATTCAGCAGTGGCGGCCTGCCCTCCGCAGGGAAACAGTTCAATGCCATGCACGAAAAGATGTTTACCTTCGCCCTGGAAACCGGGCACGAGCTGTATAATCTGCGCGCCCTGGTGCAGGGCCGGGAAAGCACGGCCAAGGCCGAGGTCTTGCAAACGGGTAGCAGCGATGCCTCCGCCGCCGCTTATTTGGATACCAACGTCTATGTGGCAGGCCGGGAGCAAGCGGCCAGAATCTATGACCGCAGCCAGTTGCTAGCCGGCAACCGTATAGCCGGCCCGGCGATCGTCACCGAAATGGACGCCACGACTCTGATCCTGCCCGACCATGACGGCGAGGTCGATACGGTGGGCAACATTCTGATACGGCCCGTTTAAGCGAATTGGGGGACAAGACCATGCCAGCAAAAATAATACAGACCAACAACACTCCGTTCCGGAAAATCGATCTGGACCCAATCACCCTGGACATCGTTGAAAACGCCTTGCGCAATGCCCGCGATGAAATGGATGCGGTGTTGTTTCGCACCGCCATGTCGCCGGGCATTCGCGAGCAGCATGATGCGTTTCCCATGATCGCGAATCACCAGGGCAAGATGGTGGTGGGGCAATTCGGTTCTTTCTTCCATGGCTTTCAACAGGGCTATGACGGCGATATCGAGGAAGGCGATGTTTTCCTGACCAACGATCCCTATTCCTGTAACGGCGCGATCAGTCATTTAAACGACTGGCTGACTATGATGCCGATCTATATCGATGGCCGGATCGTCGCCTGGGGCGCCATGTTCGGCCATATGACCGACATCGGTGGCAAGGTGCCGGGCAGCCTGCCCACGGATGCGGCGCAATTGTTTGAGGAAGGGGTGCAGATCCCGCCCGTGAAGATCTACCGTAAAGGCGTCTTGAACGAGGAAATGCTGGAGCTAATTCTGCGTAATTGCCGCCTACCGGAATGGAACAGATCGGACTTCAACGCCGTCATCGCGGCCCTGCGCATGGCGGAGCGGCGGGTGGTGGAGAATTGCGAGCGCTTCGGCGTCGATGAATTCGTCACGGCAATGGAAGACATGCTGGACCGCAACAAGCGCGCGATGGGCGTCATCCTGAAACAGGTAATCCCCGAGACCAAACAATATTTCGAGGACTTCATCGACGACGATGGCGTCGGCATGGGCCCCTACAAGATCGCCTGCACCCTATGGCGGGAGGGGGATATGGCGATCTTCGATTTCGAGGGCACGGACCCGCAATCCATTAGTTCGGTCAATTTTTTGCTGAATGAAGAAATGTTCAAGATGTTCCTGGGCGCCTTCTTCATCAATATGTTTGACCCGCAGATCCTGTTCAATGACGGCTTCTATGATCTGGTGGAGGTGCGCATCCCGCGGGGCACCATATTAAAGCCGATCCGCCCGGCGGCGTTAAGCTGCCGGACCCATCTGCTGGGCCGTATCTTCGATATCATGAGCGGTCTGCTGGGCCAGGGTTCTCCGGACGCCCTATGCGCCGCGGGCTTTTCCGACAGCCCCCATTTCATGTACTCGGGCTACGACAAGAATGGCGAATGGTATCAGCTTTACCAGATCGGCTTTGGTGGCATTCCGGGCCGGCCCGCGGGCGATGGCGCCGACGGCCATTCGCTGTGGCCGGCCTTCACCAACGTACCCAACGAGTTTTTGGAAGCCTATTTCCCCCTGCGCATCGTACAATACGAAACTATTGCCGACAGCGGCGGGCCGGGCCTGCACCGGGGCGGCAATGGCCTGTCCATGGGCTATCAATTCCTGGAAACGGGCCACATTTCGATTCACGACGACCGCTGGCTGACCCACCCCTGGGGCGTCAACGGCGGCCTGCCCGGCGCACGCAGCAACAAATTGATGGTGCGCGCCGACGGCTCCCAGGAATGGATGGCCTCGAAATGCGACCGGATTAAGGTAGATACCGGCGATACTCTGTACTTCAACACCTGGGGCGGCGGCGGCTGGGGTGACCGCTTCCAGCGCGACCCGAGCATCATTGCGCTCGATGCCAGTCGGGGCCTGATCACCATCGAAGGGGCGAAACGCTACGGCGTCGTCCTGGGCGCCGATTACAGCGTGGATCAGCGCGGCACCGAGGATCTGCGCCGCCGCATGGTGGCCGAGCGCGGCGCAGTCGAACTATTCGATTTCGGCGGCACGGTGGAAGAATTAAAGGCGCGTTGCAAAGAGGATACCACCCTTGATCCACCCATCACGCCGGTCTTCCAAAAATGGATGGGCCGCGCGCAGGCGCCGACGCTAGCGGAAGCGGCAGAGTAGTTCTGACGCAGATGTAGAGAAGCCCATTCTTGCAATTTAAATGGGTATAATGTCGTATTATTATTTTGAAATTGGTGAGTTAGGAATTCACCCATTCTAATTATAAGGCGCCTTATGGCCCGTTTAAGCTTGATTGGAGTGGGAGGCTGGGGCGTTTTTGTGTGCCATGCTTTCGTGTCAAAGCCCAGTCCTTTCAAGCCAAAGGGCAAAGCTAAAAATATTGAAACAGGGTCCGAGCGGGTAGCCGCCTCGTACCCTATTTCATTTCAGGCCCGCGTAGATGCAACCACTCACCGCAATACCGGCGATGATAGGACCAATGCCGATATTCACGGACGCCTACTCATGCCAACAACACAAAGACAGTGACTACAATCCATCTGGCATGGCCACGTTTCCAAACTTATCAGCGCAATACCACTGGCACCGGCGCCTTGGTCCAGGATACAGTCGGGTCGACAATACTTGATACTGGGAGGAATACGTGATGAAGGCGAAAGCTGCGGTAATGCGGGAGGCCCATGTGCCGCTGACCATCGAGGAGATCGAAATTGACAAACCGGCCCGACGCGAGGTGATGGTGCGCACGGTTTTCGCCGGCGTCTGCCACAGCGATCTACATTTCATCGAGGGGCTGTATCCCATCCCCTGCCCCTGTGTTCTGGGCCATGAAAGCGCCGGCGTCATCGAGGCGGTGGGCGAGGACGTCACTTATGTGAAGCCGGGCGATCATGTTATCACCTGCCTCTCCACCTTCTGCGGCGAGTGCGAATTCTGCCTGACCGGCCGGATGTCGTTGTGCCTTAGCCCCATGGTGCAGCGGTCCAAGGACGGGCGGCAACGATTGAGCCAGAACGGCGAAGTGGTGGGCCAGTTTGCCAATCTATCATCGTACGCCGAATACATCCTGACCCATGAACATTCCGTGGTTAAGGTCCGCGAGGATATGCCGCTCGACCGCGCTGCCCTGATCGGCTGCGGCGTAATGACCGGTGTCGGCGCGGTGTTCCATACGGCCAAGGTTGAACCCGGCTCCACCGTCGCCGTATTCGGCTGTGGAGGCATCGGCCTCTCGGCCATAAACGGCGCCGCCATAGCGGGTGCGGAGCAGATTATCGCGGTGGATATGGTCGGCTCAAAACTGAACCTGGCCAAGGAATTCGGCGCCACCGACGTGGTCAACCCCGCCGACGGCGACGTGGTAAAGCAGATCCGCGCGCTCGCCGATGGCGGCGTGCATTACTCTTTCGAGGCCGTGGGCCTAAAAGTCACGGCGGAGCAAAGCTTCAAGGCCCTGCGGCGCGGCGGCACGGCCACCATCATCGGCATGGTCCCCGTGGGCACCAATGTAGAAATTCACGGACCGGATTTCCTGCAGGAGAAGAAGATCCAGGGTTGCGCCATGGGTTCCAACCATTTCCGCATCGACATGCCCCGCCTGGTGAACTTCTATCTGCGCGGCGATCTGAAACTGGATCAAATGATCTCCGGCCGCATCAAGCTAGAAGAGATCAACGACGCCATGGCGCAACTGAAAACCGGCGAGGTCGCCCGCAACGTGATCGCTTTCTGAGTTTTACGGGAAGATGGCAATAAGTGAACTGTCGCAGTTATTCTGACGCCAACTGATAGTCCCATAGGCTGAAATTCAGGCTCTGGAGCGGGTCCGCTTTAGCACCCCAGATATCCACAGCCTGAAAGCGCAATGTATAGACATGCTGCAGGACGTCGGCATTGCCCCCGCCGTGATCATGTCCATGATCGTGGCCATGGCTGTCGGGAAAGACTTTGACGCCCCGGTCGCTTTCCACCGTGCCCGTGATGCCACGAATGTAATTCGGCAGATGGCTGTGGCCTAAGAGTTCGATATCCAGCACCTTAGCCCGGTCGCCGGGCATGAAGCGGGGGCCCGCCGCCTCCACCTTGGCAATGGCCGCAATGCGAGCCGCCAGCGCCCGGGCGCTGACAATGCCTTTGACATCCAGCATCTTTTCCAGGCCAGCCAGCCAGTAGTGGTAATAGTTTTCGCCGTCGGCCTCGCAGACCGACAGGAATTGATTGTAATTGGCGCGGTCCCTATTGGGCGGTTGGGTTTCCGCCGAGGCCGCACCTTCAAAATGGTCCGGCGACTGGATTTCATGGCCCAGATAATCATCCCAATCGGGCCAGGTGTAGTGGCCATTTTCATACAGGTTCATGACAATGGCGAACGCATGGGCCTGCCAGGGCTGGTGAAAAACCGGACCTTGTTGATCGCCTGGCAGGGCCCCGCCGCCCTGCCGCGCCGGCATGTCCAGATCCGGGACGCCCAATAGCTTACGCATTATGCCGATTCCAGATAATCGTCCCACAGGTCGATATACAGGCTGTCTTGCGCCGGAACATCCGCGCCCCAAATCTCCCGCGCCGTAAAGCGGACGGAATAGAGATGTTGGGGCTGTTTGCCGCTACTATGAGCCAGGCTGTCGGCGAACTGGAAGACTCCATGATCGACCGCGACCTGCCCCTGCTTGCCGCGAATATAGCGGGGCAGACGGGTATGGCCCGTGGGATTGATATTGCGCGCCCGGATTGTATCGCCAACCTTGAAGGAGGCAGCGACATCCACATCCACCCGCGCGGTGCCCGTGTGCTTGTACAGGCCTTGGACGACCTCTCGGGTAATGACCCGACTCATAACGCCTCTCCGGATAATTCGGCCAGGCGGGCGGCATATTCTTCGGCCGTAATAACGCCCTTTTCCACCAGCATGGCAACAGTGCCCTCCAGCCAGCGTTCGTAGTAGCGGATGGTCAGATAATGGGCCGGCGGCATGCGTTCCTGAACATGGCGGAATTCGTCCAGATTAAAATGTCCACCCGCCAGGGCGATGCGGGCCAGGGCCAGGGCCTTGCCCTCCCATTCATGGTGAAAGACCGGTTCGTCCTCTTCCCGCACGATGGGTCCATAACCATGCATGCCGCCCATATCGTGAATGCTGTTCATGGTGCAGGTGCCTCCAGGGCCCTTGTGACGCCGATCATGGAATCCCGCGTTACCAGGGCCAGCAGTTCATCCTCACTCATGCCATTGGTGCCCGCGGGCCGTTCCGGCAATACCATGTAGCGCAGCTCGGCATTGCTGTCCCAAACCCGCACCTCCGCCTCGTCCGCGATCGGCGTACCAAATTCCGCTAGCACGCCGCGCGGGTCCGAGGCAGCCCGGGAGCGGTAGGGCGCTGATTTATACCAGACGGGGGGCAGTCCCAAAGTCGCCCATGGAAAACAGGAACACAGCGTGCAGACCACCAGATTATGCACGACCGGAGTGTTCTCCACCACCACCATGTCCTCGCCCTGCACCGCGTCATAACCCATTTCAACAATGGCGTCGGAGGCATTGGCCAGCAGCCGGGCCTTGAAATCCGGATCGCTCCAGGCCCGCACGATGACACGGGCGCCGTTTTGCGGCCCCATGCGGTTTTCGAACAGGTCTATGATCTCGTCGATAGCCGGGCTTTCCACCAGACCTTTTTCCAGCAGCAAAGATTCCAGCGCCCTAACCCGCAGGGCCACATCTTCATCCGATTTCATTTTGCCTCCTTCACACAAATACTTGCGCCCAGACTAGCAATCGATCTGCCGGTTGTCACGGTCACGCCTGCCAGGCGGGGTTATCCTGAAACGCCCGCCGCATTGCGATTTTGCGGTCGGCCGCCTGCCAGGAAGCGTCGACGCCATTTAGGATCAAAGTGCGGATCTCGTCCCGGCCGAAGCCAAAGACATCATGCAGGACCATGAACTCGGCTACCATGGAATTGTGGAACATGCCTGGATCGTCCGTATTGACGGTCAGCATCAGGCCAGCCTGCCAAAAGTCCCGCACCGGATGGTCGCCGATCGCGGCAATGGAACCGGTCGCGACATTGGACAGGGGACACAGCTCTATGGGGATTTGACGTTCGGCCAGCAGGGCCATGACGGAGGAGTCCTGGCGGGCGGCAATACCATGGCCGATGCGATCCACGCCCAGGGCTTCCACCGCGCCGCGGATACTCTCCGGCCCCGCCGCCTCGCCTGCATGCGCCGAGGTGCACAGGCCAAGGGCACGCGCCGATTCGTAAACGTTGGCAAAGGGTTCGGGCGGATAAAGATGTTCCGAGCCACCGATACCTATGCCGATGATGCCGCAATCCATCACCTCCCGTATCTGGGTCAGGGTCTTGCGGGCCTGTTCCGGGCCATGGTCGCGGACCAGATCGGCGATCAGCCGGATATCGGTTTCCGGCACCCGATCCAGACCCTGGCGAATGGCCTGCGCCAGACCTTGTGGTTCCATGCCCTGATCGAGAAACCTGGTAGGGGAGAAAAACACTTCCGCATAAAGGATATTCTGTTGCGCCAGGTCGCGGGCCACCGCCTCGGCAATGAAGGAAAAATCCTCGTAGGAGCGGATAAAACTGTTCTTCCAGATCCAGGCGGCGATGAAGTCGGGGAAATCCTTGTAGGTCAGGCGCTGGCGCAAAGCCGCCAGGCTGGGCACGCCAGGGTCACCGCCATACTTCTCCAACAGCAGCCACAGGGCCGGCAGGGGAATGGCGCCCTCCAGATGCAGGTGCAATTCCACTTTCGGCAGGACCTGTAACCAGGCCCGAAAATCGTCCGCCATATTGGCTGTCCTATCAAATTTGCCCCGAGCACATTTAGCTTAATTATGCTCAGACTCTTTAAAGCAGAGCAATTGAACCAATCACTTTAAGTCACGTAAGCGACTACCAATGATTGAAAATTGCTCTGACCCAGAGATTTTCTAAGCTATCGCCCAAGCAATCAAAAATGCGCGGCGGGCACGCCTAGGCGGTGGAACATCACTTTTTGGATGCATATTCCCATTGCTCCTCGCCGGAAGTCTTCCTGGCGGCGGCAGCCGGGCAGACCAAAAATATCCGCCTGGGCCACGGCATCCGCCAGGTGACCCCGAACTACAATCATCCCGCCCGCACGGCCGAGGGCCTGAGCACCCTCGACCTGATCTCCAACGGCCGGGTCAATTTCGGAATTGGAAAGGGCGCGACCCGGTTGGAACTAGGCGGCTTTGATATTCCCGCCAGGCAAAAGCGGGCCATGGCGATCGAGGCGACGGAGCAGGTCGCCAACATGATGGTGATGACGCCTTATCCCGGTTTCGAAGGCGAGCATTTCACCATGCCCTGCGGAAATGTTTTGCCCAAGCCATTGCAGAAGCCCCATCCGCCCATGTGGATGGCCTGCACCAACCACGACACCATCAAGATCGCGGCCTCCCTGGGCGTGGGCGCCCTGGCTTTTTCGTTCCTGGATCAGGAGGAGGCAAAAGCCTGGGCCGACATTTATTACGGCATCATCAAAAGCGAAGACTGCGTCCCCGTCAGCCACAGCGTGAACGCCAACATTGCCATCGTTTCTGATTTTCCTTGCACCAGGATCGCGAGGAGGCCATTCGCCGGGGCCAGGTCAATTTAGAATTTTTCGGCTATGCCATGAATGCCCTGGTGGCCCACGACACGTTGCCGAGCCGCACCAACTTGTGGGAAGAATATATTGCGCAGCATGGCTCTAAGACCGAAGATTTGATCGCCTCAGTCAAGCGGGCCCGCACCCATGTTCGGGCATCGGCACACCCGAAGATCTGGCAGAGCATATCGCTGAGTTCGAAGAGGCCGGCGTCGATCAGATCATCTTCCTGGAACAAACCGGCCGCAATCTGCATAGCACATATGCCAATCCCTGGAATTGTTTGCAGCCGAGGTGATGCCTGCCTTCAAGGCCCGGCAAGCGGCGAAGGCGGCCGAACTGGCGCCCTATATCGAGGCCGCCTGGCTTGCAAAAAATCCATGCAACCCCTGGCCGATGACAGAATCCCGGTGGTTAGGGCCTCGGTCAAAGAAGCTCAAATCGCCGGTACATCCGGCACATAGGGCCAGCTACCGGTGGCGACGTCATGAAAATTACCATCCTGAATGATTATCACGACACGCTGCGCACCCTGCCGTGCTTCGCCAAGCTGGATGGTCACGAGGTCACGACCCATGCCGCCCAGTCACCCATCAACGTCATCGACCCGGACGTCAAGCTACGATGCGCGCGACAGACCAAGGCGAGGCTCCAAGACCCATGGCGGGCGTCCGTGTGCTGGATCTGGCAACCTTTATCGAAGCCCCGTTCGCGGCGACAATCCTGGCTGAGTTCGGCGCCGAAGTCATCAAGGTGGAACAACCGGGCGCCGGCGATCCCTTACGGCAGTTCGGCACGGCGACGGAAATTCTGGACAGCAGCCTGGCCTGGCTGTCCAAGGCGCGCAACAAGCATTCCATCACCTTGAACCTGAAAGCCCCAGAGGGCGCTGAACTGTTCAAACGCCTGGTGCGGGAGGCGGACGTGGTCTGCAAGAATTTTCGCCCCGGCACGTTGGCGAAATGGGGCCTGGGTTATGACGTATTACAAGCTATCAATCCAAAACTGATCATGTTGCAGGTCAGCGGCTATGGCCAGGGTGGCCCCTATCGCGACCGCCCTGGGTTCGCCCGGATCGCGCACGCGGTCGGCGGCCTGACCTACCTGGCAGGCATGCCCGGCGATGCGCCGGTGACGCCGGGTTCGACCTCGTTGGCTGATTACACCTCGGGCCTGTTTGGGGCGATCGGCATGCTAATTGGACTGCGCACGGTAGAACGCATCGGCCAGGGCCAGGTTATCGATGTGGCCCTGTTCGCAAGCATCTTCCGGGTGCTGGATGAACTGGCCCCGGCCTACGCCAAAAATGGGACCATTCGGGGGCGGGAAGGACCGGGCACCCGCAATGTCTGCCCGCACGGACATTTCCCTGCCAAGGATGGCAGTTGGGTCGCCATCGCGTGCACCTCCGACAAGATTTGGCGGCGCATGGCCGCCAACGTGCTTGACCGGCCCGATTTGGCACAAAGCCACCCCGCCACCGCCCACGGGCTGCGCGACCGCGCCCTAATCGACGGCGTGGTGACCGCCTTTATCACCGCCAAATCGGCGGCCGAGGTCGTGGCGGTCTGTGCGGCAGGTGAGGTGCCCTGTGCCACCATTAATTCCCTTGCCGATATCTTCGTCGGCCCACAGTTCGATGCCCGGGGCACCTAGCACCGCATCCAGCACGTGATGCTGGGCGAAGTGGTGGTGCCCGACGTACTGCCCCGTCTATCCGCCTCGCCGGGCGGCATCGATAGCCTTGGCCCCAGGCTGGGCGACTGGAACGACAAGATTTATGGCGAAGGTCTTGGATTAAGCGCGGCGAGGCGGTCCGAATTGCGAACAAATGGCGTCATATAGCGCCCATGGCGCCTGGCAACGCCGTAGCCGCTTGCCAGGACCGGGTGGCTATGCTACGAAACGCCGCGTCTTATGATGGGGCTGTCAGAAAGGACATTTCGTCGTAAGTTTCCGCATATGAATTCAAGGGCTTAAGCCCGGTTATCCATCAGATCTATTTCCGCGACGAGGATCCCGCAAACGTGTCAGCCGAAGCAAGCGTCGTAACCGGCATCGCAGGACGATACGCCACCGCCCTGTTCGAACTCGCACGTGATGGTGGCGCCCTGGATCAGGTCGCATCCGATGTCGCCGGTCTGGGCAGCATGATTGAACAATCGGCCGATTTAGACCGTCTATTGCGCAGCCCAGTGATCTCTGCCGAGGACCAGAGCCGGGGCATGGCCGCACTGATGGAAAAGGCGAGCGCATCGGAAGTGGTCTGCAATTTTGTCGCCATCGTGGCCCAGAACCGCCGGTTATTCGCCCTGGGCGATATGATGCGTGGGTTCCGCGCCTTGCTGGCCGCCCATCGCGGCGAAGTGGTGGCCGAGGTGACCTCGGCCCACGCCCTAAATGATGAGCAACTGGCCAAAATCAAGGCTGAATTGACCGCTGCGATGAAAACCGATGTTCAAGTTGAAACAACCGTAAATGAAGGCATCTTGGGCGGCTTGATCGTTAAGATCGGCTCGCGCATGGTAGATTCATCACTGCGAACAAAAATTCAAAATCTCAGATTTGCGATGAGGGGAGTTGAGTAATGGATCTGCGGGCTGCGGAAATCTCTGCCATCCTGAAGGAACAGATTGCCAACTTTGGCACCGAGGCGGAAGTCTCGGAAGTCGGCCAGGTGTTGTCGGTGGGCGATGGCATTGCGCGGGTCTATGGTTTGGACAAGGTCCAGGCCGGCGAAATGGTCGAATTTCCCGGCGGCATCAAGGGCATGGCGTTGAACCTGGAAAGCGACAACGTCGGTGTCGTGATTTTCGGCAGCGACGCCGCCATCAAGGAAGGCGACATTGTTAAACGTACCGGCGATATCGTTGACGTGCCGGTAGGCAAGGGTCTACTGGGCCGGGTCGTCGATGCCCTGGGCAACCCGATCGATGGCAAAGGCCCCATCGAAAGCGACGAACGCCGTCTGGTCGACGTCAAGGCGCCGGGCATCATCCCGCGCAAATCGGTGCATGAACCCATGCAGACCGGTCTGAAGGCGCTGGATTCCCTGGTCCCCGTGGGCCGCGGCCAGCGCGAGTTGATCATTGGTGACCGCCAGACCGGCAAGACCGCCGTGGCGATCGATACCTTCATCAACCAAAAGTCCATTAATCAGGGCGATGACGAATCCAAAAAACTGTACTGCATCTATGTTGCCGTCGGCCAGAAACGTTCCTCCGTAGCCCAGATCGTCAAGACCCTGGAAGACAATGGCGCCATGGAATATTCCATCGTCGTCGCAGCCACCGCCTCGGAACCGGCGCCTTTGCAGTTCCTGGCCCCCTATGCCGGCTGCACCATGGGTGAGTATTTCCGCGACAACGGCATGCACGCGGTCATCGTCTATGACGATTTGACCAAACAGGCCGTAGCCTACCGGCAAATGTCGCTGCTGCTGCGCCGCCCGCCAGGGCGCGAAGCCTATCCGGGTGACGTTTTCTATCTGCATTCACGCCTACTGGAACGTTCCGCCAAGATGAACGAAGACAACGGCCTGGGCTCTCTCACCGCGCTACCCATTATCGAAACCCAGGCCAATGACGTCTCGGCCTATATTCCGACCAACGTGATCTCCATCACCGATGGCCAGATCTTCCTGGAATCCGATCTGTTCTATCGTGGTATCCGCCCGGCCATTAACGTTGGTCTGTCAGTATCCCGGGTAGGTTCGGCGGCTCAGGTGAAGGCCATGAAAAAAGTGGCCGGCACCATCAAGCTGGAGTTGGCGCAATATCGCGAGATGGAAGCCTTTGCTCAGTTCGGCTCCGATCTAGACGCTTCCACGCAACAGCTTTTGAACCGTGGCGTCCGCCTTACCGAATTGCTGAAACAGGATCAATACGTGCCCATGGCGGTCGAGGAACAGGTGGTTTCCATCTTTACCGGCGTGCGGGGCTATCTGGATCGGATCGCGGTCAGCGACATTGGCCGTTTCGAACGGGAATTCCTGAACGAAATTCGCGAAAAGAAGCCGGAAATTCTGACCGCCATTCGTGACAGCGGTGACATTGCCGACGACATAGACAAACAATTGAGCGAATTTCTGGAAGAATTCATTAAGAAGTTCGCCTGATCGCCGACCACGATAGTTGAATGCGGTCACTGTACTTGCACGCTTAATTTGCCGGAGAGTTGAAGGCGCCAAGCCATGGCAAACCTGAAAGAACTAAAAAACCGGATCACCTCCGTCACCTCGACGCAGAAGATCACCAAGGCCATGCAGATGGTGGCCGCGGCTAAGCTGCGCCGGGCCCAGGATGCCGCGGAACAATCGCGCCCTTATGCTGAACGCATGGAGCGGATGATCGCGTCCGTCGCGTCCAATCTGCCTAGCCTGGATACCGCCCCCCCCATGGTGGTCGGCAGCGGCAAGGACGATGTGCATTTGCTGGTGGTGGTAACGGCGGAACGCGGCCTGTGCGGTGCCTTTAACAGTAATATCGTTCGCGCCATACGGCGGCGGGTGATCGAACTGCGGAATGGGGACAAGACGGTCAAGCTGTATTGCGTCGGCCGCAAAGGCCAGGAAAGCCTGCGCCGGGATCTGTCCGACCTGATTGTCGAATACGTCACCCTGCGCGAGGTACGGCAGCTTTCCTTTGCCAACGCGCGGCCCATCGCCGAACAGATCGCGCAAATGTTCAGCGACGGCGAATTTGATGTTTGCACGGTTTACTACAACGCTTTCAAATCGGTGATCAGCCAGATCGTCACCGACCAGCAGCTGATCCCGGTCAAATTGCCGGAGGCGTCCGCGGCGGCAAGCGAGGCTGACAACGCAGCGGATCTAGGCGGCGCCATCTATGAATACGAGCCGGAAGAAAATGATCTGCTGGGCGTTCTCGTGCCCCGCAACATGGCGGTGCAGATCTATCGGGCTTTGCTGGAAAGCGGCGCGGCGGAACATGCCGCGCGCATGACCTCAATGGATAGCGCCACGCGCAACGCTGGCGACATGATTGACGGCCTGACCCTAACCTACAACCGCACGCGTCAGGCCATCATCACCAAGGAATTGATTGAAATCGTATCCGGTGCCGAGGCGCTGTAGCGCCCTCCGTTGCTGGAAACTAGTTTTATGACACCACGTTACGGATAGTCCAAGGGAAGTTTGAGCATGACCAGCAATCTTGTGGGATGGGTTCACCAGGTAATCGGCGCCGTCGTCGATGTGCAGTTTGAGGGAGAATTGCCGCCGATCCTCTCGGCCCTGGAGATCAAGCAGAAGGACCGCACCCTGGTCCTCGAAGTTGCCCAGCATCTGGGCCAATCCGCGGTCCGCACCATTGCCATGGACACCACCGAGGGTCTGGTTCGCGGCCAGGAAGTTACTGCCACGGGGCAGGCGATCACCGTACCGGTCGGGGCGGCGACCCTAGGCCGGATCATGAACGTGGTCGGCGAGCCGGTGGACGAGCGTGGCCCCATCAGCCGCGAGATGACCCGCGGTATCCATCAAGATGCTCCAGCATTCATCGAACAATCGACCGAGACCGAGATGTTGGCCACGGGGATCAAGGTCGTCGACCTACTGGCCCCGTACGTGAAGGGCGGCAAGATCGGCCTTTTCGGCGGCGCCGGCGTGGGCAAGACAGTGATTATCATGGAATTGATCAACAACATCGCCAACGCCCATGGCGGCTATTCGGTATTCGCCGGTGTCGGGGAACGAACCCGCGAAGGCAACGATCTGTACCATGAAATGATCGAATCCGGCGTTATAAACCTGGACGGCGAAGGTTCGAAAGCCTCCCTGGTGTATGGCCAGATGAACGAGCCGCCGGGCGCCCGCCTCCGGGTCGGCCTGGCCGGCCTGACCGTGGCGGAACAGTTCCGCGACGAAGGCCGCGATGTGCTGTTCTTCGTGGATAATATTTTCCGCTTTACCCAGGCCGGCTCTGAAGTCTCGGCACTGTTGGGACGCATTCCCTCTGCCGTGGGGTATCAGCCCACCCTGGCGACGGACATGGGCACCTTGCAGGAGCGGATCACCACCACCACCAAAGGCTCCATCACCTCGGTGCAGGCAATTTACGTACCGGCCGATGATTTGACCGATCCCGCGCCCGCGACCTCATTCGCCCATCTGGACGCCACCACGGTGCTGTCCCGGCAAATCGCCGAACTGGGCATCTATCCGGCGGTGGATCCTCTCGATTCAACGTCGCGTATCCTGGATGCCCGTGTCCTGGGTCAGGAACATTATGATACCGCCCGCGAGGTCCAGCGTATCCTGCAGCAGTACAAGGCGCTGCAGGACATTATCGCCATTCTAGGCATGGACGAATTGTCGGAAGAGGACCGTATCACCGTCGCCCGCGCCCGGAAAATCCAGCGCTTCCTCTCCCAACCTTTCCACGTGGCAGAAATTTTCACCGGCACGCCGGGTACGTTTGTTCAGGTTGAAGATACCATCAAGGGCTTCAAGGAAATCTGTTCCGGTCAGCACGATGAATTGCCTGAACAGGCCTTCTACATGGTCGGCACCATTGAAGAAGCCATCGAAAAAGCCAAACAGATGGCGGTGGAAGCGGCCTGATTTAGGTAACGAGGGGCGCGAACGGCATGGCTGACAAGGTTGCATTTGAATTGGTATCGCCCGACCGTCTGTTAATGTCGGTGGAAGCGGACGCCGTGGCCATGCCGGGAATGGAGGGCGATTTTGGCGTTCTGCCCGGTCATGCACCCGTAATTTCTGCTCTACGCGCCGGAATCATTGTGGTCGAGGGAGCCGCTGACAGTCCCGACCAGATTTATATCGCCGGCGGCTTTGCCGAAATCTCCGCAGACCGTCTGGTCGTACTGGCGGAAGAAGCGGTGGTGGTGTCAGACATGGACCGGGCGAACCTGGAGCAACGCATTCAAGAAGCCAATGAAGAGCTGGCGACGGCGGAAGACGGCGAACCACGCCGTCTGACGGAAGGCAAAATTGCCGTTTTACAGGAAATGCTGAGCATAGCCCGCTAACGCTCTGCTAAAAGGTATTCGATGACAAGCCCGCCTGTATCGTAGGGGCGGGCTTTGCCACTTGTGGGCCATGATAAAGACAACAGGTAGGATCATGACGGTACGACGGGGACGCAGTTTTTTGCAGACACCGGGACCCACCAATATCCCGGAGCGTATCTTGCGGGCCATGCACCAGCCCGCCTGGGAATATTCCGGCCCGGATTTTATAGACCTGGCCCGGCAATGCCTGCACGATATCCGCCCCATCTTCAAAACCGAATCAGAAGTCTTCATCTATGCCTCGAACGGTCATGGCGCCTGGGAAGCTGCCCTCTCCAACATCCTCTCGCCTGGCGACAAGGTGCTGGTGCCCGAAACCGGCCTGTTCTCGTTTGCCTGGTCGGCCATGGCCAAGCAATTGGGCGTCACCATCGACACCATTCCCAGCGATTGGCGCCATGCCATCAACGTCGACGAGGTCGAGGAACGGCTGCGGGCCGATAGTGCCGGGGAATACCGCGCCGTGCTGATGGTGCATACGGAAACCGCTACCGGCATCACCTCGGACGTGCCCGCTGTGCGCAAGGCGATTGATGCGGCCGGTCACGCCGCCCTGCTGGTGACCGATGTCATCGCGTCGCTGGCCTGCACGGATTTCCGCATGGATGAATGGGGTGTCGATGTGGCTATCGGCGGCTCACAAAAAGGCTTGATGTGCCCGATTGGTCTGGGCTTCAACGCCGCCAGCGGGAAAGCCCGGGCAGTCGCCAACCAGGGCGGCAGTCCGCGTAGTTATTGGGACTGGGCCTCGCGCAGCATGGAGCGCCCGGAGGTCTACCGTTGGTTTTCTGGCACTGCGCCCGAACATATGATCTTCGGCCTGCGCGAGGCGCTGGATATGCTGGCGGAAGAGGGGCTGGAGGCGGCCTTTGCCCGGCACCGGAGGCTGGGGGACTGCACCAGGGCGGCGGTAGGGGCCTGGGCCGCGGCCGGGGCCATAGAATTCAACGCCCTGGTGCCCGAGCAGCGTGCCGAATCAGTCACCACCATACGGATGGGCGAAGACTTTGATGCCAAGACCTTTCAGAGTGTCCTGCGCGAACGCTTTAACGTCGCGGTCGGTGGCGGCCTGGGGCAAATGGAGGGTAAGGCGTTCCGCATCGGCCATATGGGCGACGTTAACGAACCCATGATCCTAGGCACCCTGGCCAGCATCGAAGCCGTCTTCCAGATCCTCGGCATCCCCTACGGCGAAGGCGCCCTCCCCGCCGCCATCGCCACCCTGGCACATGCGCACGGGAAATAGTTTCGGGCTACTGCGCGTTCAAGAAATCCATCAGCGCCTTGGAAAACCCATCCGCCTGTTCGACGTTGGCCAGATGGGCCGCCTGGGGTAGCACCGCCATTCGCGAGTGGGCGATGCGCTCGTGCATGGCCTCGGATGCGGCCACGGGGGTGCCGGTATCCTCGGCACCGACGATGATCATGGTCGGCAGATCGATGCTGTGCAGCTGGTCGAGATAATCCAGCTGTTTCAGGGCGTGGCAACAGCCGATAAAGCCCGCCGGCGGGGTCGCCAGAAATTGTTCCCGGATCGAGTCCACCGATGATGGTTTGCCGGCCAGATAGGGCGCCGTGAACCAGCGCTCCATGGTGCCATTCGCCAAGGGGGCCATGCCCCCCGACGTGGCGGTGGCGATACGGTCGTCCCAAATCGGCCAAGCGGATTGGGGAATTTGCGACGCATAGGGTCAAACTTTTGAAGCGGCCGTTCTGGCGCAAAGCCAGGTTCTGGCCAATCATTCCGCCCATGGACAGGCCAACCCAATGCACCCGAGGCAGGTCCATGCCGTCCAACAGCGCCAAGGCATCATCGCCTAGTTGATCCAGGTTGTAGGCTCCTTCCGGGGCCGACGTACCGCCATGGCCGCGGGTGTCATAACACAGCACCCTGAATTTCTTGGTCAATTGCGGCAATTGCGGGGCCCACATGATCGAGGACGAGCCCAGGGAATGGCTCAAGACCACCACCGGCGCCCCCTCCGGCCCGAAAAACTCGTAGTCAATGGTTATACCGTTGCCCAGAAATTTCATGATTTTCCCTCTTCGCCTCTCGATTTATGGTTCCTAATTTTCCACGATGGGATGGGCCTTGATTTCGACCTCAATAAACACCAATTCCGCCCCGCCGGCGTTGATGACATTGTGCTCCACGCCGGCCTGGCGATAATAGGATACGCCCTGGGTCAATTGCGCCCGGCTCTCAACCCCATCGGGCGCAATCAGCAGCAAATCGCCATTGGTTTGCGGCACCACCACATAATCCCATTGATGCACATGGGGCATCGTTTCGGCCCCCGGCGCGAAACGGTATTCGGTTACCCTAACCCGGTCGTTGTCTTCCTGCACCGTGCCAACGGCTGCCTCGCGCTGTATCCCACCTGACATCACCATGCCTCCCTGTTGGCAGCAAACTAGCACGAAAGCCCCAGCATCCGCAGCCCCACACAGGAACCCTTGTGACACCGCGCGCGATAAGGCAAATTCGATTCATGAATGATGTAACAGAACAAATAGTTACGGGCGGCGACGTCCTGGTCGATACCTTGATCGCCCATGGGGTCGATACCGCCTTCACCGTCTCAGGCGAAAGTTTCCTGGCCGTATTGGAAGCCCTGCGCCGCACACGCAACCAGATCAGCCTGATCACCACACGGCAGGAGGGCGGCGGCGCCTTTGCCGCCGAGGCCTTCGGCAAGCTGACCGGGCGACCCGCTGCCCTGTTCGTCTCGCGCGGCCCCGGCGCCACCAACGCCGCCATCGGCGTGCATACGGCCAAGCAGGATAGCAGCCCGATGCTGATGTTCGTGGGCCATGTACCCAGTACCTCGCAAGGGCGTGAAGCGTTTCAGGAAATCGATCTAACCGCCATGTTCACACCAATCGCCAAGGCTGTCCTACAACCCAACAGCGCCGATCAGGTGGCCGTCGTGACAGCCCGGGCCGTGGCGCTGTCCGTTGCCGGCCGGCCGGGGCCAGTGGTTGTGGTCTTGCCCCGTGATTTAACAGAGGGCGCGGTGGGTAAGCCCGCCATACCCAGGCCCAGCCATCGGCAGGCCGTGGCGCCGGATGGCGAAGCGTTGGATCAGGCCGCTCGGATGCTTGCCGCCGCTAAGCGGCCCTTATTTCTATCGGGCGAGATTGTCGCCATTCAAGATACCGGCGCGGCCTTGGTGGCCCTGGCCGAAGCCGTTGGCGCCCCGGTCATGACGGCCTACCGGCGCCAGGATACCTTTCCCAACGATCACGGCGCCTATGCCGGCCATCTGGAGATCAACCGCCTGCCCTATCAGCGTCAGGCCCTGGAGGACGCGGATCTATTGATTGCCGTGGGCAGCCGCATGGACGGCATCAGCGCCGAGGACGGCGCCCTGCCCCGGCAACATCAAAGTCTGTTGCAGATCTATCCCGACGCGGAGGTTCTGGCTCGATGCCAGGCTGATCTGCCCCTGCTCTCCGACCCCGCCGCTGCCTGCCTAGAATTGGCGCGAAGGTTGACCGCACCAACCCTGCCGGACATTACCGCGTGGCGCGATGAATTACACCGGGCCTACCTGGACAGCACTGAGCCCGGCTCCGTAACGGTGCATGGCGCGGTAGATCTATCTCTAATCGCGGCGGAAGTGCAGCGCCAAGTGCCGGCCGATACCGTGATCCTGACCGATGGCGGTAGCTTTGCCCGATGGATCCATCGCTTTTACCGTTTCCGCCAGACCCATAGCCAGGCTGGACCGATTTCGGGCGCCATGGGCTACGGCGTGCCCGGCGCCATCGGCGCCCGCCTGGCCCGGCCCCATAGCACGGCCATTGCCTTTGTCGGAGACGGCGGTTTTATGATGACCGGCCAGGAACTGGTCACGGCAGTGGAACAGAACATCGATCTGGTGGTGGTGGTTTGCGACAATGGGGTGCACGGCTCTATTCTGGAGGGGCAACGTCAGCGCTTTGGGACGGATCATATCTATGGCACCCGCTTGTCCAGCCCCAACTTCACCGACGTGGCGCGGGCCTACGGTTGTGCCGCCTGGGCGGTGCATCGGAGCGAGGATTTTGCCGACGCCCTGCGCGGCGCCCTGGCACACACCGGCGCCGCCCTGATCCATCTGTTGACAGACGACCGGGATATCGCGCCCTTTGATAAAGGTCCCGACGCGGTTTAGAGCACTCAGCTAGGCACGCCAGCGCTGCGCCAAGGCGTTCAGGCCCAAGTAGAGGGGCACCGTCAGGGTCAGAATGGTGGCGGAAAGATAGATCGGCGCGGCGGCGGTCCCGGCACTATCCGCGCTCCACCCAATTAGGCCGGGAACCACACCCATGCCGCCATAGAAAAAAGTATAGAGTATGGCGTTACCCTGGGCCCGTCTGGGCGGCGACATGATCGAGATCG
>Ga0310124_10000407_pt1 | contig 29664 bp, 23 predicted proteins | sample CB11b_AW_Bot5_MG_FD_203507 | JGI IMG/M metagenome (GOLD analysis project Ga0310124, IMG submission 203507) | Marine microbial communities from Western Arctic Ocean, Canada - CB11b_AW_Bot5 | ecosystem: Environmental > Aquatic > Marine > Oceanic | place: Canada: Western Arctic Ocean | collected...
CACGCTGGGCATTCTCGGATTGGGCCGCATCGGCCGCGCCGTGGCCACGCGAGCCGTCGGTCTGGGGATGAACGTGCTGGCCTTCGAGCCGTACCCGCAGCAGGAGTTTGTCGAGACGTGGAAGGTCGAGCTGGTCGATGACCTCGACGACCTGATCCCTCGCTGTGACTACATCTCGCTGCACCTGCCGAACATGGCCGAGACCCATCACGTGATCAACGCACAGCGGTTGGCGCAGATGAAGCCCGGCGCCGTATTGATCAATACGGCTCGCGGCCCGCTGGTCGACGAGGCGGCTTTGATCGAGGCCCTGGGCAGCGGCCCGATCCGGGCGGCCGGGCTCGACGTGTTCGAGATGGAACCGTTGCCCCAGGACAGCCCCCTGCTGGGGCTCGATAACGTCCTGCTCAGTGGACACGTCGCGGGGCTCGACAACGAGTCGCACGAGGGCACTTTTACGATGGTGGCCGACACGATCATCAAGCTGCATGCCGGAGAGTGGCCCGAGGATCGGATCGTGAACCTGAAGGGCGTCACCGACTGGACTTGGTAGGATGGCCTCCCCCGAGGACATCTCACAATGAACCACTCGCCCGATCGTAAACAGCAGACCGAGGTCACCGACCTGGCCCGGGCGTCCCTCGAGGAGGTCTGTGCTCCGATCGATGACTGGCTGGGGACCCATCAACAGGTGCTGGTCGGGATCCGGCGGCACCTGCACATGCATCCCGAGCCGAGTGGCCAGGAGCGTGAGACGACCGGGTACCTGGCCGAGCGGTTGGGCGAAGTGGGAGTCGATGCGGTGGTGCTACGGGATGGACTGGGGCTGGTCGCCGATGCGGTGATCGGGGACCCAGGTCCCGAGTCACCTCGAGTCGCCCTGCGGGCCGACATCGACGCGTTGAAGATCCAGGACTCCAAGTCGGTCGAGTACCGTTCGTGTCGCGACGGCGTGATGCATGCCTGCGGCCACGATGTGCACTCCTCGATCGTGATGGGCGTCGCGTTGGCTGTGGCCGAGCGGGGTGGCGAGAGTGGCCTGGAGCCGGGGTGCGGGCTGCACCTGAGGTACCTGTTTCAGCCGGCCGAGGAGATTTGCCAGGGAGCCAAGTGGTTGATCGAGCAGGGTGTGCTCGAAGGAGTCGACGCGATCCTGGGCCTGCACGTGGATCCCGAGACTTCCGCGGGTGAGATCGGGGTCCGCTACGGTCCGCTGACGGCGGTCTGCCACGAGGTGGCGATCACGGTCCGGGGCGAAGGCGGCCACGCCGCGCGACCTCACCAGTCCCGCGATCCGCTCGCCGCCGCCATCTCACTCGCCTCGACCCTCTACACACAGCTCCCTCGAGCAGTCGACTCGAGACAGCCCTCGGTGTTTTCGATCGGACGGCTCAGCGGAGGCACCGTGCCCAACGTGATTCCCGACGAGGTCGAGATTCTCGGTTCGCTGAGAACCGTGACGGTGGGCACCGATACGCTGCTGCAGGAGAAGATTCGCCAGATCACGGCCGGGGTGGCGATGGCGACCGAGACCGAGATCGACGTGTCGTTCCGGGCATCGCTGGAATCGGTCCGCAACGACAGCACAGTGACCTCGGCCATCGAGGAGGCCGCATGGGCGGTAGCGGGTGAGGAATCGGTGTGGCGGATCGAGCAGCCGAGCATGGGGGGCGAGGACTTTTCGGAGTACCAGCTGAAGGTCCCCGGCAGCATGTTTCGACTCGGCAGCGGCACACCCCAACGGCACCTGCTGCACACACCCGGGTTCGACATCGACGAAGCGGCACTGGTGCCCGGTGCACGGGTGATGATCCGCGCCGCCGTGCTGTGGGGACTCTCGCAACAAAACGGTCTCGCCGTCTTTCGCCCCGCCGGGGATGATGACGGGGCAGGTGCGGGGGCAGGTGCGGGGGCAGGGTCAGGAGGCTAGTCGGTCATGCCGAAGTTGGAGTTCACTCGAAACGAGACGCCGACGATCGGTGTCGAGATCGAATTGCAACTGGTTGATCGGGAGTCGCTGTCCCTGGCCAGTGCGATCGAGAAGGTCATCGCCGGGTTGCCTGCGGAGCTGGGTGATAGGGTCAAGCCCGAGTTGATGCAGTGTTACCTCGAAATCAACACCGGTGTCTGCAACACAGTGGCGGAGGTGGGCGAGGACCTGAGGTCGACGATTGCTGCGGTCGAGCGGGTGACCGGTGACTTGGGCCTGGACTTGTTCTGGGCGGCGACGCATCCGTTTTCGAGTTGGCGATCGCAGGAGATCACCGTCAACGACCGTTACTTCGAGCTGGTCGAGCTGATGCAGGACGTGGCTCGGCGGCTGGTCACGTTCGGCCTGCACGTGCATGTCGGAGTCGACAGCGGTGACAAGGCGGTGATGATCTGTGACCGGATGCTCAGACACCTGCCGCTGTTCCTGGCTCTCTCGAGCAACTCGCCCTTCTGGGAGGGTCGCAACACCGGGCTGCATTCGAACCGGTCGAAGATCATGGAGGGTCTGCCGACGGCCGGGTTGCCTCACCGGATGAGGAACTGGAGCGAGTACATCTGGCTGGTGTCTCACCTGGTCGACACCGGCTTCATCAACACGATCCGCGAGATCTGGTGGGACATCCGGCCTCACCATCTCTTCGGCACGGTCGAAATCCGCGTCTGCGACATGCCGCCCAACCTCGAGCAGGTGCTGGCCCTGACGGCGCTGATGCAGTGCATGGTGCAGGCGATGTCCGAGGAGATTGACCGGGGGACGTTTCAGTCGGAATACCATCCGATGATGGTGCAGCAGAACAAGTGGCGGGCGACCCGGTTTGGCCCCGACGCCGAGCTGGTCAACAGCGACGACTACCAGCAGTACTCGGTCCAGCAATCGGCCGACCGGCTGATCGAGATGCTGCAACCGACGGCGAAGGAGCTGGGGTGCGTGGCGGAGCTCGAGAGTGTCACTCATCTGCCGGGTTCCACCGGCAGTCGGCAGCAGTTGGCGACCTTCGAGGAGACCGGCAGCCGTAAGGAGGTGGTCCGTCGGATGCTCGAGGCGAACAGGCCCCAATGACCTCCGACAAGGCGACCACAGAAACGTTGCGAGAAACGGTACGGGGCCTGCCGAGTGGCTGTGGCGTCTACCTGATGAAGGACGACGGCGGCCGGGTGATCTACATCGGCAAGGCGGTGAACCTGCGGAGCCGGGTGGGCAGCTACTTCACGACCGCGGCGGCCCAGGAAGTGAGGACCGCGGGGCTGGTGCCCGAGATCCGGGATGTGGAGGTGATCGAGACCGAAAGCGAGGTCGATGCGTTGCTGCTGGAGGCTCGGCTGATCAAGGACGTGCAGCCGAAGTTCAACCAGGAACTGAAGGACGACAAGACGTTTCCGTATCTCGAGCTGTTCGTCCGCGAGGACTTTCCGCGGGTCGAGTTCACTCGAAAGCCGCACGACCGCGGCACGCGACTCTACGGTCCCTTCACCAACGCCAAGGCACTTCGAGGCGCGATCGCGGTGCTGCAGAGGGTCTTCCGGTTCCGCACCTGTTCGCTGGATATCGACGACGGTGACGAACGCTGGAGGTGGTTTCGGCCCTGCCTGCTGGCGAGCATCGACCAGTGCACGGCACCGTGCAACCTGAGGATCAGCAAGGAGGACTACCGCCGGGACATCCGCCGGCTGCAGACGTTCCTGGACGGGGGCCGCGTGAAGCTGATGCGGGAGCTCGATCGGGAGATGCAGCAGGCTTCCGCCGAGAAGCTCTACGAGAAGGCGGCGAGGGTCCGGGACGAGATCCAGGCCCTGGAGAACCTGAACTTGCGAGGTGATCTCGAAGAGCACGCTCAGCCGGAAGTCTTTTATGTCGACCCCAAGAAAGGTCTCTCGGGTCTGAAACAGATCTTCGGACTCGACGAGGTGCCTCGGCGGATCGAGGGCGTCGACATCGCTCACCTGCAGGGGGGCGAAACGGTGGCCAGCCTGGTGCAGTTCATCGACGGGCTGCCCTTCAAGCACGGCTACAAGCGATACCGCATCCGCACCGTCGAGGGCGTCGACGACTACGCTGCGATCCGCGAGGTGGTTTCGAGGCGGATGGGTCGGTTGGTCCAGGAGGGCGAGGCGTTTCCCGACATCCTGCTGATCGACGGCGGCAAGGGGCAGCTGAACGCGGCGTTGGAGGCAATGGAGGTGATCGGGGTCGATCCGCCGCTGACCGTGTCGTTGGCGAAGCGTGAGGAGGAGGTGTATGTGCCGGGCGAGTCCGAGCCCCGCCGACTCTCACGCCACGGCTTCGGGCTCAGGCTGCTGCAATACGTCCGCGATGAGGCCCACCGATTCGCTCAGCATTATCACCATATACTCCGCCGCAAGAGCACCCTGGGTGAGTAGCCGACCGCCGGGGTCAGACGCCCGCCACGGATGGTCCGTGCTCCATCTCCAACGGCCCGCACGCGGGGGCCTGACCCCTTTTTCTCCAACCGCGCTGTCTGGCCGAAGGGTTCAGGCCCCGCTTGTGGTCCGCCTTCGGCGAACCACAGGCGGCGTCTGACCCCCCCATACCCAGAGTTCAAGCATCCCCAACCGGAGCAAACTCACCAAGGATCGCCTTGGCCGCACGTACGCCGTCGACCGCGGCACTGATGATCCCGCCGGCGAATCCGGCTCCCTCGCCCACCGGGTAGAGACCCCGGCAGCCCGGCGACTGGAACGACTCTCGGTCGCGGCTGATCCGCACCGGCGCGCTGCCTCGCATCTCAGGACCCACCAGCACCGCCTCGGGCAGAAACGCCTTGTGGTATTTGCGGTTCAGTAGTGGCAGAGCCCACTTGATGGTCGAGATCACCGTCGAGGGCAGCACCATTTCGAGCGACGCGGGCACGTTGCCTCGTACATAAGACGTCTCGATTCGACCGGCCGGATCGGGTGAGCGGCCGGCCATGAAGTCGGCGGCACGATGGGCCGGGGCCAGGTATTCGCTGCGGCCCAGCCGGTACGCGACCGCTTCAAACTGCTGCTGCAGGCGGACGCCGGCCAACGGATCGCTCGAACCAAACTCCCGCGGCTCCACCGTCACCATCACCCCGCTGCTGGCAAACTCCGTGTCGTGCCGCGAGTTGCTCATGCCGTTGGTACAGAACATCTCCGGTTCGGACACGCTGGGAATGATGTGTCCGCCGGCACACATGCAGAACGTGTAGACATCGCGATCGCCCTTGGCCACCAGGTTGTAATTGGCCGCCCCCAGCAGGTCCCGATACTCGGGTCTCCCGTACGCCTCGGCATCGATCTGTGACTGGGGCTGCTCGATCCTCAGACCCAGCTGGAAGGCACGAGGTTCCATGGGGATCCCCGCCTCCAACAGCATCTCGTAGGTGTCTCGAGCACTGTGCCCGATTGCCAGGATCGCCGAGGACGTGGCGATCCGGCCTCCGCTGGTCGCCAATGCCACCAGCTGCCCGTTCTCGATCTCCAGGCCCTCGAACCGGCACCCGAACCGGTACTCGCCCCCAGCCGCCTCGATCTCCTGGCGAAAGTTTCTCACCACGAACGGCAGCCGGTTGCTGCCCAGGTGAGGACGTTGCTCCCAGGCGACGGAGGGTTGTCGAGAGAACTCGGCGAAGCGTTGCAGCACCCAGTCGATGTCGGGTCCCGAGAGTCGACAGGTCAGCTTGCCGTCGCTGAACGTCCCGGCTCCTCCCTCGCCAAACAGGTAGTTGTCGTCCGGATCGTGTTCGCCTCCGGAGTCGAACTTCCGAATGCTGCTCACGCGGTCCTTGACCGCCGGGCCACGTTCGAGGATCAGCGGCCGGTAGCCTCGGGTCGCCAGGAAATAGGCCGCCAGCATCCCCGCCGGTCCCGATCCGATCACCACCGGACGCTCTTCAAGCGGCACTGAGCCGGGTACCGGATCGTCGAATGTGGTCGTCAGGTACCGATCGACACCCTCGCGGCGAGCAAGCTCTTCGAGCCGGTTCTCCTCGTCTACAACCTCGACGGCGACCGAATAGACGAACTTGAGATTGTTTCGCGAGCGTCCGTCGAGGCTCTTCTTGAGAATCCTCCAACCGGCCAGGTCGTCGAGGTCCACGGCCAGCCTTCGAGCCAACTCGGGGCCGATGTGCTCTTCGTCAAGAGTTACCGGGAGCCGGACGTTGGTCACTCGCAGTGGCATGAGAACGGGGTCCCGGGATCAGCGTCTGCGGGCCTGGGGCTTGAGAAAGTACGCGACGCCCTGGACCCTAGTCTTCCGCCGGTAGACCCGGTCGCCGGCGGTGACGTACATCACGTTCCGCTTCGGACCGCCAAAGACCACGTTGGCCAGTGAGCCGCCGTGCGGCTTGGCGATGACACCACCCATCCGACCGGTCGGGTCGAACATCTGCACTCCGGCATGGCTGGTGACATAGAGTCGGCCGTTGGTGTCGACGGTCATCCCGTCCGAACCGGGTCGGTCTCGCCCCGGCAGCAGTCTCAGTGGCAGGTAGTACCGTTCACGATGCGAGAGGCTGCCGTCGGGTTCGACCCGATAGGTCCAGAGGTGCGGGTGGTTGCGTTCGGTCACCACCAGCGTGCCTTCGCCTGGCCAGAGTATCACTCCGTTGGGACTGATCCCCTCGGCCACCACCCGCTTGTGCCGCTTGGCATCGATGGTCCAGACCTTGCCTCCGCCGGGGTCGGTGACAAACAGCCGAAGATCACTGCCGACGACCAGGTCGTTGCAGGAGATGTCGCTGGCGATGACAGTGTGGCTGCCATCGGCGGCGTAGGCCACCACCTGCTTGTCGCCGTTGCGGCAGCCGTACAGCAGTCCGTCACTGCCGAACATCAGTCCGTTGGTCCGAGCCGTCTTCTCAGCAAAAACCGTCACCGTGCCTGTGACGGCGTCGATGCGGTGGATGCGGTCGTTGGGGATGTCTGTGAAGAACACGTTGCCGGCCGAGTCGACCGCCGGACCCTCGGTGAACCGGTACCCGCTGCCGACCAGCTGCCAGCTCTCGCCGGGCAACAGCACCTGCGTCAGAGGCATGTCCTGGGCCGAAGCGATCGAACCGCAACACAGCAGCACGGTCCATGCGAGACGGGCGAGGCGGACGCGGCGGACGCGGGTGGGGAATCGGGTCATCGGAGCATCCTGCGGAATGTCTGGAGGCAGTTCGAGAGGCGGGCCAGGTGGGCCGGGTGGGTTTACCTGCTCTTCTTTTCACCGGCAGTCGTCTTCTCGTTCCAGCCGCGCCAGAGCCACTTCAGCGACTCGGGCATGATGGCGCCGCCGTGTCGGCCGTTGTGGCCTCCGGTGCCCATCACGAACTTGTGGTCGTACTTCGAGAACTTCAGGGCGGCGGCCATCTGGCGATTCGACAGCGGCCAACTGCCGTGCAGGTTGTCGAGATCGTTGGTGCCGTCCTGCAGGAAGATCCGGATCGGCTTGGGCTCGGTCTTGCGGATCACCGCCGGGTAGACGTGGCCGCCGCGGATGTTGGTGAAGCTGCCGACGTGGCTCAGCACCTTGCTGAACTGGTCGGGGCGCTCCCAGGCGACCGTCCAGGCACAGATGCCTCCGGAACTGATGCCGCAGATGGCTCGCAACGCCGGGTCATCGGACAGCTTGTACCGCTTGCCGACCTCGGGCAGGATCTCTTCGAGCAGGAACCGGGCGTACTGTCCGCTGAGCGTGTCGTATTCGAAGCTGCGGTTCCGCCGCGGCTTGCCGCCGGGCCTGGTTGCAGGGATCGAGCCAGGATTGAGAAAGATGCCGATCGTCACCGGCATCTCGCCCTTGTGGATCAGGTTGTCGAAGACGGTCGGGATGCGGAACGATCGCTTGGTGTTCACGTAGGTACCGCCGTCTTGGAAGACCATCACCGCCGCGGGACTCTTGCCGTCGTACTGCCGGGGCACGTAGATCCAGTAGTCACGGACCGTGCCCGGGAAGACCTTCTTGCTGGTCCACTTGTGCTGGGTCACGACTCCCAGGGGTACGCCCTGCTGGAGCATCGAATCGGGGCCGAGCTTGTAGTTGTCCTGTGCGAAGGCCGGCGAGGCTGCGAGCAGGATGAGTGCGAACAGGGTGGTACGGGTGACGATGTTGACGATGTTGACGAGGTTGACGAGGTTGACGAGGTTGACGAGGTTGACGAGGTTGACGAGGTTGACGAGGTTGACAAGGTTGACGAGGTTAATCATGTCGGGATTCCGGTGAGTTGTTATTGCCCCAGAAACTTGAGGTCTCCGGGTTCGAACGTTCGAGGCTGAGGCGTGTGCTTGGTGATGATCTTCCAGCTGCGTCCGTTTTCTCGAAAGTCCGAGAAGTCCTTCGGCGTGTAGGCGACATCGAGGTGGGGGGTTTCCACCAATTTGCCTCCGGCATGATAGCTGCGGACGGCCGAGTCGAGTGCTCCGGTGACCAGTAGTGTCCGTTCGGCCGGGTACGGTTCACGTCCGTGGATGAACATGGCCTGGATGGCGTGCGAGAGTCCCTTGAACAGGCAGCGGTTGCCCCAGGGCCCATTGAACAGTGCGGTCGCTCGCGGCCGGCGTTCGCCTTCGACCCGGCAGGCAAAGTTCCAGCGATTGGAGTCGCTGCCGACCTTGAGCACCGCCGCCTTCAGCCCGTCGCGGTACTCGACGAGGATCGCGTGCGGCGTGGCGTTTTCGTGGCCGGCGAGCAGTCGTTTCATTGATCGGGGGCGTCGATCCAGTTCGGCCAGCATGGCTGCTTCGGCGAGGTCCATCGACCAGCGTCCCTGTGCGGCCGCGTCGAACAGCGCGTCGCCCTCGAGCACCTGCACCCGAGCGATTCCCGTCTCACCGGCCTCACCCCGTGCTTCGACCATCGACTGCAGCACTTCGAGTCCATGGAAGCCGTACGATTCCAGCGGTCCGCCGTGGATCGAGATCGCCTCGGTGATTCTCGTCCCTCGCGGCAGACCCAGGCGAGGCCGTCGCTGGGCCAGCGGCACCGAGCTGCCTCCCATCAGCGGCATCCGGTTGGCTCGGGCCACGTCGACCATCTCGCGGGCCCAGTCCCAGCGATACGAGTAGTGTTTGTCGTTGAACAGAGGGACGAAGCGGTTGGCCTGTTTCATTACAGACACCGCCGCGTCGAAGAACCTCTTGCGAGGGTACATCTTCTGTCCGAGCTCGTTGACCGGATAGTCGCCGTGTTCACCGATCGAGAGCACGGCATCGACGGCCAGCGAATCGCCACCGACGCACAGCGCCGCCTCGATCGAATCGAACAGCGGCACATCGAATCGCCTGGCTACGTCGCGGGCCATGTCGCCATTGGGGAACTGGTCAGCGAAGAACGAAACGATGTCGACCCCCGGGTCGACCAGGCGGCCGCCAAAGAGGTAGGGACGGAAGAAGTTTTCGAGGATGTTGTAGGCGTGCGAGCGGAAGCGGAACTCGGTGAAGATCGCGGCGACCCGAGGCCGTCGTCGCCTGTTGAGGGCTGTTGCTGACGCGGCGAAGAGTCCTGGAGCCAGGGCACAGGCGGCAGAGCGTGCCAGCAGTTCACGGCGAGACAGTCGCCGGGGGGAATAGGTCATGGGTGCAGGTCCAAGGTGACGGGGCCCTTTGGGCCGGTTTGAGCAGGAGCATTGTAGGTGTTGCCCGATCTGGCTGCACGCTATGATCGCCCCCACGATGTCTCTCAGCCCGAGCAGCTCACCGCCGCGCGGCGCCGATCACCTCGTGAGATCGCTCGAGACCGCCGGCGTCCGCCGGCTCTTCACTCTCTCGGGCAACCAGGTGATGTCGGTCTTCGATGCCACGATCGACAGCCAGGTCGAGTTGATCCACGTGCGTCACGAGGCGGCGGCGGTCCACATGGCCGACGCCTTCGGGCGGCTGACAGGCGAGCCGGGAATCGCCCTGGTCACGGCCGGTCCGGGATTCACCAACACGCTGACGCCGACCTACGTAGCGGCGATGGCCGAATCGCCCGTCGTCGTACTCAGCGGCTGTTCGCCGGTGGCCCGGGACGGGCAGGGTGCCTTCCAGGAAATGCCGCAGGCCGAGATGGCCGGAGGCGTGGCGAAGGCAGCCTGGCGGGCCACCGACGCCGCCGGCCTGGGACATGATCTCTCACGAGCCATCCGGCTGGCACGCAGCGGACGGCCCGGCCCGGTGCACATCACGCTGCCCGGTGATGTGCTCAGCGAGACGGGTGAGCACCAGGTGGCCGGGCCGCCGGTGGCCGACGACTTCTTTCCGATTGTCAGCCTGCTCGATCGAGACACCGCCGCCAACGTGCTCGAGCTGATCAGCGGGGCCACTTTGCCACTGCTGCTGGCCGGCCCGGCGCTCGTTCGCGGCCCCGGACCCCAGGCCCTGCGGCAATTCGAAGAGGCGACCGGGGTGCCGGCGGTCGCGATGGGGAGCCCTCGAGGAATCAACGACCCGGCGCTGGGGGCGTTTGCTCAGCCGCTGGCACGTGCCGACCTGCTGGTGCTGATCGGACGCAAGCCCGACGTCGGGTTGAAGTTCCTCGAGGCACCATTCGTATCCGAAGACTGCCGTGTGGTGCTGATCGACCCCGACGCTTCGGTGCTCGAACAGTTCAGCCGCCGGATGGAAGCCTCGGGCCGACTGGTCGCCGCCGACCTGGCCGACTCGGTGCCGGCCATCGAACGGCTGGCAATGCTCTGTGACGAGCCTCGGAGCGATCTGCTGGAGTGGCGTGGCGAGGTGGCAGAGGCGACGAGGTACCGGCCGGCCGAGTGGTCACAGTTCAGCGTCGAGCCGGGGTCGGCGATGCACCCGGTGAGCGTGGGGCTGGCGGTCAACGAGGTGCTGGGGGAATGTTCCGAGTCGGTGTTCATTTCTGATGGAGGCGAGTTCGGGCAGTGGACACAGGCGGTGGTCGAGTCGACTCATCGAGTGATCAACGGTCCGAGCGGTTCGATCGGGAGCGGTGTGCCGTTCGCGCTGGCGGCCCGGTTGGCGTGTCCCGAGGCGACGGTGATCGCGACGGTTGGAGACGGGACGTTCGGCTTCCACGCCATGGAACTCGAAACCGCCATCCGTTACGAGCTGCCGCTGGTCATCGTCATCGGCAACGACGCGTGCTGGAACGCCGAGTACCAGATCCAGCTGGACGAATACGGTGCGGATCGGCTGGTCGCTTGCGAGTTGGCCGACACACATTACGACGAGTTGTGCCGGTCGATGGGTGGCTGGGGTGAGCGGGTGGAGCGGATCGAGGACCTGTCCGGAGCGTTGCGTCGGGCGATCGAATCGGGGCAGCCGGCAGTGGTCGACGTGCGGATTGACCGGGTCAAGGCACCGATTGTACGTCGCTAGTGTTCGGTCAGGTCGGCCCCGCCGAAGGCGTGGTCGTCCTGACCTAGCCCGGGGTGGAAACCCCGGGATCCCTACGCGACCGACCTCCCCAACACACCTCCCCTTCCCCTCACACCCTAGCCCCCGCCGCAGGCGTGGCCGACCTGGCTTGGTGTTCGGTCAGGTCTGGGTTTTGGTGTACAAGGTGGCTCGTAAAACGACACGTGTTTGTGTCGATCATGGAGGATCACATGGCCAAGAAGTATGTCGTGAAACTGATGCAGGAGGCGCGGGTCGCCCGCATCAAACTGAAACGCCTCTACCCAAAACTAATGGCCTGACAGAGCACTAGCCGTCATCTCTCTGGGCATCGTCCCCCAGCATCCCGAGTTGTTCGAGTCGGCGGTAGAGTCGGGGTCGCGTGAGCCCGAGCAGTCGGGCGGCTTCGGCCTTGTTGCCTCGAGCCCGCCGCATCGCCCTGGCCAGCTGATCGCGTTCGACCCGCTGCAGCACCTCTTCGAGCGGCTCGATCGGATCTTCGAGTGGTCCTCCGGCGCGTTGAGCATCGATCCCGGTGCGGAAGGCAAACGGCAGGTCGCCGGCTTCGATCAGGGCCGAACCGCGCTCGGCTGCGGCATGGGCCGCTTCGCGGACCACGGTGTTGAGTTCATCGAGGTTGCCGGGCCAGCCGTACTGGCCCAGGGCGGTCCACGAGTCTGTCGAGAGGCCTCCGACCTGGACGGCGGCCGTCTGGTTGTGGCGTTCGAGGAAGTGCTGGGCCAGTTTCTGGAAGTCGTCGTCGCGTTCTCGCAACGGTGGCACGCTGATGGTGATGGTCGAGATGCGATAGTGGAGCTCAGGCAGCAGCTCCTCCCGCGCAACGGCTTCCTGCAAGGGCCTGCTCGAGGAGACCATCAGCCTCGGTGCCGGGTCATCGCTGCTGAGCCCGTCGATCCGTTCCAGCAGCAGCTGCTGGATGTCGCGTGGCAGGCGATCGACTTCGGCGAGAAACAGGGCTCCGGGTCGAAGTACCTCGGCGGATTCGGTTCGTGCCGACCCCAGCATCCTCTCGATGACCTGAGACTGCTCATCCGGCGGCAGCCGGTGCGAGTCGAGTGGCACGAACGAGTGGTCTCCGAGGGGACCGGCGTAGTGAATCGCCCGGGCCGTGTGTTCCCTGCCACTGCCCGCCTCGCCGATCAGGCAGACGCTCGCTCGGGAATCACTCGAGAGGCGTGCCTGCTCGAGCAGCCGGGTCATCTCCGGCCCGCTGCCCAGCAGCGAATCGAGTCCGTAGCGTTCGCGGAGCGAATGGCGCAGGGCAGCCAGTTCGGCGTGGAGTCGATGCGTGGGCGTTTCGGTCGAAGTCGCTGTCTCGCCCGTGGGTACCGGACGCAGCATGCACAGGAACCCGTCGGCGTGACCCTCGACGTCCACCAGCGGAAAGACGTGCAGGACCTGCGGCAGGCTGCGGCCGTCGCGGCACGAGATCTGGATCGGGATCGGGGCGTCGAAGTGGCGGTCGAGGTCGGGAGGCGGGCAGAGGCTGGCGACCAGGGCGTCGACAGTGCCCGATTCGAACTCGCTGCTGTAATCACATCGCCAGCCGATGACCTCTTCGGCCGGCCAACCGGTCAACTCCTCGCAGCCGGAATTGAACCAGGCCACGACGCGGTCCGAATCGAGCACGAAGACCGGAGCCCCGGAATCGGCCAGCCATTTTTCGATCCGTCGCCTGCGTCGCGGCATGAGTGGGATTGAGGAATGAGAAAGGGGAGCGGAGAAGCGGTTGGCCGGGGAGCGTGATTCAGCGGGAGACTCTGCCGGAGGTGGCACCGGCCATCAGCGATTCGATCTCGGACCGTTCGGCGTAGCTGAAGTCGCCCTTGATCGAGTGTTTCAGGCAGCTGGCGGCGGTGGCGTACTGCAATGCGGTCTCAGGTTCGGACAGCTCGGGGGTGGTCATGGCGAAGATCAGTCCGGCGGCAAACGAGTCTCCTGCTCCGACGCGGTCGACGATATTGCGGATTTCGTAGGGTTGGTACTCGCCCCGGGAATCGAGCGGGGCGAAGTAGGGGGTATCTGTCGAGGCATCCAGCAGCATCGCTCCCCAGTTGTTGTGGCTGGCCGAGAAGCTCTCCCGCAGCGTGATCGCGACGGTTGACACATTGGAGAACTCCGAGACGATCTGTCGAGCGACCGATTGGTAGGCGTCGATGTTGAGTTGTCCGGACTCGACATCGGTTGCCTCGGCCCGGATCCCCAGGCACAGGTCGCAGTCCTCCTCGTTGGCGATCACCACGTTGATGAACGGCATCAATCCTCTGATCGTCTCCCGTGCCAGTTCGACTGTGCCCGTGCCGGGTTGCCAGTTCCAGAGTTTCGAGCGGAAGTTGAGGTCACAGGAGACCGTCAGTCCGGCCTGAGATGCGGCCTGGACCGCGGCGAGGGCGGCTTCGGCAGCGGCCTGGCTGATGGCCGGAGTGATCCCGGTGATGTGCAGCCATCCGGCCCCGGCCCATGCGGCCTCGAAGTCGTACGCGGCAGCATCTTCGATTGAGATCGAAGTGCCATCTCGGTCGTAGGTCACCGTACCGCCCCGCTGGTTGGAGCCGGTTTCGACAAAGTAGATTCCGAATCGACCTCGATCGATCCGTCGCAACAGGCTGGTGTCGACGCCGAACTTGCGCATTTCCTGTTCGAGGCAATCGGTGAGCGGGTTGTCGGGCAGGCTGCTGAGGAATGCGGATTGGCCGCCCTGGTGTGCGATCGAGACGGCGACGTTGAGCTCCCCGCCACCGAAGGTGGCTTCGAGCCGACCGGGGAGCACCTGCCGCAGTCGCAGGAATTCCTCGGGAGCCAGCCGGATCATCACTTCGCCGAAGGTCACAACGCGCACGGAGTTCTCCTCGAGGTGGTCCGGGCCATCAGTCGCTCAGCCAGTCTGGCACACGCTCCGGGCGACATCAAACCGCGTTGGCGCAGAACCGGTAGTAGATCTCTGCGGCCTGCTGCAGCTCCGCGACATCGAGCCATTCGTCCTTGGTGTGGGCCTGGTCGATCGAACCGGGCCCGCAGACGATTCCGGGGACACCCGAGGCGGCGAACCTCGAGGCATGGGTCCCGTAGGGGACTCCGACCAGTTCGTGCGGGCCTGCGATTTCGGCGATATGAGCCTGCAGTTGTTCGGCCCACTCCTGGTTCCCCTCATCCGGCAGCGGGATGCCGACCAGCCATGGCGGCAGGAATTCAAACGGCACATCGACGTTCTGTTCGAGATGCTCTCTTACGTCCTGCATGACCCCCGCCCCGTCTTCGCCCGGGATCACTCGGCGGTCGACCTCGATCAGGCACTCATCGGGCACCGTGTTGACACTGACTCCGCCGTTGACCAGTCCGACCGACAGCGTGGCGTTGCCGCACAGCGGATGCGGAGTCACGCGGTCGGCCAGTCCGGCGGCGTAGTCTTCGAGGGCCGATACGACCCGGGCCATGCGGTAGATCGCGTTGACGCCCTGTTCGGGCTGTGAACTGTGGCAGGCACGTCCGCTGGTGCGGATCTTCCAGCGGGTCGCTCCGCGGTGAGCGACAACGATGTCCAGCAGTGTGGGTTCGGCGACCAGTGCGAGGTCGGGGCGGGTGGGGATCAGCGGGCTGTGCCGGTCCTCGTCGGTCCACAGCCGGACCAGGTCGGTAATGCCCTGGACGTTGGACTCCTCGTCACACGTACAACTGATGATCACATTGGCTGCACCCGGTGGGCGTTCCTCGGCCAACCGAGCCACGGTAAACAGCATCGCCGCCATGCCGCCCTTCACGTCGCAGGCACCGCGTCCGTAGATCTTTCCGTCCCGGACCACGGGGTCGAAGGGGTCGATGGTCATCCCGTCGATTGGGACGGTGTCCTGGTGGGCGTCGAGGATGATCGTGGGGCGATCGCTGCCGGCGTCGACTCGAGCGATCACGTTACTGCGACCCTCGACAACCTCGATCCGCTCGAAAGCAATTTTGCGGTCGGCGAAGAACTCGCACAGCCAGTCGCTGACCCGCGTCTCGAAGTACTCGGGTCCCGAGAGATCGCGGCCCATCGGGTTGACGCTGGGGATCGAGACGAGGGTCTTGAGGATTTCGAGAGGGTCCACGGCTGAGGGTCTCGTCAATCGGGTGTGGTGGATCGGACAGGACGCCCATCACGGCCTGGTCGACGTGGCCGTTCAATCACCATGGAGCTGACGCAGGCGGCCGGAGGTGCGCATCATGAGTTGCATGCGTTCGAATTCGTTGAGCCACTCATCGGTTGCCTGCTCAATCAGAGGTCGCTGGTCCGCCAGGGATGCCAGGTCAGGATCGATGTCCGTGGCCATCGTGCGGTACTTGGCCAGAGTGCGATCTCCGAAGATCCCGCAGAGATGGTCGTCTTCACTCAGGAACACGACGACCGGGACCCGCTGACCTCCATTGATGGTCAGTGCGGCGGTGAGATCGGGGTGGTCATCGCGGTCGAGGAATCTCACCTGGATCCTGGCGTTGGCCTCGCGGAACCGCTCGAAGATCGGGCATTGGTTCACGCAGTCGCCGCACCAGGCCCCGGCAAGTACCACCACCTTCATGTCTCGGACAAACGACCCCAGCAAGCCCGTCTGTCGTTCATCGAGTGAAATCCCCTCGTAAACGACATTCCAGCGCTGACGGTCCTTGTCGGACGCGTATTGATCGACAAAGTCGTTGTAGGTGAGACCCGCGGAAAACGACTGTGCAAAGTCCGTCATGCTCTGGTTCGCTGTTTGCGAGGAATGGGTCCGGGAGAGTGGGTCACAATAGGCTCGAGGTGTTCGGTGGGCAACTGGTCCGGGAATCGAGTGGTCGGCTTCGGACCTCAGCCCACCGTGTTCAACATGTGAATCCCAGCTCACGACCGATCTCCTCGGCGTGGTTGGTGACCCGTTGGATGGCCGCTTTGACCTGTGCGAGTGCTTCGTCGGGTTCCAGCAGCACCGGGTGGTGCATCACGAGCACGTTGTCATCGGCCCGGTCGGCTTCGGCCAGGTCGCCGACGGCCCTAAACCGGCGTTGGCCGTGGGACTTGTGCAGCGAGCGGAATCCCGGGTCGATCGCGACTCCTTCGGCCCGCACCGCCTTGGCAAACGCGTCGCGCGAGAGTCCCCGGCTGGCGGCGGGTTGGAACTTCAGGCCGAGCTTGTAGAGGCCGGGCTGTGAATCGGGCTGAGCGGGCAGTTCGAAGGGGACCAGTGAGGTGTGATCGGCGAGCGAGTCGATGATCTTGAGGGCAGCGGCGGCGCGTTGCTGGTTTCGCTCGGACAGGGATTCGAGTTGAGGCAACAGCAGTGCGGCCTGGAGTTCCGAGAGCGGATAGGCATCGTTTCCCCGTTGCGTGTAGGTCTTCACCCTCTGCACGATGCTCTCATCGCCGGTCAACAGGGCTCCACCGCGCCCGGCCGAGAGCAGCTTGCTGCCTCCAAACGACAACACCGCCACATCGCCCCAGGCACCCGCGATCCGACCGGCCACCCGGGCACCGGGTACCTGGCAGGCGTCTTCGATGATCGCCACCTCTCGCCGATCGGCCAGGTCTCTCAGGGCCGCCATATCGACGTGGCCACCGTGGAGGTGCGAGACCAGCAGGGCCCGGGTCGAATCGGTCAGGGCTTCTTCGACCAATTCGACGTCGAGGTTCCAGTTCTCGGGCCGAACATCCACCAGCACCGGGGTGGCTCCGACACACAGCACGTCCTGCATATTTCCGCGGAAGTCGTACGCGGCCAGGATCACCTCGTCCCCGGCCCCGATCTTCAGGCCTCGCAGTGCCAGCTCCACCGCGGCGGTTCCGCTGGAGCACAGCAGCACGTGTTCGAAGCCGTGCAGTTGTGCGAGTTGTTCGGCGAGTGCCTGGGAGTGCTCTCCGTGGTAGCGGCCCCAGCTGCCGTCGTCGGCCGCCTGGTGCAGGACCTGGGTGATCGCCGGATCATCGGGTGGCCAGCGTGGCGGGCCCTGTGGTCGCAGAGGTTGACCACCCAGGACGGCGGGGAGGTCGTCTGAGGGCATGTGAAGGGGTCGCGGAGGGGCAGGGTTGGTGACCGTCGCAGAAACCCTCTACGATGGCTGGTTCGGACCGCGCCTCTTGGTTGTCGCAGTTTGGACATCCCAAGACAAGCGGCGCCCGCCGGGACTTCTCGATGCACACCATTCGCTACATCATGGTCGGCGGCTTCCTGGGAGCCGGCAAGACCACGACGCTGGGGCGACTGGCACGGCACTTCACCGACAACGGACAAAATGTCGGCGTGGTGACCAACGACCAGGCGACCGACCTGGTCGATACCAACACCTTCCGCTCGCAGGGGTTCGAAGTGGGCGAGGTGGCCGGGGCGTGTTTCTGCTGCAACTTTGACGAGTTGATGAGCACGATGGAGCAGCTGGGTGAGGACGAGCGGCCCGACGTGATCCTGGCCGAACCGGTCGGCAGCTGCACCGACCTGGTCGCCACCGTGATCCAGCCCATCAAGCGGCTCTTCGAAACCCGCTTCGAGATCGCTCCCTACACGGTCATCCTCAAGCCCAGCCACGGCCGTCGCGTGTTGCGAGGCGAGTCGCGAGGCTTCTCGCCCAAGGCGGGTTACATCCTGAAAAAGCAGCTCGAGGAGGCCGACGCGATCCTGGTCAATCGGGTCGATGAGCTCGAAGAGGAACAGGTGGACGAGCTGGTCGAACTGGTCAGCGGCCACTGTCCGGGTGTGCCCGTCCTGAGGATCTCGGCGAAGACCGGTGAAGGTTTTGATCAACTGGTCGAGTTGCTCGGGCAGACCGGCGACTTTGGCCGCCGGGTGCTCGACATCGACTACGACACGTATGCCGAGGGCGAAGCCGAGCTGGGGTGGCTCAACAGCACACTGCAGGTCTCAGCCGATGAGTCGTTCGATCTGGACAGCTTTCTGCTCGATCTGGTCGGCCGCATGGCAGTCCGCCTCGAGGAACGGCAGGCCGAGACCGCTCACCTGAAGGTCATCGGGTTGTGGGAGGGCTTCTTCGGCGTCGCAAACCTCGTCTCCAGCGAAGATAAGCCCGAGTTGTCTCTGCCATCGAATTGCCAGGTCAAGACCGTCGAGATGATCGTCAATGCCCGGGTGGCCTGCGACCCCGAGTGGCTCGAAGAGCTGGTCCGGGACGAGGTGACCGCTGCTGTCGGGGACCTGGGTGCGTCGGTTGAGTTTCGGCAGACCCAGAGTTTCCGGCCCGGGCGACCCGTTCCGACTCATCGGTTCGACGGCTCCGAGTAGGTCGATTCGCCAGGCGGGACTGCGAAAGGGAGAGACCGCGATGAGGGCAAGGGTCCGCGGAACTGAGATCTACTTCGACGTCGACGGCGCGGGGCTGGTACCCGACGGCGACCGGATGGTCCAGCGGCCGGTGCTGTTCCTGCTGCACGGGGGACCCGGCGGAGACCATGTCGGGTTCAAGTCGACGGTGGCTCAGCTGGTCGACGTGGCCCAACTGGTCTATGTCGACCATCGTGGCTCGGGACGCAGCGCCGCGGCCGACCCGGCCACCTGCACACTTGATGAGAACATCGATGATGTCGACGCGTTGAGAGACTACCTGGGGCTCGATTCCATCTGCCTGCTGGGATCGTCCTACGGCGGCATGGTCGCACAGGGGTACGCGATCAAGTATCCCCAGCGGCTCTCGAACCTGGTGCTGTGTGCCACCGCACCCAGCCACCGGTTCCTCGACGATGCCAAGCGGATCGTCGAGGAACGCGGGACGCCCGAGCAGCAGGAGGTCTGTCGGAGGTTGTGGGCCGGGTCGTTCGAATCGCTCGAACAGCTCCAAGAGTACTACCTGGCGATGGGGCCGATGTACTCGGTCACGCACGATGACGAGAAGGCGGTTGAGTCGTGGAGTCGAGGGACCCGGAACTTCGAACAACTCAACTTCGGGTTCTCAGACTTCCTGCGGGTGTTCGACTACACCGAGCAGTTGAGCTCGATACTCTGCCCCACGCTGGTCCTCGCAGGCGCACAGGACTGGATCTGCCCACCGAACCACTCGCACGAGATCGCCGAGCGGATTCCTCGTGCTCACCTCAAGGTGTTCGCCAAGAGTGCTCACAACATCGCCGGCGACGAACCCGAGGAGTTCCTGGCGGCGGTGCGTGGGTTCCTGACCTATTCCCAGGCCCCCGACACCGCCACAGCAAGTCATTCCGAGCGAAGTGACCCGCCACCGGCGGGTCAACCGAACTCATCCCACACAGCTTGAGATCCTTCGCTGCGCTCAGGATGACCGATCATCACAAACTGCGAATCCGCGCGTATGCCCGACTCCCAGCCCTCGTTGTCACGCCAGCAGGCTCGCGAGATCGACGCACGGGCGATCGGTGAGTACGGGCTGAGCGGCCTGGTGTTGATGGAGAACGCCGGCCGGGGCTGTGCCGGCTTGCTCGAGCGGCTGGGGATCAGCGGGCCGGTTTGCATCTGCGTGGGCAAGGGGAACAACGGGGGCGACGGCTACGTGATCGCCCGTCACCTGGACAACTCGGGCCACACCGTCCGCATCGCTTCGGCCGTCGACCCGTCGACACTCGAGGGTGACGCGGAGGCCAATCACCGGGTCTGGGTTGCCGGTGGTGGTGCGGTCGAGGTCGTTTCGGCGGCGGGGTGGGATTCGGTGCTGGAAGGATCCGGCTGGATCGTCGACGCGTTGCTGGGTACCGGGATCCGCGGCGAGGTGCAGCCGCCGTTTGACGAGGCGATCGATGCGATCAACGGGTCGAGCGTACCGGTGTTGGCAATCGATCTGCCCAGCGGTCTCGACTGCGACACCGGCGAGGTGCTGGGCCGATGTGTGCGTGCCGACCAGACCGCCACCATGGTCGCCTCGAAGCGGGGCATGCTGGTCGAGGGTGCGGGCGAGTGGACGGGTGAGGTGCACATGGTGGACATCGGGATCCCGCGAGTGCTGCGGGAGGCGGTATTGCGATGACGCACCGCGCGTATTGCGAGAATCTGCCGCAGCCGCCTGTTCCTGTTCCTGTTCCTGTTCCTGTTCCTGTTAAGGATTCGAGCGGGACCGTGTCCGGGCTGCAAAACGTGGTGCTCGACGGTGCCGAAGCCAGGCATCTTTCGAGCGTGCTGCGACTCGGGCCCGGTGATGCCGTCGAGCTCTTTGACGGACGTGGTGCCTGGGCCGGTGCGGAGATTGTCGGAGTCGGGCGTCGGGAGATCGAGTTGGCGATCCGCGAGTCGGGGCACGACGCTGCGGTGCAGGGTCCGGAGTTGGTGATGGCGACGGCGATCCCCAAGGGTGATCGCGTTCGGTCGCTGGTCGAAAAGCTGACCGAGCTGGGCGTCGATCGCCTGGTGCCTCTGAAGACCCGGCACAGCGTGGTACATCCCAGGGATAGCAAGCTGAAGAAGATGCAGCAGGCGGTGATCTCCGCCTGCAAGCAATGCGGGCGGAACCGGCTGATGCGAATTGACGGTTTGACCGGTTGGGACGAACTGTTGGCTGTTGAGAACCAGTCACTGGTGATCGCCGAGCGGGGTGCCGCGACCGTGGGCGAGTCGAGCGTCCTGGTGTCCGGAGAGGTGCCCGGAGAGGTGACCGGATCGCTGGTGTTGTGCGTGGGTCCGGAGGGGGGTTGGAGCGTCGACGAGTTGGTCGCGGCCGAGGCGGCGGGAGCGACGAGGGTTGGCTTGGGTCGACACGTGCTGCGGATCGAGACGGCTGCGGTGGCCCTGGCGGCTGCAGCGGGTTTTTTTTCAGGGTGATTCTGATACGATTCGCACCCAAGCGGGTCCGACTGTGCTCTTGGCTCGGGCCGACCGGAGGGTGCCTGGGGTGCTGGAGGCTTACACAGAACGATGGGCCCTGGTGACCGGGGCTTCGAGTGGCATCGGCGCCGAGTTTGTGCGCGTCCTGGCCGGCAACGGCATGCACCTGGTGCTCACAGCAAGGCGTGGCGATCGGCTCGAGCGACTGGCCGAAGAACTGCGGCAGCGGCACATGGTGCAGACGCTGGTTGTTCCGGCGGACCTGTGTGAGCCCGGCGCGGTCGCCATGCTGCTCGACGAGGTGGCCTCACGGGACATCACGCTGGAGCTGTTGGTCAACAACGCCGGGTTTGGTTTTGTTGGCGAGGTGGCCGGGACCGATGTCGACGTGATGAAGTCGATGGTCGGGCTGAACGTCGCCGCGATGACCGAGTTGACGTATCGGGTGCTGCCCGGATTACTCGAGCGGGGACACGGAGCGATCATCAATGTCGCCAGCGTCGTGGCAATGCAGCCGGTGGCCTTCATGCCGGTCTACTCGGCGTCGAAGGCCTTCGTGTTGCATTTCAGTGAGGCGTTGTGGGCCGAGGCTCGTGACCGGGGCGTTACGGTGATGGCCTTGTGCCCGGGGACGACCGACACCGAGTTCTTTGATGTCGCCGGGGTGCCGGGGTGGTTGAAAAAGCACCGCGGGCAGACGACTGCCCAGGTGGTCAAGGAGGCCCTGCGAGGCCTGGAGAAGCGTCGCAGTTACCTGGTGACCGGGTTGTGGAACTACCTGAGATCCCTGGGACCGCGACTCGGTACCCGCAAGACCGTGGTCACTCAGACGATGAAGTTCTTCCGACCGCGGTTGACCACCAGGGACGACGACTCGTAGTCCGCCGCAGGCGGATCGTGGGGCGTTTCAGTTCTGCGGTGCCGATTACCCGAACAGTTCCTGGACGACCTCGCCTCCGTCGACCACTTTCATGGGTCGACCGAGCGGGCTGAGGTGTTCCTTGCGGGGATCGACCTTCAGCGAGTGGCAGACCGAGCAGAACAGGTCGGGTACGCTGACGGGTCGATCGGCGACCGCGCTGCCGTTGGCGGTGCTGCTGCCGATCACCTGCCCACCCAGGACTCCACCTCCGGCGACCGCCGCCGAGAAGACACGGGGATAGTGATCGCGGCCGCCCCGCGCGTTGACCTTTGGGGTCCGACCGAATTCGCCCATCCAGACGACGAGCGTCTTTTCGAGTAATCCTCGATCCTCGAGATCCTCAACCAGCGTCGCCACCGCCGGGTCGACCTGTTCGGCAAGAGCAGCGATTCGGTCGAAGATGTCCAGGTGAGTGTCCCAGCCGCGTGAGACGATTTCGACAAAGGTGACTCCCGATTCGACCAGTCGCCTGGCCAGCAGGCAGCCTCGACCGAACGACGTATCCCCGTACTTCTGCTTCAGCGATTCGGATTCGTCGGCGATGTCGAAGGCCGTGACGTTCTGGCTGAGCACCATGCGGGAGGATTTCTTGTAGAGCTTCCGGTGGTTGGCGACGACGGCCTGCCCTCCACGGCCGGCGAATTCTCCTTCGAGCCGTCCCAGCAGTCCCAGCCGGCGGCGGTACCGCGTGTTGGACACGGGGACGGCGACGTTCTGAGGCAGCTGCCCGGGAGTGCGGACAGTGAACGGTTCGTAGTCGACTCCGAGGAACCCGGAACCGGTGGTGCGGCCGACCGAAACGACCGGAGGCAGCTCGAACTTCGGGTCGGCCAGCTGCTCGGCGATGCTGGCACTGAGGCTGGGGTGCTTGACGCTGCCCGAGGGCACATAGCCGGTGTGCAACTGGTAGCTGGCTCGCTGGTGATTGCCTTCCTTGTTGGTCATCGAGCGGATCAGCGAGAACCTGTCGAGGACCGCAGCGGTGCGGTTCCAGTTCTCAGCCAGTTGCACTCCGGGAACCGCCGTCGAGATGGCCTTGGTGGGACCACCGTTTGAGGTACCCGGCTTGGGGTCGAATGTCTCGAACTGGCTTTGGCCTCCGGCCATCCACAACAGGATCATCGATCGACCCTGCCGCTTGATTTCTTCGGCGTCGACGCGGACGACATCAGAGATCCCGATGGTGCCGGCGGCCAGGGCGGTGGCGGGGACGGCCTCGAGAACGCGGCGTCGGGAGAGCATGGCGGGCGTGTATTGAGTCATGGTGAGTGGGTTCCTGCGGCCCGCAGGAAGATGCCTGGGAAGGGAATGTCGGTGGTGGTGGCGGGTGGGCGGGATGTGGAGACTATCTGCGCGAGAGGAATTCGCTGGAGTTGATCAGGCTCCACATCAGGTCTTCGAATGCTTCGCCACGTTCGCCCACCTCGGCGATGTATTCGCGGCAGATGCCCAATTCCGCTGTCGAGGGATCTCGTGAGAGCACCAGCAGGTAGACCTCGGCGACGGCCTCGTCATTCTTGGAATGTTGCTGAAGGATCCGTGCCAGGCGGGTGTTGCCTCGGGCCCGCACCATGGCGTGGATCATCGGCGAGTTCATCAGGAACAGGGCCTGGGGGACAGTGCCGGTGATGTCTTCCTGGGGTGTCGAGGGATCGAAACCGAAGATTGTCAGGAATAGCGTGCGGCCGGAGTTTCGGCGGCGGGCCATCATCTGGCCCTGCTGAGAGGATCGGCGGCCACGCAGCGTTCTGCGGCTGTTGTTGCCGGGGTCTGCGCCGAGGACACCGAGCAGCGAGTTGTAGATCTGGTCGGCCCGCAGGCGGCTGGGTCCAGCCGCGGCGAACGGCGGCGTGACGTCGTCGGGATCGCGGTGTCGGATCTGTCTCTGGTAGGCCCGGGTCCCGACAATCACCTCGAACAGCCGCCTGGTGTCGTAGTCACTGTCGGTGAAGTCGCGGCAGAGTCGCTCGAAGACTTGCGGGTGAGCCACTTCGCGTTCCGGACCCATGTCATCGATCGGGTTGGTGAAGCCCTGTCCCAGCAGCACCGACCAGGTACGGTTGACGTAGGCACGAGCGAACCAGAGGTTGGTCTTTGAGGTGATGTGGTTGGCCAGCAGTTGGCGTCGTTTCTGGTCCTCCAGGCCCACGCTGGCTCGGCCCCCGGTGGCGAAGAACACGGGCCGGATCGCCTCGCCGCGGTTGTCGGGTTCGGCGAGATTGGGCATGAAGTGTTCGGTATCGAACCGCCGGTTGCCGTTGCCCGGCGGCGGGATCTTCTGAAATTCCTTCAGGCTGAGGCCTCCGTCCTTGTCGGTGTCGCCTCGCGAGAGCAGTCTCTGGAAGTTCTCGGCCAGCCGCGTCCTCGCGACTTCGCTGGCCACCAGTTTTCCGTCGCGGTTGCGATCGAGGCGTCGGAAGAAGGAAGCGGTTGCCCGTGCGGAGATGTTGCGACGGCCGCGTGGGCTGGAGTCGAGCGAGACGATTTCGAAGCTGCGTGGCGTCGAGTCGCGCTTGGGTCGGACACGGACTCGAGGGAAGAAGGCGGCCAGTTGGTGGAACTGGATCCGCTTCCAGTGGTCGGTGGGGTGGTCGTGGCAATTGGCGCACTGGATCTGGATGCCGAGGAAGATCCGCGAGGTCTCCGCAGCCAGCTCGGCCGCCTCGCCTCCCTGTGCGAACATCAGCGCGGTGGCTCCGTTCTCACGGACGTCTCCGCTGGCCGTCAACAGGCTCTCGACAATCGTATCCCAGCCCTGCCGCTGTTCGAACTGTTCGGTCATCCAGGCCCCGAAGGTCGGAATCATCAGCCGGCTGCGGACTTCCGTGGCACGTGAAAAAATGACATCTCGCCAGTAGCGGGACTGCGAAGCAGAGAATTCCGGCGAATCGATCAATTCTCCGATCAGCCTCGATCGCTTGTTCGAGTCGGGGTTGAGCCCGAAGAGTGTGGCATCGCGAGGTGAAGGGAGTCGATCGGCGAGGTCGAGCGTGACGCGTCGGAGGAAGTCGTTGTCGGTGGTCAATGGTGCCGGTTTGCCGCCCGAGGCGGTTATTTCGGCGTCGATCAGGCGGTCGATTTCTGCCGAAAGTCTCGAGGCCGGCACCCCTTCGGCGGCATTGAGTGTTGGGCCAAGGACCCAGAGGCAGGCGAGAACAGCCAGAGTACGTTGTGTGCCGGGTAGGGTCATGGATTCGACTCTCAAGGCCCGTCGTTGGGTTTGCGGAGAATGAACACCGGCCACGGGGGTCGGGTTTCGCGGGGTTTCTCGGGATTCTCGGAGAATCACTGATTCAGCCCGTACTCCTTGATTTTACGGTATAGCGTGCGTTCGCCAATACCGAGTAGTGCTGCGGCGTCTTCACGTTTGCCGTCGACCAGTTCGAGAGCCTGTTCGATGTAGAACCGTTCGACGTCGGCCAGCGGTCGTCCGACGAGTCCATCGGCTCCACTGTAGCTCCGCGTGGTGTCGGGGTCTCCATCGGCGGCGGGCAGGATATCATCGGGCAGGTCGTCGACATCGAGCAGTCCGTCGGAGTCGAGCACGAGCATGCGTTCGATGGTGTTGCGGAGTTGCCGGATGTTTCCGGGCCAGTCGTGAGCGATCAGGGCCTGTCGTGCTGCTCGCGAGACATCCGGCACATCTCTTCCGTAGGCTTCGGCGAACTCTTTTCGGAAGTGGTCGATCAGCAGCGGCACATCGGCTCGTCGTTCTCGCAGCGGCGGCAGGTCGATCCTGACAACGGCGATGCGGTAAAAGAGGTCTTCTCGGAAGCGGCCTTCGCGGACCGAGTTTTCCAGGTCGGCGTTGGTGGCGGCGACCATCCGCACATTGACCTCGATCTCCTCGTTGGCACCGATCCGGGCCACCTTGCGATCTTCGAGGACCCGGAGCAACTTGATCTGTGTTTCGGAGGGCATTTCCCCGACCTCGTCGAGGAACAGTGTGCCGCCGTTGGCGAATTCGAATTTCCCGATCCGCCGCCCCACGGCTCCGGTGAACGCTCCTGCCTCGTGCCCAAACAACTCGCTCTCGAGAATACTCTCGGGCAGCGCCGAGATATTCAGTGGGACAAAGGGCTTGGACTTTCGGTCGCTGTTCTGGTGCAGGGCCCGGGCGACCAGTTCCTTGCCGGTACCGCTTTCGCCTTCGATCAGCACGGTGCTGTTGGTGGGTGCGACGTGCTTGAGCTGGTCGAGGAGGCGGTTCATGGCCGGGCTGTTGCCGATGACTCCTTCGAACCCGAATCGTTCGTCGAGTCGCCGGTTGAGTTCGGCGTTTCGGCGGAGCAGTCGGAGCCGGGTGGAGGCCTTTTTGACAGCGGTCCTCAGTTCGCTGATGTCCAGCGGCTTGGTGAGATACATCGAGGCCCCGGCCTGTCCGGCGGCGAGTGCCGACTGGACCGAGGCGTGACCGGTCAGCAGGATCACCTCGGCGTTGGGAAGCTCCTCCTTGGTCTTCTGCAGCAGTGCCAGCCCATCGAGGTCTCCCATCATCAGATCGGTGACGACCACGTCGAAGTGATCGCTCTCGATCCGCGCCGCTCCGTCTTCGCCCGAGGTTTCGGTGGAGCAGTCGTAGCCGACCCGTTCGAGACTCTCGGCGACCGCCTGTGCGTGGGGTTCATCGTCGTCGACGATGAGCACACGGATGGGTGGTCCGGGGGCTTCCAGTGTCTCGTCGACGGCGGGATCTGGAGTCGAGTCGTTCATGAGTGCCTGGGCGTGTCGATCGGCAGCCGGATGGTGAACTTGGTCCCCTGTCCGGGTTCGCTTTCGCAGGTGATGGTACCGTGGTGTGCCTGAGCGATTTTACGGACGGTGGGCAGTCCGAGACCACTGCCGGAGGGTCGTGTCGAGAAAAACGTCTCGAACATTTTCTCACGTGCCGCGGCGTCGATCCCGTGCCCGTTGTCGATGACGACCAGGGCCACGTGGTCGTCGTCCAGCGCGGTCTGAATTTCCAGCCGTCCTCCCTCGGGCATCGCTTCCGAGGCGTTGCGACAGAGGTTCATCAGCATTTGTCTGAGCAGCGCATCGTCGCCGCCGACGGTGGGGAGCCCCGGTTCCAGGTGCGGGCTGATCTCGATCCCCGCCTCGTCGGCCTGCGGCCGGTAGAACTCGAGGAACGAGGTGACGAGGTCATTGAGGTTGACGGGTACGAGTTCGAGCGTGCCGACTCGAGCGAACTGCAGGAAGGCGTCGAGGATTTCTTCGAGGTGCCGGCACTCCGACTGCACGGTGAAGAGCTTATCGAGCATCCTGCGATCGCGAGCGTCCTTGGAGCTGGCGAGGTCTTCGACCATCAGGTCGAGGTTCATGGAGATGGTCGAGAGCGGGTTACGGATCTCGTGAGCCAGGCCACCGGCCAAGCTGGCGATTTCGGCGTACCTCTCGGCGTACCGCGACAACAGCTGCTGGCGTTCCTGCGAGTCGATCGCCGTCACTCCTGGCTGCTGTCGCCTCCGTCGTCGTCCCCACCCTCCTGGCCACCGGCATCACCCGCATCATCGGCTACATCGCCGACGGGTTCAGCAGCGTCGCCACCGTCGGCCTCGCTGGCTTCGTCACCGCCACCGGCATCTGCCAGCACGGCACGTCGCGAGAGCTTGACGCGGTTCTGGTCGTCGACGGCGATCACCTTGACCTCCATCCTGTCTCCCACCTTGCAGACATCGGCGACGGACTTGACGAAGCCATCGGCGAGTTCGCTGATGTGGCAGAGACCATCCTTGCCGGGCGCGATTTCGATGAAGACTCCGAAGTCCTTGACCGAGGAGACGGTTCCGCTGTAGATCCGTCCGACCTTGACATCTTCGGTCAGAGCTTCGATCCGGGCCAGTGCGGCCTGTGCGGCGGCACCGTCGGCGGAGGAGACGGTGACGGTGCCGTCTTCCTGGATGTCGATCTGGGTCGAGGTCTCGTCCTGAATCGCGCGGATGGTTTTGCCACCGGGCCCGATCAGCAGGCCAATCTTCTCGGGATCAATCTGCGTGCGTTCGAGTCTCGGAGCGTGCTCGGAGATGTCCGCACGAGGAGCTCCGAGTGTTCCGAGCATCGAGCGGAGGATGTTGAGGCGGGCGTCCTTGGCCTGGGCCAGGGTTGCCGCGATGATCTCCTCGGAGATCCCCTTGACTTTCAGGTCGAGCTGGATGCCGGTGATGCCGATCTGGCTGCCGGCGATCTTGAAGTCCATGTCACCGAAGTGATCCTCGTCACCGAGGATGTCGGTCAGCAGTTCGAAGCGGCCGTCGGGATCGGCGATGACGCCGATCGAGATTCCGGCGACCGGCTGCAGGATCGGTACACCGGCGGCCATCAGGCCCAACGTCGTGCTGCAGACGCTGGCCATCGAGCTGGACCCGTTGGATTCGGTGATGTCGGAGATCGCCCGGATCGTGTAGGGGAATGCTTCGGCGTCGGGCAGGATCGAAGCGACGCTGCGTTCGGCCAATGCTCCGTGCCCGATTTCCCGGCGTCCGGGACCACGGATCATGCGGCACTCACCGACCGAGTAGGGCGGGAAGTTGTAATCGAGCATGAACCGCTTTTCGTACTCCTCGACCGGGCCGTCGATCCGTTGGGTGTCTCGGGGAGTCCCCAGCGTGATGGTGCAGATCGACTGGGTTTCACCTCGGGTGAAAACCGCCGAACCGTGGACTCGAGGCAGCAGGTCGACGCTGCAGCTGATCTCTCGCAGGTCGCCCATGCTGCGGCCATCCATCCGGATCTTGTCGTTGAGGATCAGGTCGCGGACGACGAGTTGTTCGAGGTCGTGGAAGGCCTCCTTGAAGTCACCCCGGGTGGCCCCATCGGCGCTCTCCTCGGCGTCGTCGGGGAAGTGCTTCTCGAGCAGCTCGTCCTTGAGTGCTTTGGTCTGCTCGTGACGCTCGGCCTTCACCGTGCTCTGCATCGCCGTCTTCAGTCGCTGGAAGCCGTCGCTTTTCATCGAGCCGATCAGAGGATTCTCGCCGGGCTCTTCGTACGGGACCTTCTCGACACCGAGTTCGGCGACGAGTTGCATTTGGAGTTCACAGATCGTGACGATGTGTGTCTGGGCGAAGAGGATCGCCTCGAGCATCTCGTCCTCGGGCATCTGCTTGGCAAAGCCCTCCATCATCAACACGCTCTCGAGGTTGCCGGCGACGATCAGGTCGAGTGTGCCCTCGGCGGTCTGTTCGAGCGTGGGGAAGATGACGAGTTGGCCATCGACCTTGCCGACCCGGACCGCGGCGAGCGGACCCTGGAAGGGGATCGAGGCTGCGATCATCAGAGCGGCACTGCCGCCGATGATGGCGTGGACGTCGGGGTCGTGCTCGGGATCAACCGCGAGCACGTTGGCCATGACCTGGATCTCGTCGTTGTACCCCTTGGGGAACATCGGGCGGATCGGGCGGTCGGTGAGCCGTGCGGTGAGGATCTCCCGGGTCGTGGGCCGGCCCTCTCGCTTCAGGAACCCGCCGGGGAACTTACCGGCCGCCGCGAAGCGTTCGCGGTAGTCGACCGTCAGAGGAAAGAAGTCGATGCCACGTCGTGGGGGTCCGTCCTGTGCGGCGACGAACACGACCGTGTCTGCATAACGTACCAGGACTGCGCCGGCGGCCTGCTTGGCCAGTTCGCCTGTTTCCAGGCTCAGCGTATGTCCACCCATCTCACACGAAACAACTTTCTTCACGTCAGAAT
>Ga0310124_10000408_pt1 | contig 29570 bp, 25 predicted proteins | sample CB11b_AW_Bot5_MG_FD_203507 | JGI IMG/M metagenome (GOLD analysis project Ga0310124, IMG submission 203507) | Marine microbial communities from Western Arctic Ocean, Canada - CB11b_AW_Bot5 | ecosystem: Environmental > Aquatic > Marine > Oceanic | place: Canada: Western Arctic Ocean | collected...
CGTCGATGCCGTGCTGTCGATCGGTGAACACGGCACCTACTCGTTCAATCGGCTCGGGCAAAAGAGGTACCCGCGGAAGAGGTTTTTTGACGAGATCGTCGAGGTGATCGGCAACAGCCGACGGACGATTCCCGTCTTCAACGACAAGCACCTCTGCTATCGCTTCGACTGGGCGCGGCAGATGTACGAGACAGCCCGCGAGCACGGGATCCCGCTGATGGCCGGCAGCTCGGTGCCGCTGGCCCAGAGACGTCCGCGGCTGGAGTTGCCTCGAGGTGCCCGGATCGCCGAAGCCGTCTCGATCCACGGCGGACCGCTCGAGGCCTACGGCTTCCACGCCCTGGAAGTGCTGCAGTCATTTGTCGAGGCCCGGCAGGGAGGCGAGACGGGAGTGACGAGTGTCGAATACCTGCAGGGCGCGAGGCTGTGGAAAGCTGCTCGGGAGGGACGCTGGTCGCTGAAGCTGGCCGAAGCGGCGATGCGGGCCGAACTGGGCCCGGCGGCGAGTGCCGGGACATCGATCCAGCAGGTGGCCGGAGAACGCCGGAGCACCTCCGATGGCCTGCTGATCACCTACGCCGATGGGCTGAAGGCCACGATGCTCAATATTGGCAAGAACGACACGAGATGGAATTTCGCCTGCCGGCTGACCGGCGAGCGGAAGGCTCGGGCCACGTCGCTGTACGTCGGTCCCTGGAACAACCGCAACCTCTTCAAGGGACTCGTGCACGCCATCCAGGACCACTTCCGCAACGGCCGATCGCCGTATCCGCTGGAACGTACGCTGATGACGACCGGCCAGACCGACGCCATGATGCGAGCCGCGGTACACGCCGGAGTGCCGCTGGCCACGCCGGAACTCGAGTTCGCCTACAAGCCCCGCTCGTTCCAGGCGATGCGGGAAAACGGCCGAAGCTGGGAAATCGTGACCGAGTCGATGCCACAACCCCGCGGCATCGACAACTCGGGCGACCGACTGACGCGCTGACCTCCTGCCCCCCGTGCCCCCCGTGCCCCCCGTGCCCCCCCCAGAGGGGCCAGGCCTACCTGGGCAGATTGATCGCGGGGTTTCGGTCAAAAAAGTTGTAGGGCCGAATCTCGAATTGATCCCACTTCGTCGACATCACCGGCCAATCCTCAACCCGTACGACGTGATGGAAGCCCAGCGTGTACCAGGCCACGATGTCGGTGTTCTCGATCGGACGGTCCTGGTCGGTCCATTGAGGCAGACCATTTCGTTTCGTGGGAAACGGATACTTGCCGTCGGCATACAGTTCATCCGGGCGACGCGGGGTCACCCAGAGATGGTAGCTGGTGAAGCCACCTCGTCCGCCGGGGAACTCCTCAGCACTCAGCAGTGATCGATTCGTCCCCATCGGACGAATGTGGTAGCTGACCGGGTTACCCACCTCGCCAGTCACCCGGGGGTTGATCACCCGCCACAGACTCGGACGAGCCATGTGCATCCGCATCCGGGCTTCCTTCTCGGTCTTGGCGATCTTCGGCTCCACCACCCAGACCTTGCGTCGAGGCCCACTGGGCAATTCGATCACCTTGAGCGATTCCTGCAGGAAGCTGTTCTGGACCCCGTCGATGTCCAGGTCCAGCCGATAGCTGAAATAGTGATCGTGATTGACGGCGACGGTGTGAGGTGCCACGAAGCGACCATATGGCGATTCTCCCTTGCCGTCCCTGAGATCACGACGAGTCACCGCCTTGGCCTGGTCGATTCCCGTCGAGCCGACACGAATCCGGATGGCTCCGTTCTGCATGAAGACCCAGTCAAACACGTAGTCGTAGTTCCCCAGGGTGGCGATCATCCTGAGTACCAGGACCCGGCTGGCACGACTCTCGGTCCGTCGAGTCATGAAATCCCAATGCCGCCAGGCCATCGAACCGGGATCGAATTCAAACAGGCAGGCCGCCCGTTCGACGCGGCGAGGAATCCCCTGTCCGTTGGCGACAACGGCATCGATGAATGTCGCATAGAGGGGACAGTCGAGCCCCGGCTGCAGCGGATTCGCCAATCCACCCGGGTTTTCCGCGAGATCCAGGTAGGCTCGGTCCCGCCAGTCCATCGACGGGTCCATATAAGGAACGAACAACTCGGAGAGATGTCCCTGGTAGAGAATCGAACGGGGCTTCCCGTTATCGACATACTTGACCTGGGACACGACGAGCCCCACGCGGGGGTCGACCCGAAAGTGGAACCTCCAGTTCTGCCAACTCACCTGGCGACCATCGAGTCGGAATCCCGGTCCTCGAGATTGAATGGTCCGCAGAGGTGCGGGACGCTTCTGCAACTTGCCCACTGCGCCCGGGTCGTAATCGACGGGACCACGCGGAATCGGCACCACCCCCGTGTCGATCACTCGCAGCACCTGCTTGCGGTCCATGTCGACCACGGCAATCAGGCCCTGGATCGGCCGTCCGAAGAAATTGGTGGCGTCGCTGCGGTCAAAAGCGTTCATCTTGATCAGTCGCCGCCGGCTGCCCTGGGGAATGTCTGTAAATGCCGGACTGATGGGTCCGATGACCAGATTGCTCTGATCCGCGATTCCGCGTCTCCTCAACGCGGCCTGCCATTGCGGGTGCCTCTTGATGATTCTCACCAGAGCCGGAAGCTCCTCACCCCACAACGCTCCGGCGTGAACACCTGGCACCAACTTCCACCCTGTCAGTTTCTTCCTGGTGATGTCCACGACCGCTTCAAAAGTCTTGCCCTGGAATCGAACCACCAGGTCAGCTTCGCGCGTGAAGCTCGTTCCACGTTTCCATTTCAGGACGTCCTCCTTCGGAGGCTCACGCAGCATGATGCGTACGAGTACGGTCTCTTTCCTCAGCAGTCCCGACGCATTCAGGACTGCGCGAATCGTCCAGTGTTCGACTTCGGTGAGACCGTCCTGTGGATGGCTCGGCAACTTGGCATCCATCGTCGCCGGACAGGCCAGAAGCGTCGCCAGGAACATGCTCGTCATGCTCGTCATGCTCGTCATGCTCGACTTCATGATGCATCGCAGAGCGGCCGTCATGATCAGAACCTCACGTCGGATGGACTGTCACACTGAGCGCAGGGACCGTTGTTGATGACTACGGTCGGTTTGGCCTCTTGAGATCCACAGCACCGGTTTCGATAGGGTTGGACCTGTCGTTGCTCCACCCGATCCAGCCGTCGCTGTAGAGCGACGTCTTGGGGAGACCCATCACCCGGGCAAACGTCAGGACCTCGGCCGCTCGCCAACCACCTCCGCACATGAACGAAAGATGTTTGTCGGTGCTGATGCCCGACCGCTTCCAGAGCAAGCGAATCTCAGCTGCGTTTCGCATCGTGTTGTCGATGTTGCGATAGGGTGTCAGAGAATTGGCGCCGGTGAAGGTCGCCTGGCCATAGGTCGAACCCGGAATCCGGCCCTTGCGAAAATGGTACTTGTAGCCGGAAGTCGTCCCGATGAATTCCGGCCAACTCCGGGCGTCAACCAGCGTGAATTTCTTCGGCTGCTTCAGTCGCCTCTTCACCTCACCCGTGCCGTCAATCAGCTCCGGCCGCTTCGGGATCCTGGCACCAAACCCCGGCGACCCCCTCGGCCGCACGCTTTGCGTCTGCACCTTGTACCCGGCCGCCTTCCACGCATCAAAGCCCCCGTTGAGCACCCGCACATCAGCCACACCCATGTACTGCAACACGATCGCCAGCCGGTAGCTGGCCGTGGGGTCCTTGCCCGAGACCACCACGGTGTCGTCGGCCTGAAACCCGTATCGCCTGGCAAACCGCTCGAGCACCTCGGGGCTGCCGAGCTTCCACGAGGGAGGCGGTTCGAAGTGGTCGGTGTTGACGTGAAAGCTGCCGGGAACATGGCCCGTTGAGTAGGACGCATCCTCGCCACCCCAGCTGGCCTCCACGAACTTGACCCGTTTGGCCTCGCCAAACGTCTCGGGCAACTGGCCCGCCATCAGCCGCTTCACGATCGAAGCGGGGACCAGCAGCTGGAAGTTCTTGTACCGAACCAATGGCCTGCGGTTGTCTAGGGCCCAGTCCTTGATATCAAACACATAGAGCTTTCGGAATCCGGCCTGTCTCAGGAAGGCGGCCACCCGCTGAGAGTCCCGCTCGCTGGTGCCACACAGCACGATCTGCCTGTCGGGTCGGATGCCCTTCGCTTTGAGTGCCGCCGCCAGTCTCTCGGTCTTGCCCTTCACATCGGCATCCAGCCAACCGGCCGGAAAGTCGACCGCACGAGGAATGTGGCCACCTCGCGCGATGCCATCCAGCGCCCAGCCGTTGAATGCGTCTGTCGGCCGAGTGTCGACCAGTACCCAATCGTCGTCTTCGGCGATCTTCACCACCTCTGCCGTCGACAGCTTCCTGACACGCGCCGCGTCGTCCTGTGCCGACACACGATCGCACGGGCAACACAGCCCCGAAACCAGCAGCCCCAGGACTGCGCAGCGGCGTATCGTGAACCGAATGCGATTGAGGTCCAGGATTGCTGCGCGTGTCGAGATCACCAAGAGCGCTCCCGCTGGTTCGCTCAGGGCTGGTGCGCCACCTTGAAGCTGGCCTGATCCGTATCGAACAGGGTCAGGGTACCGGTCTCCGCCCCGATTTCCTTGACTTCGACGGCCAGCGGCTTGATCCCCGACCCGGCGCTCTTGGCGAGCTTCGCGCCCAGGAGCGGCTTGGGGTCCTTGCCGTAGACGAACAGCTGAAGACTCTTGTCGGGGAGCTCGCGTACGACGAGCAGCAGGCAGGAGATCTCGGTGTCGCCGCCGTCGTCACCGGTGAAGGTCACGCTGCGGAGTTGATCCCTGGCCACGGCCTGGCCGTTGATGACCGGGGCGATGTGATAGCAGAACAGGAACCCGACAGCGGCACCCTCCTTGGTCTTGGCCGACTTGGCCAGCGACTCTGCAGAGAGCCCCTTCTGCGGGATCACCAGCACCCCAGCATGACCCGGCTTGTGCACCCCGTTGGCCGTCGTGATATCGGGCGTGATCTTGACCTGGGTCTTCTCGAACTTCTGGACCTGCTCGGCAAGCTGAGCGGCGACCTTCTTGACGCCTTCCTCATCGATCTTCTCGAGCGTCTCCTGAGCGAAGGCGCCGCCGGAGAGAGTCAACCAGCCGAGGACAACCAGGCAGCAGGGGAGCATCCGCATTGACTCGTTCCTGTTGTGACGTGGATAAGGCAGTCTTATCGATACACGTCGATACGCCAAGTCTGGTCAGGCCTCAGCCGAATTGCCATGCGGAATCCCAGCCGCAGGGGTCTCTTCGGCTCGTCAGGCCAGCGGTTGGCCAATTCCGGCGTCCTTCAGAGTCTGGGCATCGGGTCCGCTTCCTGTGCAGCAATCGGCCAGGCGGCCATTGATGACAACCGCCGGCACGCGGGCCACACCCAGGCTCCTGGCCCGCTCGGCAACCTCGGCGTCGTGCATGTCGAGCACCGTCACCTCGCACGAATCGCAGGCGATGCTGTTGACCAGCTCGACCGCATCATCACAGGCCGCACACCCGGCACTGAAGATCTCGATCTGTCGTTTCTCGGTCATGGTCGTGCGTCACTCCTGCTGCTCCCTGTTGAGTCAGACGATTGGTCGGAAGCCACCGAACCGCCACGGGCCCGCCTGGGCCAGGAATTCCAGAGCGAGGCAGCGATCAGCACGCCGATGCCGAGATTGGTGCCTGGCACCGAGATGATCACGAAACCTGCCACCAGCACGATGGCCGCTCCCGCACTGCCCAGCACCAGCGGAGCGTAGCCGCGTCGCCGCCTGGCCCCCCAGGCCAGGGCGACCACGGCCAGTAGCAACAGCACACTCGTCAGCGGCAGCAGGTAGGCCGTCTCGAATAGAAAGGCAAACCCCATCGAACTGAGGAGGCCGGCGTAGGCCGGGAAACTGCACGGTCAGGTGAACCGCGACAGCAATACCGCACCCACCACCGGGAAGAAATCCAGGGTCCGCTGCCGCGACGTCTGGTACTGCTGCTGTGTCATCAGAGTTTCGCGCTGCCCGCACGCTCATGGAGCCGCTAGGATCACCCGTCCTGCAGGCTGCTCGTCGTATTCTACACTCCGTACTGCTCGGCAGGCACTGGCGTGCGCTGCCGATTTCCAGGGAGCAGCCCTGGTCCGAACGCCCTGCCAGTTTTGCCGGCGCGAAGAAACGGCATCGATGGTACTGCCGGGGATGAAACCACCCCCGTCGGCAATTCCATCCAATCCCGCAACGGTGCAACTCGCCGGAGAACAGACCATGCGGCCCAAACCTCTACTGATGTGCGTTTCGGTCCTGGTAGCGGGACTCGTGTGCGCACGCTTCTGGACGACTTCCAAGAGCCGGTGACCATGCCACTGCCGCCGGGACTGGTCTCTTGCCCAAGCAGGAGCCCGAGCAGGACAACGAGGAACAGGAATCTGCAAGACAAAAGGCCCGCGAGGAGGCCGCGACTCTCGAACGGAAGCTCGACGAACTTGAAACGGCCATCGACAAGGCGGCCCATGGCAGCGATGAGCCGCTCGCCAAGAAGCTCGAGGACTTGGCCGAAACGATCGTCAAACGACTCGAAGAACTCGAGGAGGCTCTGGAAGGCGAGGAAGCCGAAGAGGATGAGTGGCACAGGCAGTTGATGCACCTGGAACTCGAGCGAGCCGTTCTCGGGGTGAGCATGGTCCGAATCGAGTTGGCCATGCGGCGTGCTGGATTGGCCGAACACGAAGTCGCCACGGCGGCCCACGCCGTCTCGATCCTGCGAGACTCCATGGAACCCGAGCAGTTCGTCGAGCACCTCGAAGAACTGATCGGATCGGTCAAGAATCCCGCCGTGCGGCGGATGATCCAGACGCAGATAGCGGAGATGACAGTTGAGTCCGAAGAGCCCGAAGCAGCCCGTGCCCTGTTGAACAAGTTGATTCTCGGGCAATAATCACCAGCGGCTGACACCCGGGCAAGACGTGACCTGACGAGACACACGGAGACACTCATGAAGCCGCTGATCACGCTCTTGCTGACACCACTCCTGGCAACCGTCTGCCTGGCCCAAGAGGCACCGGAGTTCTTCGGTCCCCCTGCCACCGCAGCGACGAATCGAAGCACTCAGCCCGCACAGCGAAGACTCGAACTGCGAAAACGAGCCGACGCGACCGCACCGCGTCAGTCTCGATAACGCGGCTCGGGAAACACCACCCGCTCGTAGAGCGGCCGATTGCCGTCGGCGCGGAAGATCGGCTTCCAGCAGGCGACGATGCGATCCGGGAAGACGTGGTAGACCTGGTACGAGCGGTACTCGCCCCAGCACAGGCAGTCGCACAGCACGTGAGCCACTCCGTCGTGGACCCGGTAGTCGTAGCGGTGCCTGTGACCCGAGAGGTAGGCCGCCACCTTGTACTGCCGCAGCAAGGTCAGGATCTCGGTCGCTTCGGGTCCCTTCACGTTGTTTCCGAAGGCAGCCAGCACCGGGTAGTGGCCCAGCACGAACACGTGCTTCGCGCTGCGCGTCCGTTCCGACGAGCGTTCTCCCGGCTGTTTCGGGAAGTGCTTGTGGAACCGCTCGAGACCGCCGTTGGCCAGGTCCTTGGGACCGGGCACCAGGTGCAGCGGCACATCGACATCGGCGAGCAACGTCTTCAGCTTTCCCAAGTCGGAATCCGAACCGGTCCAGGTCAGTGACCCGAGCACAACGAACGCGTCGGGCTTGCTGCTCTTTACGGCGGCAACCGCGTTCCGCAACCCGATCGGACTGCTGGCAGCCAGCCAACTCCGCTTGCCCAGTTCCTCGGCCGACAGCGTGGTGATGTACGGATTGGAAATCGCAGCGATCGTACAGATCGGTCGCTCGACGTCGGCCGCCTCGACGGACCAGGGAACCCACAGCACCCCCAGGCACAGCCGGAACACTGTCGATACCACGAACCCGAGTCGGTCCCTTGTCATGCTCGATCCCCACTTCGGCCGCCAGTGCAGCCTGCTCGAATGACTGGTCGCGGGATCAGTGTAACAGCTGCAGATCTCCCGATCCGGTGGAGGGGAGACCTCCGGGTACCGACACCCGATCACCCGGCCGCTTTGGGCTGGGGAGTCGTTTGGCGATGACAGGCGATGACAGGCGATGACAGGCGATCACAGGCGATCACAGGCGATCACAGGCGATATCATGTCGGGGACCTAGTACCGAGTCCCGACACCTCAGTTCCGGCCGCATCGGGTCGTCACGTGATCATCAGGATTCCGACCATCGCCTGGGCACTCTGCCTGCTGCCGTTGACCACGTCGGTGGCCGAGGAGCCTCTGCACGAACTGGTCGACCGGCTGATCGAGGCGAAGATCGACGGGCCGCTGGCCGACGGTTGTTCGGACGCCGAATTCCTGCGGCGAGTGTGGCTCGACCTGGCCGGCACGATCCCCACGCCAACGCAGACGCGGACGTTTCTTGCCGATTCTCGCCCCGACAAGCGGACACGGCTCATCGATCACCTGTTGGCCCGGCCGACGTTCGCTCACCGCATGGCCGACGTGTTCGATGTGATGCTGATGCAACGGCGACCCAAGAAGCACATCGAGCCGTCCGAGTTTCGGGACTACCTTCACCGCTCATTCGCCGCCAACACCCCCTACAACCAGCTCGCCCGCAAGATCCTCGCCGCCGACGGAGTCGACCCCGCCGGTCGCCCCGCCGCGCGGTTCTTCCTGGGCCGCAATGGCGAATCGACGCTGCTGACCCGGGACATCGGTCGGATCTTCTTTGGCAAGGATCTGCAGTGTGCCCAGTGTCACGACCACCCGGTGATCGATGACTACTTCCAGGCCGACTACTACGGGCTCAACGCATTCCTCAGCCGCAGCTTCGTCTTCGAGTTCCAGGAGGCCGACTACAACATGAAGCAGGGGACGCTCAGCTTTCCGCCGGGCACCACCGAGCAGGTGATCCTGGTCGGGGTCAAGGGCGACAAGCGGGACGAGCCCAACGAGACGCTTTTCGTCGAACTTTCCAACGCCAGCGGAGCGGTGATCGCCGACGCGATCGGCGTCGGCACGATCCTCGACGACGACGGCGACGAAAAACCAGCCCCGGCCCCGCCACCGGAGTCACTCGGCCGGCGGCCGGTCGACCCCGCTGAAACACGACCCCGCCTGGCGGTCAACGACTGGAAGCTCAAGGAACGCGACGGCGGCACAGACGGGCTCCCCTTCACCGTGCGACTCTCACGGACCTCGACCCGGGTGATCACCGTCGAGTTCATCACTCGCAGTGGCACCGCCGACGACGGCAAGGACCAGCCCGTGACCGTCGCCGAACGAGCCACCGGGCAGGTGACCTTCAAGTCGGTCTTCACCGACGACAAGACACGCCAGGCCTCGATGCGGTTGCCCGAGGGCCCCGATGTCGAGGAGCCTCGGTTTGAAGCCGGCCAGGAGTACCTGGTCAAACCCGAGGGCACTGCGAGGCCGGTGCCGAGGTTCAGTCGCCGAGGGGCACTGGCACGGCTGGCCACCTCCGGACGCAGCCCCCCCTTCAATCGCAACATCGTCAATCGCCTGTGGCACCTGGTGATGGGCCGCGGGCTGGTGCACCCGCTCGATCTGCACCACGCCAAGAACCCCGCCACGCATCCCGAACTGCTCGAAGCACTCGCCCAGCGGTTTGTCGCCGCCAGGTTCGACATCCGCTGGTTCCTGGGGGAACTGGCACGGACCCGCACCTACCAGCGATCCACGATCACCCCGGCCGGCCTGGCCTCCGCCGATGCTGCCGAGGGCCGTTACGCCGTGGGACTGGTCCGGCCGCTGACCCCCGAACAACTCGCCGCCGGTCTGCTCGAGGCCTCGGGCACCACGGCCACCGTCCGCAGATCCGCCCGCCGCGCCATCAAGCTGCACCCTCACCTGCACTCGATCATGCTCCACGCACCGCGGGGACTCCTCCCGCACTTCCTCGAATCCACCACCCGCAATTCGCTCGAGAAAGACCGATCCGAAATCGTCGCAGTGTTCGCTCGTGCCGGCGGCGACTCCGCGTTCCAGGCCACCGCCCAGGAAGCGCTCTACCTGGGCAACGCCGAACTCGTTCGCCGACTGCTGGCTGCACGGGCCGGCAAGCTGACATTTCGGCTGGCCGCACTCGAGAATGACTCGCAACTTGCCACCGAACTCTACCTCGCCGTCTTCACACGCCGTCCCGACAAGGACGAAACCAAGGCCGTGCTCGAATTCCTCGCCGAACGGCGGGACCAGCGAGCCACCGCGATCGGCGATTTGGCCTGGGCCATGCTGACCTCCGCCGAGTTCCGCTTCAATCACTGATCCGCCCCTGTTCCGCCCTGTTCCACCCTGTTCCGGCCCTGTTCCGGCCCTGTTCCGGCCCTGTTCCGGCCCTGTTCCGGCCACCATCACTCTCGACGCAGGCCACCAGATGACCCCACACACACCCTGCGGTGCCGGCTCACACCTCATCGCCCGCCGCCAGATGCTCGGCGGATTGCTCGGCAGCGTGACCACCGCGGGAGCCCTGGCCCCGATCGGGCAGGCCGAACTGGCCGCCGAGCTCACGCAGAGCGACCGGCAGATGCTGATCATCTTCCTCGACGGAGCCGTCAGCCAGTTCGAGAGCTGGGATCCCAAGGACGCCACCGACACCGGAGGCCCCTTCCAGGCCATCTCCACCTCTCAACCCGGAGTCTCTGTCAGCGAACTGCTGCCCCACACCTCGCAGCAATTGCATCACCTGCTGCTTGTTCGAGGCGTCAACACGAAGGAAAACAACCACGCCAAGGGCAAGTACCTGATGACCAAGGGCCGCCGGCAAGAGCCCTCGACCGACTACCCCGACCTGGGCGCCGTCACGTCACGACTGCTCACCCGGCCCGGTGCCCGACTGCCGGGTTTCGTGCATCTTGAGGACGGACGCCGCGCCGCCGGCAAACCAACCTCCAGCGGCCAGGACGCCGCCTACCTCGGACCCCGTTACGGCAGCCTGGTGATCGGCGACTGCCAGCCGCCTGAGCACTCCAGCCCGCTGGCCGGCCAGAGTCCCGAGTCCGATCGGCTCCGACGCCAGTTCCGCCAGCGCCTCAACCAACGCTTCGCCCGACGCGGCAACGCCGCCACACGAGCGTTTGCCGCGTCGTTCGAGCAGGCCGAGCAGTTGATGGCCAACGCCCATGTCTTTGATGTCTCGAAAGAACCCGCCGCCGATCACCAGCGGTATGGCACGCACGGCTTTGCCCAGAACTGCCTGATGGCCCGGCGGCTGCTCGAGCATGGCGTGACCTGCGTCAAGGTCATGCACACCAATTACGACACGCACAATGAGAACTTCAATCACCACCTCGAGCAACTCGGAGAATTCGATCGTCCGTTTGCGGCATTGATCAAGGACCTCGCCCTGCGGGGCCTCCTGGAGAAGACGCTGGTGGTGGTGACCAGTGAGTTCGGGCGGACGCCGAAGATCAACAGCAAGTTCGGCCGCGATCACTGGAGCAACGCCTGGAGCCTCGCCCTGGCCGGCTGCGGCATCAAGGCTCCGGGGGTCTTCGGCCGCACCAACGACAACGGAACCGAGGTCGTCGAGCACGAGGTGGATCATCGGCAATTGTTCCACACGTTCCTCAAGGCCGTCGGAGCCGACACCCGCAGGCACTTCGATGTCAACGGACGGCCGATCCCGGTGGCCGACCCGGCGGCCGGGCCGATCGAGGAGATCCTGGCATGACGCGGATCGACGCCAGGTTGACGCACGAGACCGCCTCGCTCGAGGCCCCCGCCCCGCTGCTTTGTTGCAGCTTCGATCCCGGGGGTCGCTACGTCTTCGCCGGAGCCCAGGACCGCAGTGTCGTCCGCTGGGAACTGGAGACCGGGACGGCGACGCGGCTCGAGGGACACAAGAGCTGGGTCCGCAGCCTGGCATTTGTCGAGGAGGGCCAGGTCCTGATCACCGCCGGCTACGACGGCCGACTCGGCTGGTGGCAGATCGACGAGAAGACTCCCAAGCCGATTCGCCTGATCGATGCTCACAAGGGCTGGATCCGCTCGGTCGCGGTCAGCCCCGACGGGAAACTCGTGGCCACCGCCGGCAATGACCTGATCGTGCGGCTCTGGTCAGCCACCGACGGCAAGCTGGTCCGAGAACTCCACGGCCACACCGACCACGTCTACAGCGTCGCCTTCCACCCCGGCGGCCAGCACCTTGTCTCGGCCGACCTGAAACTGGTCACCCGCGACTGGCGGGTCTCTGACGGAAAGTCGCTGCGGAGTTTCGACTCGGCCAGGGTCCTGCACCAGTACGACAAGTCGATGCAGTGCAATCTCGGCGGGGCCCGCAGCATGGCCTTCCACCCCGACGGCGAGTCATTGCTGGTCGGAGGGATCATCGTGGTGGCGACCAACATCTTCGACGGCGGAGCCGGTTCGAAACCGACCGCGGCGGTGATCGACTGGAAGACCGGCAAGCGGCGGCTGCTGCACCGCCCGACCGCTCCTCTGCCTGCTGTGCTCTGGGGCCTCTGCTGGCACGAGCAGGGATTCTGGATCGGTGCCTCGGGTGGAGCCATCGGCGGCCACCTGCTGTTCTGGAAGAAGGACGAACCCGACGACTTCTTCCGCCTCAAGCTGAAAAGCCCCGGCCGCGGACTGTCGCTGCACCCGGATGGCCAGAGGCTGGCGATTCCGCACTTCGATGCCCGGCTGCGGGTGTTTTCGATGACACAGGCCTGACGGGCAGAATCCGTTGCGTCTGCCGCGGACGTGCCGTCGGGTCACTTGCCCGAGGGTCGAGCCTCGAATCGACCACTCAATATCGGCTTCGACACCGGCCAGGTGACCTCGAGATTGCCGTCCAACCGCATCAGCAGCAGCGTGTGGGAATCCGGCTCGAACCTTGCGCTCGGCGGACGGAATCGCCGCGGGTTGACCAGCTGCCGATGCCCCAGTGCGATCGACTCGTCGGTATACCGCGGCACGTCCGAGACTCGCAATTCGTCGATCAGGAACGGCGCCCCCCGCGGCGCCCGGCAGAGGAACCGCTTCAGCCACTTGCCGTCCGAGGGGAACCGGAACTCTCTCTGCCCGTAGCCGTCCCACCAGATACTGCGGTAGCTCTTGCGATCGTGCCCGTTGACGTAAACGTGGACCGCCTGGCGAGTCGGGTCCTGCTTCAGAGGTCTCCACTCGACGGCCACGTGAGCCCACTCGTTGACCGGCAGACGCCAGGCGTTCCACGCCGAAACCAGCCCGTTGTCCACGAAGGTCACTCGCGGAGAACCTGCTAGGCGATCGTCCCACAGCTTGCGAATCCAGAACTCGATCGATCCTCGCTTGCTGGTGAACAGGCGACGGAGAGTTCTTCCGGAGACGACATGATCGGGCAGCACCAGATCTCGCTTCTCGGTCACCGGAACGGCCTGGCCAAAACGGCCCGAGACGAATCTCCGGGCCAGGTCGACCGGTTCGGTTCCCGACACGGCGGCGTCGATCCGGGCGGCCGTCACCGGGTTGTTCTTCGTCACCCCCTCCAGCGACACCCAGCACTCAGCCGCAGGCAGGCCATCCAGTCGAAACCAGACGCTGCGGGCCAGGGCATTCTGCAGCACAACACGCTGGCCCGCGGCCGCTTCACATTCCAGGCCGCCGGGGACCACCCGAGATGGAATCGGCACGCCCTCGGCGGTTGCCAGTCGCCAGGCACTCGGCACGGCACTCTGCAAACGCAGCGGAACCTGCATCGGCGGCAACCAGACGCGCTGCCCGGCATCGAGCTTGATCGGCCACGAGGCGTTCAGGTGCAGGGTGCGGCTGTTGGTCGACAGAACGGCACACTCGAGCCTCGGCACCAGCAGGTACGTCCCCGCCCGCGCCTCACGGGGCACCTCGCACTCGATCAGGAACACCTCGAAGTCGCGAGTCGTCCGATCAAACGGCTGCAGATCAGTGGCGAATCGATCGCGACGCGTGACTCGAACCACCAGCCGATTCCCCTCGGAATCCACCAGCCGCGGCTCGCGGTCAAAACCCCACACCGTCAGTCTCAGCGGGACCCCCTCGGCCTTGAGCAGAGCAATCGGAGTCCTCTGGGGCTTCATCCGAGGCGGAGGCCCGACCGGTACGCCGCGACGCGACGCGTCGTTGAGCGCCCAGGTCAGCCTAGGCACCGCGGTCAGGGACTGGATCGGGGCATAGGGGTTGTAGATGCGGCGGCCGAGGTCTTGAGGCTTTTCGAGTGGCTTGGCCAGGGGCATCAGGCGATCGAGTTCCACCCTCGCTGGACGCAGGTGCCGCGGGTCACGCGTGTAGTACCAGGCGTATCCCATGTGGACATTCGAATACTGGCCGATGTCCTCGCGAAACGGATCGGTCCCGTAACAGGCCGCGAAGTACTTCTTAAAGACCCTCGGCATCCTCGGATCACCGGTGACGCGGTCGTACTTCCAGAGTGCCGGGACCCAGAAGTGAGCCAACCGGGGTGCCGCGGCGAAGTTGGGTGGAGAATTCTCCTGTGTCCGCCAGACACCGATCGGATGTTCGGGATCGAGGTACACATCGGCGCACTCCCGGAGCGCCTGTCCGATCTTCGGATCCCACGTGTGTTCGTAGAGCGTGGCGAGATTGAAGAACTGGGTCATCTGGTGTCTGAGACCCGAGGTGAACGGCGCGTAGTCGCGGATCATCTCGGCCCAGCCCACCTCCGGTTCGCCCGGCCCGGTGGCCACAAACCACGGCTGCTCGCGATACCACGGCTTCACGTCCTGCGACGCGCTGGTGACACCGGCCAGCTCGCCCCAGTACTCGCGCCAGTACTCGATCACGTCGTTGAACCGCTCGTCGCCGGTCAGGTAATAGGCCAGGGTCGTGGTCTCGAGTGTCCGGTGATACGACGCCCAGAACTGGGCCCCGCCCCGCAGCCACGCTTCGGCCGAGTCACGTTGCCTGAGATAGAACAACGGGCTGTCGATGGCCCATTCGCCGGGTCGGAAGTGCAGCAGCCGCTCCTGCGGCCGCCCCCCCTTGAAGGCACAGCGGTATTTCAGCGGACTATGTGACACCGCCACATCGACCCAGTGGTTCTCCGACGGCAGAGCCCAGTCGTGGAACTTGCGTTCTCCGCTCCGCAGGTAGCACCACCACAACTGCGTTTCCTTCTGGTAGGTGTGGTACTCGAACCGCATCGCGCTGGCGAAGTGCCGCTTGAGCTTCTCATCCCAGTGGTAGCTGTAGTGAGGACCGCTGCCGAAGATCCACCAGCCGTAGTCCCCGAACGCATCCTGGGCGTATCGCTTGAGGTCGAAGATCCTGTCAACGATCTGCTCGGGATCTTCCGTCTCGAGGTCGCCGGACCGAGAGGCCAAGGGTCCGAACACGTCGGTCGAGCAGTTCCACTGGCCGGTCGCCAACGCCAGCGGGGGAGCCTCGACCAGCCGTCCGTACTCGGTCCCCACGTCCGGCGATGATCGGGTGTCATGAAAGTGCAGATAGAATTCGTGGTGCTTGTTGATGCCCAGCCCGTCGACGTCGCCGCGTTGCAGTGCTGCGTGGCCGGCGAAGACCTTGTAACCGGCCACCGGGTTCATCTTGCCCGGGTCGCCGCCCCTCTCGAGCAGCCAGAATCGGCCTGCGGTTCCCAGGGTCTCGAACAGTCCCTTGCGGCCGAAGTCGAGTCCGCCGCCACGCGGGCTCCACAGGTGCAGCACCATCCGGTCACCCCCCACCTCCCACTCCTTGGGAAACTGCTGCCAGAACCACTTCAACCCGCCGGTGATCGACCACCGATGATCGCCCACCTGCATCCAGCAGCCAGCCTTCTTGCCGGTGGCGAGTACACGATCCTTCGGCCCGCTGCCATCAATGACAGCAGCACGGCAGGTCGGGTTGCCGAAATGGCGGAAGGTCTCCTGCACCGACGACAGAGACGCCGACTCGCCGCGCAGCGTGGCCACGTTCTGCTGTCCGGGCTGACTGTCCGGCAGCGGAGCGGTGATCCACCGACCCGGCGACGCTTCGGGCAACCGCAGTTCAAACCCGATGTCACGAAACACCGTGCCGCGGGTCGATCCGACCACTCGGAACTCGTGGACAGCCCGCACCAGCCCGCCGACTCCGAGAATGTGGTAGCGGGTTCGATGGTGCACGATCGCGTCACCCCGGGGCGGCTGGTAGATCCCATCCACACGGACGCAGGCCCGCACCGGTCCGGACTCCTCGACAACAACCCGACCCCCGCTTCTCGACTCGGCCCGCTCACCGTTGCCGTCAACGTAGTAGTGGACCGCTCCGTCGCAGACCACCTCCTCATCATCCACCGCGGCGTCGCCGTCGGCGTCGAGTGCGATCCGAGCCAACCGGGCCGGGTTGTTACGGAACTCGAAGATCCATCGCCCCGCCTTCACCAGAGTCGCCTCGGTTCCGCTCCCGCTCTCGACCACCGTCAGGCTCGACAACTCCTTCCGCCGAACCGATGGACCGTACTCGAGGTGATAGCGTCGGCCGGGCTGTGCGAGGAAATCGATGGTCAGCCAGCGAATGCTGCTGCGGGCTGCGTCCCAGGTCGCCGTCACCCTCGACTGCAGCAGCTGTTCGTGACCTCGGTCGTCGACCAACCGGCACCGACGGGGGTCTTTCAGGCCACCCCGGGGAAAGGGCACGCCGGTTGTTACCGGCCACGTCACGCTGCGACCGGCAATCGCCTCGTCGATGACCAGTGGAACGCGGGTCGGTGCAGCGGTTGCCGACGGCGACACCAGCCACACGGCGACCCACAGCACGGCGGCTGGCCTTCGAATCCACGTCATGGCGCAGGCTCCGCAGGGCCGGCGACCCACTGCTTGATGTCAAACCACCGGTTCAGCCAGACACGGAATGGTGCCATCAGCACGCAGATCAGGATGCCGGCCACGATGATCGGCGGCCCAGGCCCGATCGCCAGGCCCCAACCGATCCCGCAGACGATCACCGCCGGGCGGATCAGCGTCAGAGGGCCGAAGGCGACCGTGCTGGTCATCGAGCGGATGTCGACCGAGGGGATCGCCCGCACGGCGAAGAATGCCAGGATGATCGCCGCGTAGACCCCGAAGACCAGCACCATCCGATCACCGACGGCGACCATCTGCTCCATCGCCAACTGCGGATCTTCCGAAATCGACCAGGCGGCGGCCAGGATCAGCAGCCCCACGACACACGCCGCCTGGCCCCAGACGATCCCGTGGATCATGGCATTGAGATAGTAGGACCGCTTGTCGATCCGGGCGTCGCGGCCCGAGGCTGCGCAGACGCCGCTGAACATCGCGTCCAGCGTCGCCAGCACGTACAGCGAGATCACTGTCGAACTCATGCCAGTGGTCCCAGTCTGCCGGACCGACGACCCAGAGTGTGACGAAACGCGTCAATCACCTCCGGCCGCATTCCCATCAACGTGTGGAACACGCGGGGAATCGGCAACTTCCAGACATGGGTGCCATACATCCCGCAGGCGAATGACGGCTGGCGAGCCGCATTGACCAGCGTCGTCGCGTCATGAGCTCGTCGCGCCGAGATGACTCCATCGTGACACGAGAGCGGTTCACGCATGCGGATGTAGTGAAACGCCCAGGCCCCGGGCCGGGCCAGCGGTGACGGCTGGAAGTCGTAGTGTGCAAATGCCTGCGTGCCGACCTGGTCGTGCTCACGCAGAAACTCCGCCAGGCCTCCTCCCTGGAAGTGGTGCAAGACGCCCGTCGAGAGAAAGACCGTCGCCGGTTGGTCCATGGCGAACGCGTTGACGACCTCGAAGCGACAATCCAGTCGCTCCGCCGCACTCAGCCGCAGTGCCTCCTGTACCAGCGCCTCGTTGTAATCCACCCCGATCAACTCGACGTCCGGGCCGAACTCACCGCGAGCCGCCAGCCAGCGGATGACATACCCCGTGCCACAGCCGATATCGACAATGCGATAGAGAGTCGGAATCTCGCACTGCTGGAAGGCGGCGAGCATCGCGTGCAACAACTCGCTCACCCGTTGACCATGTTGGAACTCCTCCGAGAGTCGCTGCATCTCGCAGTGGACCCGGATCAGCAGCCGGTCGACTGCATCCGGATCAAGCACGCCTCCGCTGCTGGGCATCGCGTCCACGATCCGAGCCGCCCGGGGATCGCCCACTTTGCGAAACCGCTCGACCACTTCGGCCTGCACCACCGGTCGACGGGCCATTGTCACCGGGTCGAAATCGACGATCAGGTCCGAGATCTCGAGCAATTCCGGACGCGATCTCTCCCGGTTGCCCACCTCCGTGTCCATCACGATACCTCGACGGGCAGGGTCAGCGCGGTCCAGATCAACACTGCCGAGCGTGACGTCCACAGAAATGATCGGGGCAGGTTGTAACGGACCAGCGCCAGGTGGTCGTCACGCGAGTACCGCTGCTTGAGCAGCAGGTGCTTGGGAATCAGGACTGCACAGGTCAGTGTCCAGATCGCTACCAGCAGACCCAGCCCCACCCACGACTGCAACGACGGCCAGAACCAGACCAGGCCCAATGTCCCCACGATCTCGCACGACAGGCCGGGGATCACGACCCACATCGTTCGTCGCTGGTACGCCAGGGCGAACGCCAGGTAGTCCTCCGATCTGCCCCGGTCCAGCAACGGGTAATGCACCAGCTGGGCAAACCAGACCACCCCGGTCATGTACAGCGTCCCGGCCAGTCCCAGGTAGCAGGCAAGCGTCACCGCCACAATCATTCACTCCAGTGAATCGGCCTCCCGATCGAGAGGAGTCATGCATCATGGCGTGGCAGTTGATGCCACAACCATCGCCCCCCACCAAGGTTGATGTTCCCACTCTAACGTCACGCATGGGGATCCGCAGTTCTCCTCACGACATTCCGTGCCTCGGGACACCGGGTGGAGGATGGCATCGGGGACCGGGCGGCCACTGCTGGCATTGGGCATCTCATGATGGCGAACGCGGTGGCCCATTCGGGATCACGAACTCCGCGGCGATTCCAGATCTTGATGCATCATCGTCAAGTTGCACGTACAATCCGTATTCAGTTGTGTCGGTGCAACAACCGGACATCACAACGAAAAGCAGGGACTGCCCGATGCTGCGGATTCTCGGCTCCGAGTCGAAGCTGTGCGACGGGTTGTCACGACGTGACCTGCTGCAGATCGGTGGGCTGGGCACGTTGGGACTGAATGTCGCCGACTGGTTCGGTCTCAAGGAAACACAGGCAGCCCCCACCGGATTTTCGTCAAGTTTCGGCAAGGCAAAGGCATGCATCCTGGTCTTCCTGACCGGATCTCCGCCCCAGCACGAGACCTTCGATCCGAAACCGATGGCACCGGCCGAGATCCAGGGAGAGATGCAGGCCATTTCCAGCAGCGTGCCGGGACTGAGTCTCTGCGAACGAATCCCCGAACACGCCCGGATCATGGATCGCGTGACGGTGGTGCGGTCCATGACGCACCCGTTTCCCCTGCATGGGGTCGGCTACGTGACATCGGCCATGCCGATGACCAGCGGCGAACTCAACTCACTGCCACGCGACACCCGACAGCGACCTTACATCGGGTCGGTTGTCGATTACCTCGACGAACAGAAATCCGGCGAGGCGATCAGCCCGATGCCGAGGAACATTGGCCTGCCCTGGCTGTTCGGCAGCAGGTCGGGCAAGTACGGCACCGGCAGTTCCAAGCGTCTCTCCGGACCGTACGCCTCCTTCCTCGGTCCCGGCTTCGATCCAATCTGGACCGACTTCGACGGCAAGGGAACCCGGGTCGTCCCGAAGCTCAACGCCGACACCCAAACCGAAGAGGTCTACGACCCGTTCGGTGGCGTGGAACCCCGCGGGAAATTCGGCCTGGGCGACGCCTGCCAACTCCCCGAGGGCATGACACGAAAGCGATTCGATGTCCGCCGTTCTCTGCTGCAGCAGTTCGACCGCGCCCGTGCCTCGCTCGACAGCCACCAGAACGTACGTGTTTTCAGCAAGCACCAGCGGCGGGCGTATTCTCTGCTGACGACCCGAACCATGCGGGAAGCCATCGACATCCAACGGGAACCTGCCAAGAACCGTGCCCGATACGGGATGACGTTGTTTGGCCAGTCGCTGCTGGCCGCCCGGCGGCTGGTGGAAGCCGGCAGCCGCTTCGTTTCGGTCTACTGGGATCCCTTCGGCCTGTTCGGCGCGTCGTGCTGGGACACGCACTCCAACCACTTCCCGCGGCTGAAGGACTACCTGCTGCCGGTCTACGACGAGTCATTCCCCAACTTCATCCTCGATCTCGATGAACGCGGGTTGCTCGACGAGACCGCCGTGCTGTGCATCAGCGAGCATGGCCGCACTCCGAAGATCGACTCCGGCCCCAAGGGAGCCGCGCGTCATCACTGGTCACGGGCGTATTCGGCCATCTATGCGGGTGGAGGATTTGCCCGCGGCAGGGTCGTCGGCCGGACCGATTCGATCGCCGGCGATGTCGAGAATACTCCCGTCTCGCCGAAGGATGTCCTGGCCACGACGTTCCACCTGCTGGGAATCGACCCGCACACGACGTTGCCCGATCACGCCGGTCAACCTCAACCGATCGCGGGCGACGGCAGCGTCCGTCACGAATTGATTGGTTGAACCTCACAGCCGGCCGGACAATTGTCAGGCGGCGAGGTCCGGGAAGCATGCCACGGCCTGAGGCCGTGGTTGGGTCCGCTTTGGCGGTCCGGACTGGCGTCATTACCCTCGAAACGAGTTGAGTTCGCTCCGAGGATTCAAGTAGCGGGGGCAGGATTCGAACCTGCGACCTCGAGGTTATGAGCCTCGCGAGCTACCGGGCTGCTCCACCCCGCGTCATGGCCGGATTCTCTATTCCGGAACCCACATTATATCGGATCACGATCTCGGTTCCAGCCACCTGATCACGGATTTTCATTCGACTTCTTCCACAATCGGTCGCCCGGCATCCACCCACAACCAACTCGCCGCGCTCAGGAAGAAGATCCCCGCAAACACAGGCAGAACCGCATCCCAGCCACTCATGCGTACCACCTCCGGCACCAGCAACGGGCAGATCACGGCACCCACGCAACCGGCGGTGTTCTGGACACCGTACACGACCCCCGCATGCTGCCCCCCCACGTCGGTGACCATCGCCCACGACGCCGGACTCGATGAATCCGAACAGAATGCCGCCATGGCAATGATCCCCACCGCCACATACGGGTTCTCGACCGACGCCGCCACCAGGAACAGAACCCCGCAACAGGTCTTGCCCACCAGCCAGACCCCCTTGCGACTCCATCGCAGGCTGCCGGTCACCGCCAGCAGCCAGTCGAGCAACCGGCCACCGATCGCCGAACCGACCCAGCCCCCCACGTGCGGCAAGACCGTCAACAACCCCGCCTCGGCCAGGTTGAAACCGTACTGCTCACGAAGATAGGTCGGGAACCAGGTGATGTAGAGGTAGTAGCCCATCGCCCCGAAGACCTGGCCCAGGCTCATACCCCACATGTTGCCGCTCGTAGCCAGCGTCTTCACACCCAGTCGCCCGACCGCCTTGGTTCCGGCCTCGGCAGTCACCGGGTCGCTGATCAACGCCACCTCACTCGCGTTCGCGCCCGGATGCTCCGACGGCGAATCGCGGAAATACCACACGAACACCACCGCCCAGATCACACCCAGCCCGCCGCAGATCAGGAACGTCTGCTGCCAGCCCAACCAGAGAATCACCGGTGCCGCGAGCATGGCACTGATCGCACCCAGCCGGGTCGAGGAGACGACCATCCCCTGCGCCGTCCCACGTCCCTGGACGGGAAACCATCTGCGAATCGCCGGCACCGTCAGCGGAAAGACCCCCGCCTGGGCAAAGCCGAACGCGAACCGCACCAGGCACAACGCCAGCAGCGAACCGACCACCGGAGTCAGCCCCGTCAGCACGCTCCACATCACCACGATGCCCGGCAGAATCCACCTCAGCCCCACCCGGTCGCCCAGGCGACCCATCGGGATCTGCATCATCGAGTAGCCCAGCACGAAGCTGGCCAGCACCCAACCCGCCTCGCGGTCGTTGATCCCGATCCCGCTCTGCAACTCCTTGACCACGTTGGCAATCACCACGCGGTCGAGGTACGCCACCGCCGCAGCCGCCGAGAGCAATACGGCCACGACCCAGCGGACACCCGTCGGCCGATCGGCCTCCGAGTCGACGCTCTGTGATCTCAGCGGTTGATCGATTTCAGAATTCGGCACTCTTGGGCGTCCGCGGGAAGGGGATGCAGTCGCGGATGTTGCTCATTCCCGTGATCAACTGAACCATCCGCTCGAAACCCAACCCGAAACCACTGTGCGGCACACTCCCGAATCGCCGCAGGTCCACATACCACCAGTATTCTTCCGGATCCATCCCGCACTCGCTCATCCGCTCCAGCAACACATCCAACCGATCCTCCCGCTGGCTCCCGCCAATGATCTCACCCACCCTCGGCACCAGCACATCCATCGCACGGACCGTCTTCCCGTCGTCATTGCACCGCATGTAGAACGGCTTGATCGTCCGCGGGTAGTCGTAGAGGATCACCGGCTGACCAAAATGCTCTTCGGTCAAGAACCGCTCGTGCTCACTCTGCAAATCTCGACCCCACTCGACCGGGTACTCCCACTCCCGACCCGAACCCTGCAGGATCTCAACCGCCTCGCTGTACGTCAGCCGGATGAACTCGTTGTCGGTGATGCTGGCCAATGTCGCCAGCACCGTGTCATCGATCCGCTTGTTGAAGAACTCCATGTCCTCCTCACACCGCTGCAGCACGTCGGCCGTAATCGACCGGATGAACGACTCGGCCAACTCCATATTGTCGGTCAACTCGTAAAACGGCATCTCCGGCTCGACCATCCAGAACTCCGACAGGTGCCGCGAGGTGTTTGAGTTCTCGGCCCGGAACGTCGGTCCGAACGTGTAGCAATCCCCCACGCTCGTCGCGTAGATCTCCGCCTCCAGCTGACCACTGACCGTCAACGACGCCGGCCGGCCGAAGAAGTCCTGCCCATAATCAATCTCGGTCTGCACCTGGGCCAGTCGCTCGAGATCGAGCGTCGTCACCTGAAACATCTCACCAGCCCCCTCGCAATCGCTGGTGGTGATGATCGGCGTGTGGACGTAGACGAAGCCCCGGTCCTGGAAGAAGCGATGGATGGCGGCCGAGAGTGCGTTGCGGATCCGCGCGATGGCTCCGAAGGTGTTGGTGCGAGGCCTCAGGTGAGCGATCTCGCGGAGGAACTCGAAGCTGTGCCGCTTCTTCTGCAACGGGTAGCTCTCGGCATCCGCCTCCCCAAGCACCTCCAACTGCTCCACCCCCAACTCGACCCGCTGCCCCCGCCCGGGCGACTCCTTGAGCGTGCCGGAGACCCTGAGGCTGGCTCCGGTCGTCACTCGCCCCACCTCATCGGCCCAGCCGTCCAGGTCAGCGGGCACGACCAGTTGCAGGCTCGAGAGACAGCTGCCGTCGTTGCATTCGATGAACGACAGCCCGGCCTTCGAGTCGCGTCGGGTCCTCACCCAGCCGCAGACTTCAAGCGACTCGCCGGGTTGCCCGTCGGCGAGAATCTGCACGATCCGTCGTGTGGGCATCTGCACAGTCCGTGGTCAGGGCCACAGCCGGGTGGGTCTCTGGAGCCGCCTACTTGGGAAACGTCTTGGGCGGCTTGATGTGCTGCCAGCCTTCGCCGGAGAGCGCCTTGAGAAATGCCACCAGGTCGCTCTTGTCCTGCTTGCTCAACTTCAACGGCTTCAGACGACGGTCGAGGTTGGGGTTCTTGATCCCCCCCGTGTCGTAATGCTCGACCACCTGCTCGAGCGTCTTGAACCGCCCGTCGTGCATGTAGGGCCCGGTGTTTTCGATTTCACGCAGGCTGGGAACCTTGAACGACCCCTTGTCGGAGTCTTTCCCGGTGACCAGGAATCGGCCCAGGTCGGGCTTGGGCCTGTCCATGCCGATGCCGATGTTCTCGAACGACCCGTCGGTGAAATTGAACCCCAGGTGGCAACTGTCGCAGGCGACCTTCTTGAAGAAGATGTTGAAGCCTCGTTGCTGCGAGGCATTCAGAGCGGCTTTGTCGCCGTTGATGTAGCGGTCGTAGGGAGCATTGCCCGAGAGCACGGTACGTTCGAAGGTGGCGATAGCCTTGCCCACGTGGTCGATCGTGAAGTTGGAGGTTCCAAAGACCTTGGCGAAGCGTTCGCGGTAGTTGCCGATCTTCTTGAGCCGATCGACGACCGCCCCGTGAGCCGCCTTCTCGCTCTTGAGATTGGTCATCTCGATCGGGTTGGCAATCGGTCCCACGGCCTGGGCTTCCAGCGACGGGGCGCGTCCGTCCCAGAACTGGCGTGTCGAATAGGCTCGGTTGATCACCGTCGGAGCACTGCGGCCCCCCTTCTGCCCGTTGATCCCCGTGGAAACCGGGGCGCCGTCGGTGTAGCCCTTGGCCGGGGAATGGCACGTCGCACAGGAGACCGTGTTGTCGGTACTCAGCCGCTTGTCGAAGTACAGCAGCCGACCTAGCTCGACCTTGGCCGCCGAGTACGGGTTGTCCTCGGGGAAGTAGACCGGAGGCAACCCGAAGGGCACCTTCGGCTCCGCCTCGGCCTCAGCCGCAATCGCCTCGGAGGGCACGCTGCCGGGGCCGACCAGCATTCCTGCGACCAGCATCACCAAACACAGCAGCGGGAACCCCAGCGAGATGGCGGCGGGCGAGACGTTCTTCATCACTTCTTCACCATTTCTTCACAACGCCTTCACCACGCTCTTCTGATACCCGACCCCGACATCCGCGCCGGCAGCCGATTCACTCGAATCGGCGGCGGGAAACGTCGGGGTCCCTTCAGGCGGACTACTTCTTCTTGACCGTGCCCTGCACGAAGATCGCCTTCTGGCCCTCGACCTCCGAAAGGGTCCCGCTGACGCGGACGATGTGAGCCATGTGCTCGATCGCCTGCTTGCGGAAGGAGGTCAGGCCGTCACGACGCGAGTTGTGCTCTTCGTCGATCAGCAGGTAGATCGAACCGTCCTTGGTCAACAGCCCGATCGGCTGACCGAGCGCGGCACACTTCTGGCCGCAACCACGATGCTTGTCGCCGTGCTTGCCAACCTGCATGTAACAAGAGAAGTCGATGATCTCGCCGACAACCGCAACCGACTTGCCCGGCAGCGTCTTGCCCAGGATCGAGCTCTGCACCGTCTCGACACTCCAGGGACGCCCCTTGGTCGCCTTCTTGCCCAGTTCGGCCGAGGGCTTGTCGTAGCTACCGGCGGTCGGACCGGACCAGTCGGGGAACAGGATGCCCTTGCCCTTGGCCGCAGCCAGGGAAACGCCCAGCAGCAGAGCTGCGGCGAGGGTGGTGTTGATCAGTCGTGTACGCCAGTGAATCGAACGTGCCATCTCAGTGTCTCCTACAGATGTCTGATCGAGTGGTCATTGCGAACCGTTCGCGGCAAAGCGCGGCAAAGCGGGGGAACCGGTTCCCCCAGCCGAAGTACTATACCCGTCGGTCACTCGGACTCGCAAGCGGCCGAGACCCCTGCCCGGGCCAGTGCCGCCTGCAGGGACTCGACCCCGCTGAAGACCGTGCCCGCGAGCCCCAGCGCCCGAGCCGCCTCGACATTTTCCGGCAGATCGTCCACGAAAAAGCACTCGCCCGCCTCGCAACCGGCCAGCTCGATCGCCGCCTGGTAGATCTCCGCTGCAGGCTTCATCGCCCCGACTTCGAAGCTGAACACCAGCTCATCAAAACGCTCGAGCACATCCCACTGCCGGCCGATCCACTCGACATGCGGCGGGCAGGTGTTTGAGACGACGATCAGCCGCAGGCCGGCCCGCTTCAGCCGGTCAATCACCCGCAGCAGCGGCTCGTTGAGCGTGAAGATATCCGAGGCGGCTCGCATCAGTGCCGTCTCATCGATCTCACGCCCGACCCGCCCCTGGAGCTCGTCGCGGACCGCCTCGGCGTCGATTTCTCCTCGCTCAAAACGCCCCTGCAGCCCCGAATCCCACAACCACTCGCGGATCTGTTGACCCGAGGCACCACAGACCTCGCCCATCGCCGCAAACATCCGATCGTGCGAGAAGTCGACCAGGACGCGTCCCATGTCGAACATGATGCAGCGGATTCTCATCAGCCCGCTCACCGGCGAATTGACACTCTCTTTGCAGCTATCCTAGAGTGTGAGCCGCGGGGCGTCAGGCGAGAGCGGTTTTGGCTCCGCGGGCCTCGCCAGGAAAGGCCGGTAGTCGATGAGTGAAGGCGGCGAAGCGTACACCGATCCGGCGACGATGCATGGCCGCGACTGGCCCTGCCTGCGGCAGTTCTGCGTCTTCATGGAAAACCGGGTCGGTCGGCTGCACAACCTGATGCGGCGGCTCGAGCGGGATGACCTGAGGATCATTGCACTCTCGATCGATGACAGCGTCGATTGTGCCGTCGTGCGACTGATGTTCGACAACTTCGAACGCGCCCGCGAATTGCTGCAACTGGGTGGGTATTCGTCGATCGAGACTGACATCATCGGAGTCGAATTGCCCGAGGCGCCTCAGCCGTTCCTCGCCGTCTGCTCGACATTGCTGCAGGCCGAGATCAACATCCACTACACCTACCCGCTGCTGTACCGCCGCAGCGGCCGGGCCGGCATCGCGCTGTACGTCGACGACATCGATCGCGGTCTCGAACTGCTCTCAGAAACCGGCCACCGCCTGATCACCGAAGACGACCTGCTCAACGACGACGAGTTCTTCTAGCCCCCGGGCCCGTCGCCCGTCTCTCCTCTCTCCTCTCTCCTCTCTCCTCTCTCCTCTCTCCCAAGGCCCCGCGATGACCATCGACCACCACGCCGTCGGGCTCCCGGTCGGCTACCACTGTGAGGGTGCCGACGTCACCCCGGCCACCGCGGTGTCATTTCTTGAGGGTCCGGCGTGCACGCGTGAGGGGACCGTCTACTTCAGCGACATCGCCAACAACCGCATCCTGACCTACACGCCGGGCATCGAGGGGTTCGAGGTCTTCCGCGAGCCAAGCGGTCGGGCCAACGGGCTGTTGCTGGACCACGACGGTCGGTTGCTGGTCTGCGAGGGGAACGAGCACGGTGACGATGACGGCGGGCGGCGGATGACTCGCACCGACCTGGCCACCGGCGAGGTCGAGGTTCTGACCGACAACTACCTTGGCCAACGCTACAACGCCCCCAACGACGTGGCCGCCCGCAGCAACGGCCAGATCTTCTTCACCGACCCCTGCTACGGCGACCGCTCGTCGATGGAACTCGACCACGACAGCGTCTACCGCATCGACACCGACACCTCGGTGACCCGCATCCTGACTCAGCCCGAGATCCAACGCCCCAACGGCATTCACCTCTCCCCCGACGAAACCACCCTGTACCTCGTCGACAGTTGTCCCGTCGTGGGCGGCAACCGTAAGATCTGGGCCTTCGATCTCTCCGAGGACGGCACCCCCTCGGGGCAGCGTGTCGTCTACGACTTTGCACCGGGCCGCGGCGGCGACGGGATGACCGTCGACAGCCAGGGCACCCTCTACATCGCCGCGGGCATCACCCGCTCGCGAGGCCCCCACGAGAGCTCCGATATCCCTCCGGGGATCTGGGTGGTCACACCCGATGGCGAGGTCCAGGGCCGGATCCCGATCGTCGAAGACGTGCTGACCAACGTGACCTTCGGCGGTGACGACCTGAAGACGCTCTACATCGCCGCCGGCAAGACGCTGTTCACCACGCGGGTCGAAATCGCCGGCTGGGCCGTTCATCGGCAGGCCGACTCATGAGCCAGTCGGGTCCCGAATCGAGTCATCGCGATCACGAGGCAGCCAGCTCGGGCATCGACGGCATCGGCTTCGCCATCATCACGCTCTCGGACACCCGTACCGAGGAAACTGACAAGAGCGGCGGGTTTCTGCGTGAAGCGATCGAGGCGGCCGGTCACAGCGTGGCGCGGTACGAGATCGTCAGCGACGACCCGGATGCCATCGCCGTGGCCCTGGACACGGCGCTCGGCGATCCGGCCGTCGGGGTGGTGATCACCACCGGCGGCACCGGCATCTCGGCGCGGGACTCGGCCTACGAGACCATCTCGGCCCGACTCGACAAGCAGCTCGACGGATTCGGCGAGTTGTTCCGGATGCTGAGTTTCGAGGAGATCGGTGCCGCGGCGATGCTCAGCCGAGCCGTCGGCGGCATCGCCTCGGGCCGCCCGCTGTTCGCCTTGCCCGGCTCGACCGCGGCGGTCCGGCTGGCGATCGAGAAGTTGATCCTGCCCCAGGTCGCTCACCTGCACCACGAACTGACACGTCACGCGACCGGATCATGACGGCCGAAATTCCGCTGGGGGGTCTCGGGCGAGTCTGGACGTGGAGACTCATTCGCTGGGGCGTGCTGGCCCTCGTGCTGGGAGTGGTCTCTTGGCGGGCGACATCGCTGTGGCAGGAGGGCCAACGGGCCGGTGGCGAGGTGACCTGGCGGTGGGGCTGGCTGGCGGCCGCCGCGGTGGTCTACCTGGTCGGCTGGCTGCCGAGTGCCTGGTTCTGGCGAAGGCTGCTGGCGGGGTCGGGGTACACCGTCGGCTGGTGGCCGTTGCTGCGGGCCTACTACTGCGGTCACCTGGGCAAGTACATCCCGGGCAAGGCCGGAGTGCTGGTGATCCGGGCGGGGCTGTTGAAGTCGTCGGGGGTGCCGGCGGCGACGGCCGCGTGGACGGCGACCTGGGAGACTCTGCTGGCGATGGGTGTGGGAGGCGTGCTGGGCCTGGGGCTGGCTCCGTGGCTGCTGAGCGAGGAGGTCCTGGCCGGGTTGCCCGGCCCGCTGCAGGCCGTCGGCCGCTACCCGCTGGTCACCGCCATTGTGGTGGCCACCGCCGCACTGGCCGGGTTTCCCTGGTTGACCCGGCTGGTCACCCGCCTGACCCGACGAGTGACCGGCGATCGGTCGGCCGACGTGTCGCTATCGGCCCCGCAGGTGCTGTGCGGGGCGGTGGTGATGACGGGGGGCTGGTTCTGCCACGGTCTGAGCCTGTGGTTTACGCTGGAGGGCGTGGGTGCTTCGCCGGTCTCGAGCTGCCCCGCCGAGACCCTGGCCGGGTTGACCGCGGTGGTCGGTTTGGCCACGTCGCTGGGCTTCGCGGCGATCTTTGCACCCGGGGGGGTCGGCGTGCGCGAGGCAGTGCTGATCGAAGGACTGGCCAAATCGGGCGTCGGATTGCAACCGGCCGTGATCGGCTCGGTGGCATTGCGTGCCGCCTGGCTGCTGGCTGAATTGATCGCCTCGGGGGCGCTATACTATGGTCATCGCCCTGCCCCATCCTCCACACCGGATTCGGACCGCTGATGCTCTCGATCGTCGTCCCCGTCTTGAACGAAGAGCAGAGCCTCGACGAGCTGCATGCCCAGATCGCAGCGACGTGCAGCGAGCACGGGATCGAGTGGGAATTGATCCTGGTCGACGACGGGTCCCGTGACGGGTCGTGGGCGGTGATCGGCTCGCTCGCCGAAACCCATCACCAGGTCTCGGGGATCCGTCTGAGACGGAACTTCGGCAAGGCGGCCGCGTTGACGGCCGGGATGAAGG
>Ga0310124_10000409_pt1 | contig 29553 bp, 29 predicted proteins | sample CB11b_AW_Bot5_MG_FD_203507 | JGI IMG/M metagenome (GOLD analysis project Ga0310124, IMG submission 203507) | Marine microbial communities from Western Arctic Ocean, Canada - CB11b_AW_Bot5 | ecosystem: Environmental > Aquatic > Marine > Oceanic | place: Canada: Western Arctic Ocean | collected...
GAGTGACCCTGGCGGAATCTCCATGCCTTCGACAACGAGGGTCCCCGCCGCGACAATCGAGCCAGACCCTATCACCGCACCGTTCAGGACAATGGCCCCCATGCCTATCAAACAACGGTCCTCCACCACACACCCATGCAGAATCGCCGCATGCCCCACCGTTACGTCGTCCCCAATCAATGTGGGATGGGTCTCGCGCTACACATGGACGACGGTGCCGTCCTGAATATTGGTGCGATCCCCCACGCGGATCCGATTGACGTCGCCGCGGATGACGACGTTCATCCAGACACTACTGTCCTCGCCGATCTCAACGTCGCCGATGACCTGTGCGCTGTGGTCTACGAACGCCGTGGGGGCTACTCGAGGGGAGCCCGCGCGGTGGGACCGAAGCATCTGTGGTGATTATACGTTGGAGTACTTGGACGCGGCTACGCCCCGAACCACAAGCGGACGCGCCGCGAGAGACCAGGAGGCCCTCAACACCGCCAGACGGGATGCCCCGCCCGGCGCGGGTTTCCGGGCGCGGCGCCCGGCTGGCTAGGCGCGACGAGGGAGCAGACAGGCGGTCTGTGACCGAGGACGCAACACCGCCAGCCGGGATGCCCCACCCGGAAACCGGCGCGGGTGGCATAATGGCTCCATGGAGGTGCATGACCGGCTCGGCCGCCCCCTGGCGAACCTGCGTTTGTCGGTCACCGACCGATGCAACCTTCGCTGCCATTACTGCATGCCGGAACGCGACTACGTGTGGCTACCGCGGGCCGATATCCTGACGTTCGAGGAAATTGAAACGCTGGTGGACGTGTTCACCTCGTTGGGCACCACGAAGGTTCGCCTCACCGGAGGCGAGCCGCTGTTGCGGAAAGATCTCCCCGACCTCCTGGCCCTTCTGGCGCACAAGCCGGCGCTCACCGACCTCGCACTGACGACGAATGGCATCCTGCTCGCGGATCAGGTCTCCGCCCTCCGCGCCGCAGGTTTGCCCCGCATCACGGTGAGCCTCGATACGCTGCAGAGTGACCGCTTTCAGGCGCTGACCCGTTTCGACAGTCTGGACGCCGTCCTGCGCGGTCTGGAAACGGCTGCCGCGGCCGGCTTCGACAGTGTCAAAATCGACACCGTTGTCATCCGCGGCGTGAACGACGACGAGCTGGTGCCGATGCTCGAACACGGCCGACGGCTCGGGGCCGAGGTCCGGTTCATCGAATATATGGACGTCGGCGGCGCAACTCGGTGGTCGATGGACGATGTGATCTCGCGGCAGGACATGCTCCAGCGACTCGCCGCGCACTACGGCGCCGTCACGCCGGTCGACGAGCACACCACCGCGCCGGCCGACCGCTTCACGCTGCCCGACGGGACGGTATTCGGGATCATCTCTTCCACCACGGAACCGTTCTGCCGCCTGTGTGATCGCAGCCGTTTGACCGCCGACGGACGCTGGTATCGCTGCCTCTATGCCACCGACGGGACCGACCTTCGGGGACCACTCCGGGCCGGTGTCGGGGTCGACGGCCTGCGCAGCCTCATTGCGGAGACATGGCGCGCCCGCGACGACCGCGGCGCCGAAGACCGGCTGTCATCCGAAGACCGCTCACGCCTCATCCCCGTCGAGACCCTGCAGGACCAACCCCACCTCGAGATGCACACCCGCGGCGGGTAGGCGAGCCCCAAGCAGCTAGCGGCCCCCCTTCATTTCCGGCGCGCGAAGCACAGACCGGACCAGTCGTGGTCGACGGCGCAGATCTTGAAATCGACGAGGCCGTACGCGAGCCCCGCGGCGCGGATGTCTCGCTCCGAGACATCGGTCGACAGAGCCGATGACTTCTTCGCCCAGACCATCCACAGCTTGTCCGATGCGACCTGCTCGGCCATCGCCACGATGCCGTCCTCCAGCACGCGGCGACGTCGGACGAACCAGATCGTGACGTCGCGGGGCCCCTCGCCGCGTCGCCGCAAACTGGCCCGGTCCGGAAGTGGGCCAAGTGTGGTCGCAAAGTCACGGGGCGCCCCCACGAGACGTACTGTCGTTCCCTCCCTGATTCCGAGCTTACGCGGTAGCGGAGTGCCGGAATAGCCACCGGCGGCGGGCGGCGGCGAGACTGAGGCAGGGGGGCCTGGCGGCATGAGTCAGGGGCAACACACGAGTCGCTGAACGATGGTACCAGGGGCGTCTTGCCCCCGGTCCGTTACAATCGGTGCTCCATGGCCGCTGCAAACACGGACACTCCCGCCGATTCGCTGGGCCCACTGCTGGAGCCCGCCTCGATCGCCATCATCGGCGCCTCGAACGACCCCACTCGTATCGGCGGGCGGCCACTGCTCTACACGCGAGACGCGGGATTCGCAGGCCCCATCTATCCGGTCAATCCGAATCGCGACAGCGTCCAGGGCCTCCCGTCCTTCGCCAGCATCGGCGAGGTGCCGGGACCGGTCGACACCGCCATCATCGCGGTCCCGGCCCCCGCCGTCGTCGAGACCACCGAAGCGTGCGCCACCGCCGGTGTGAAGGCCGTCATTATTTTCAGCGCCGGGTTCGCCGAAATGGGCGACGACGGCCGGCGCCACCAGACCGCGCTCGGCCAGATCGCGCGCTCGACCGGAATGCGGATCGTGGGGCCGAACTGTCTAGGCGTCTACAACGCGAATCACGGTTTCTTCGGCACGTTCACGTCGACCTTCGAGGCGGGCCAACCGCGACCCGGACGGGTCGGGCTGGTGAGCCAGAGCGGGGCCTACGGGAGCCACCTGTCGCTCCTCGCGACATTGCGAGGCATCGGCATCCGATTCTGGGTCACGACCGGCAACGAATGTGACGTCGACGTGGCCGAGACCATCGGCTGGTTTGCCGACCATCCAGATGTCTCGGTGATCGTGGCCTACGCGGAAGGCATACGAGACCGCGACCGACTGTTTGCGTCGCTGGCGCTGGCTCACAAACGCCGGAAGCCGGTCATCTTTCAGAAAGTCGGTCGTACCAAAGTCGGCGCCGACGCGGTGCGGTCGCACACCGCGTCGATGGCCGGGTCGGATGCGGTCTACGACGGCGTCTTCCGTCAGTTCGGCGTGTACCGGGCCACTAACACAGAGGAGATGCTCGATGTCGCCTATGCGGCGGCGTTCGGCATCTTCCCGGCCAGCCGGCGAGTCGGGCTGATGAGCATTTCCGGCGGGGTCGGCGTGCAGATGGCCGACGAGGCGGTGGAGCGTGGGCTCGATGTGGCCCCGATGAGCGACGCGGCCCAGGCCCGACTCAAGGCGGCACTCCCCTTCGCCTCACCCCGCAACCCGGTCGACATCACCGCCCATGCCTTCAACGACCCGGGCCTGGTGGGCACCAACCTGGACGTGATGCTGGCCGAAGACCAGTACGACGCGATCGTCGCCTTTTTTACCTATGTCGCGGCCGCCAAAGCGATGGTAGGTCCGATCAGTGACGCCCTGCGGGCCGCGAAGACCGCGTATCCACATTGTCTGCTGGTGCTGTCGATCGTCGGTCCGCCCGACGTCATTGCGCGCTACGAGGAAGCCGGGTGCCCGGTGTTCGAGGACCCGACCCGCGCGGTGCGGGCGGTCGACGCGCTGGCGCGTTTCAGCGACGTGTTCGCACGCCCACTCCCGGACATGACCGCGTCCGGGCCGCCGGCCGTACCGCTGCCACCGGCGCCGATCGGCGAGGCCGTCGCCAAGGCCTTGCTCGTCGACGCCGGGTTGAGGGTGGTGGGTGAGCGCGCGTGCGCCACGGCCGATGCGGCGGTAACGGCGGCCACGACGCTCGGCTTTCCGGTGGCGCTCAAGATCGCATCGCCGGAGATTCCCCACAAGACCGACATCGGTGGCGTGATGCTGGGTCTGGACTCACCCGGCGAGGTGGCGCAGGCTTTCGCGGACGTGACCGGACGCGCCAGGATGGCGTATCCGGAAGCCCCCCTCAAGGGAGTCCTCGTGTCGCCCATGGTCACCGGTGGCGTCGAGACCATCATGGGCGTGCGCCACGATCCCACGTTCGGCCCGGTCGTAATGTTCGGACTGGGGGGTATCTTTGTGGAAACGCTCGGGGATGTCGCGTGCCGTGTCGCTCCGTTCGACGCCCCGGAGGCGCATCGGATGATGCAGGAGCTGCGAGGGTTCCCGCTGCTCGAGGGGGTCCGGGGCCGACCACGCGGCGACCTCGACGCGACCGCGTCAGCGCTGGCCGCCCTCTCCCGCTTCGCCGCGGCCCATGGCGACACCCTCGACAGTGCCGAACTAAACCCGGTCGTGGTGCTCCCGAAAGGCCAGGGCATCGTAGCGCTCGACGCGCTGGTGGTGCCGAGGTCCTAAGGGCAACGGTCGTTGTCGGTCCAGAAGTATCGCCAGTCGTCCAGATACAACGTGCCGTCGACCATCGACAGCGTGTACCCCACCGTCTCACCGCTGCCATACGCCAGCGTGATTCTGTCGCCGGCGATGGCCCAGCGGCCAGCCGAGTTGCCACCCATTGCCGCGGTGCCGAGACTGGTCACACTGCCGCTCTCCTGATTGGTCAGGAACGTGCCATCGGTACACAAATAGGTTTGCTCGCGGGTCCGGTATCCGGTCCCCACGAGATATACACCAGCTGTTGGCCGGCCAGTCGCTGATACCCCGCTGCCTGGTCCGAGACCAGACCAGCACCGGCGCGGCTCCGGTCGATGAGGGCGGGTGCGCCGGCGGCCGCCGGTCCGGCGGCTCCCACGATCTCTTCGATTATCGCTTGAGCCATGGCCGGCGACACGTCGCACGACGGGTCGTCAATGAGGCACGCGGCGACCGTGAGCTCGCAGCCGCACGTGCACAGGGTGGGGGTCATGGCCGTCGTCGCCAATGCCAGCTGCTGAGGCGACAGCCGCGATAGATCCACCTGGGCCGAGAGCTGGCTGCTCAATCCCAGCATCAGCACCACGCCAGCGAGCCTCCGGGACTTCCCCCCCGCTATGTGTCATCGGCATGGCTCCTCCGCGTGCGTCACAACCCCAGTCGAGCGCCATTAGACCACGGCTAGGCGATGGTCTGACGAGATGCCGCACAGACCCTGGACGAAAAAAGAGCCGCGCGACGTGTGCCGCGCGGCTCTCGTGTGTCCGTGCCGACGCCTGAGGCCCGAAGCCTCGTGAACGAAGCGAGCGACCTACCCGACGCCGACCGTCTCGTCTTTTTTCTTCCCGCCAAGTCCCTTAATCTGGATGACGCCACCCTGTTCCGGCGCCTCCTCCTTCAACACGTGCTGGCGATAGAGGGCCGCCATCCGCTCATCCTCGGCCTTCTGTTTCATCTCGTCACGGGCCGCGATCTTCTCCTGCCGCGCGTTCTTGACGATGCCCTGGTCGTCCAGGTCGGTCTGCAGCCCGGCCGCCACCGCTTCCGGGTCAAGCACGAGGTGGTGTTCCTTGCTGGTCAGGTCGACGTCGTTACCACCGGCGAAGATCTCGTGCCGTCCATGCTCGTCGTACCACTTGGTGAGCGTCGCGGTCATGTGCATCTTCTCGATGATGTTCCGCCAGCCAACCCCGGTGTTGTAGGCGCAGAAGGAAATCTCTCCCTCCTGGGTCGCATACGGAATGATGCAGCGCTCGGTCCGTCGGAAGTCGTAGTTGAACAGGTCCTGGAACCACATCCCGGCAATGAACAGGAAGTTCCAGCGATCGCCCCTCCGCTTGGCGATGTCCGCCTGGGTCCGGTCGCCCGTCACCTTCCCGTAGTCCTTGCCGGATGCCCCGAACGTCTTGTCGAACTTCTGCACCAGATCCCACAGCTTGAAGTGGGTCGGCGCCCGGAACGGGTCGTAGTTGCGAATCAGCGCCATCGCCATCCCGAGCGTGGCCACTTTCCGGCTACGCCCGCCGTCGGTGACCCGACCCAAGTCCTTGGCCAGCCGCTCCGCCCTCAGAAACGCGGTAACCGGGACCGACTCCTTGGTTTCCTTGTCGATCATGATGGCCATCCCGATGCCGCAGTTCGGGTGGCAGCCACAGTTGAGTTGCCCCCAGTCAGCCTGCGGACCGTGCATGAAGTCGGCCGCATCGGTGAAGGTGCCCATGAACGAGATGGGGAACCAGTCACGTATCGGCTCGCCGATGCCGGTCTGGTTCTTCACGTCATGGGCCAAGTGCGACAGAGTATAACGCTGCGCGTGCCGACGCTCGTCGGTGATCTCCTCGTCGCGACCGGTGAACGACACCGGCTGAAACGACAGGAAGTTGATCTTCTTCGGGTTGTCGAGCGCGAACTGCACGACCCGTCCGACCTGCTCGTTGTTGATCCCGTTGAGAATCGTGATGACCGGCACGATGTCCACACCGGCGTTGTGCAGATTCTCGATGGCCTGCAGTTTCACATCGAACAGGTTGCCGACCAGCCGGTGGGAATTCGCGGCGTTGCCGACCCCATCGAACTGCAGATACGCATACCGCAGTCCGGCGTCGGCGGCGGCCCGGGCGAAGTCCGGACTCTTGGCAAACTCGATGCCGTTGGTGGCCGCTTGCACGCTGTTGTAGCCGACCTTCCGCGCGTAGCGGATGGCGTCGAGGAAATGCGGGGAGATGCTCGGCTCACCGCCGGAGAACTGCACCGACATCTGACGCCTCGGCTTGATCGAGATGGCGTTGTCGAGCAACGTCTTGATGTCGTCCCACCCGAGCTCGTGGACGAACCCGACCTGGTTCGCGTCCATGAAACAGGGGTCGCACATCATGTTGCAGCGGTTCGTCAGGTCGATCGTCAGCACCGAGCCGCGACCATACTTGATGGTGCTGCTGCCATGGTTGTGCAGCTTCTCGTCGTTGTGGGCCCGCATGTCGCTGCCGGGGAACGAGTCTTCGAGGTGCTTGAAGAACGCGGTGTCCATCGCCATCACGTCCTCGAAGTGGCCGTGCTCCGGACAGTCCTTCACCATCAGAATCTTGCCGTCACGTTCAATGATGTTCGCCTTGATCTCACCGACCTTCTCGTTGATCAAGATCTTGTAGTCGCGCTTGCCGTCCAGAATCTCCTGCCGCGCCTCACGCACGCACTTGGGACAGAGCGAGTCGGTCTCTCGAGGCCAGCCCAGCGTCGGCTTCACTTTCTCAGTCGACTTCAGCAACGGCTTGTCGGCCCACGCGGGGATAAACGACGCTTTCTGGTTATACCGGTTGACCAGATCAAAGGCTCTGAAACCCGCATCCGCAAGCAGGGTGAGTCCTTTTTCGGCGTATTTAATCGGCTTGTGCATCTTTGGCTCCTGCAGACGGGTCAACCCACGGACCCGTATTTCCATCGAAGTATTTTCAGGACCACAAGATAGCGCCTAATCGAGAAAAAAACCCAAAGTTTCACTCGGAGGGCGTTTAGGGGGGGGCGAACGGGCGCATCAGGGGGGCGTTTGGCCCGTCGTTGCCAAGGCTATGGCGGGCCTGCGCCCTGCCGGAAGGTCAGATTCAGGCGCCCCGCGAGACCCAACTCAGGCGGTCCCGTGTGTGGCAGCACCGCCGCCACGCCGTGGAAACGCAAGCGACTCGGTCCTCCGAAGACGAAGCCGTCACCGGAGGCCAGCGGCACCATCGTCTTCGCGTCCTTGCGCCGGAGTCCCCCGATGATGAACTTCGCGGTGTCGCCGAGCGACACGGACACGATCGGGACACCGGCCGCCAAAGTGTCCTGACGTTCATCCTTGTCCTGATGGAGCCCCATCTTGCCGGCCGCATCGTAGTAGTTCAGGATGCAGACATCCGGGATCAGTCGCATACCGGCCGCCTCCGCCATTCGCACGGCCACTGCCGACAACTGCGGCGGCAGGGGCGGCGCCGGCCGTCCGTCGTGGTCCCGCCGATTGGCCTCATAGCGGTAGGTTCGCGCGTTCCAGTGGCGTCCCAGGCACACCATCCGCACCCGCATCTGTCCACCGCCGCGCACCGTGGGGACATACCAACCCGTCGGCCCGTCGCCAATCTCCCGACAGCGCGCGACCAGATCGCGCTGCTCGGCGAGCGACAGAAAACTCCTTAGGTGGACCGCGCCGGGGAAGACGTCCATAGGGGAAACCGAGAGAGCGTTTGAGGGACGGGCCTTGATTGCGCGGGGCTTGGCCCCCAGCCCCCGCGGATGCTCCGTGGGGACCTTCATCAATGCTAGTGTAACAATGAGACGCGGCCTCAACGTCCCCGGACGGGACTCCTGATCGATCGCGCATCCGCATGCTATGCCTCGTTCCTCTGATGTCATCGTGGTCGGCGCCGGCGTCTTCGGTGCCTGGACCGCTCTCCAGCTTCGCCGCACCGGTCGGTCGGTCACGCTGGTCGACGCCTTCGGCGCTGGGAACACCCGATCCAGCTCGAGCGGCGCGACCCGCATCATTCGGGTGGGGTATGGCTCCGATCTGTTCTACTCGCAGTGGGCGCAGCGCTCCATGCACGCCTGGCGCGAGCTGTTTCGCGACTGGCGGCAGGAGTTGTTCACGCGCACCGGGGTCTTGTGGATGGCCCGGGACGACGACCAGAGCACCAATGACACGGTCGCCACCCTGAAGCGCCTGCACGTTGCGTTCGAGAGCCTGGACCGGAGTGCACTTGAACAACGGTTCCCGCAGTTCAATTTCGGCTCGATCACTCACGGCCTTCTCGAACCCGACGCCGGAGCCATCATGGCCCGGCGAGCGGTGCAGATGGTTGTGCGCCAGGCGGTGAAGCAGAGCGTCGATTACCGCATCACCGCGGTCACCACGCCGACGGTGGCCGGCGCTATTGATGGTCTCTCTGCCAGTGACGGCAGCCGCCTCACCGCCGGCACCTATGTGTTCGCGTGCGGCCCCTGGCTTCCGAAGCTGTTCCCCTCGGTCGTCGGCGGCCGTATCCAGTCAACCCGCCAGGAGGTGTTCTTTTTTGGCGCGGAGCCTGGCGACCCGCGATTCGTCCCACCGCACATGCCCGCGTGGATCGACGTGGCGGGCGGCGTCTACGGCGTCCCCGACCTCGAAGGACGAGGGTTCAAGATCGGACTGCACCACCACGGCCCTCCGTTCGACCCGGACACCGGCGAGCGCATCGTCTCCGATGACGCGCTCCAGGTCGCGCGCATGATCCTCGCCAAACGGGTCCCCTCCCTCGCACAGGCCCCACTGCTCGAAGCCCGGGTGTGCCAATACGCGAACAGCGGAACCGGTGATTTTCTGATCGACCAACATCCAGACCATGACAACGTGTGGCTCGTCGGAGCCGGGTCCGGACACGGCTTCAAACTCGGCCCTGCCGTAGGCGAATACGTGGCTGCGCAGTTGTCAGGACGAGCGTCGCCAGAACCGAGATTCACCCTCAACGCGCATCGTCCCGGCCAAGAGCGAAGAATTTTTTAGGTTTCCTGGCGAGGCGTTCGTCTGGCCAGGCGCGAGGAGGGAACAGCCAGGTGGGATGGGACCGACGAAGCAACGCCGCCAGACGGACGCCTCGCCAGGAAACCGCTCAACAACATCCGGGTTCGCAGCAGGCATCCTCCGGGCCGGCGGTGATGTCGCGGGTGCCGTTCGGGCCATCGACGATGGAGAACGAGCCGACGTAGGGTGCGTGGGACAGCTTGGCGGCGGTGTCGGTGCAGACCTCGACCGCTTCCCCTCGCGGGAACAGGTGCCCTTCCTCGTCGACGACCGCCTTCTGCGGACCGAGATAGATCGCGTACTGCCCGATGAACTGACAGCCGGCCTTCTTCTCGAACTTGTAGCCGCGCACCGTCACCGAGTAGAACTTGCAGCCTTCGACCTCACGCCAGAAGGTCTTCTTCAGCACCGACACGCCGTAGAATCCGGCCTTCTCGACCCCGGCCAGGAACGCCTCCTCGGTCAGCGCTCCCGAGATGCACTCGCCCCAGAGCTGGCCATCGGCCCGCATCTTTGGCGGCACCTCGTCCTCGGACACGATATCGGCCACGACGAGCCGCCCGTGGTCTCTCAGCACGCGCCAGATCTCGCGGAAGACGCGGGGCTTGTCCGATGACAGATTGATGACGCAATTCGACGTCACCACGTCGACGGTCGCATCATCGACCGGGATCTCTTCGAGAAACCCCTGTCTGAACTCGACTGCGTCGTAGCCAAGCGCCTCGGCGACCTTTGGTTGACACTCGCGGGCGACCGACAGCATCTGGTCGGTCATGTCGACACCGTAGATGTGCCCCTCCGGGCCGACCTTCTTGGCGGCGATAAAGCAGTCGATACCAGCGCCAGACCCCAGGTCGACCATCGACTCTCCGGCCGCGAGCGCCGCCGCCGTTACGGGGCTGCCGCACCCGTAGAACCGATCGACAACCTCTTTGGGAATGTGCTCCAGATCCGCGGGCTCCGGCTGAACCGGACAGCAGAGTTCTTCCTGTGGTTTCTCCGCCGCGTCGCCGTAAAACTCACGCACCGTCAGACGCGACTTATTGAGCACCTCTTCCGAGAGCACACACGCCGAATGCGTCGTCCGCACGATCGTGTCCTCATCATGCAGGGTATGCTCGCCCATGCCACGCAGCACGACGGGACGGTCGTAGCCCGAATTCGGCTGCACGGTGGCCCGGCCCTCTCGAACCAGATCCGTGAAGGTATCGGCGGCCAATCCTTTGTAGAGCTCGCAATACGGATCGTGGGCGATGAACGCCGACCGTCGACTCCGGCCCTCGGCGGCCGCCGGCCAGTATCCGTGTTCGACATCGCCCCCCCCGCAGAGAAAACGTAACGAACAGGTCCGGCACAACGGCTTCCGCTCGACGGTCGCCTCGCGCAGGTCTCGGCAGACCGGGCTGGTCTTCCAGATCTCCTCGAGACGCTGCTCGGCCAAACTGCCACACTGCAGCTCGGGGACCCCGGCCATCGAGGCCGATGGATACAAGTTCCCGTCCGTATACAGACAGAGACTGCTCCAGCCAGCTCCGGAGAGGTCGTTCTTCACCCCCGGGCTCCCGTCGAGACGCAGACGAAGTTCCTCGATGTTGTCGATCGACACGCCGAGCTCGGTCGCCACCGCACGCGCCTTCCGCACGGCGGCCAGAATCTCCTCGGCGGCAGGCAGGTCAGCCAGTGCGCCGTCCAGCACGCGACCGCGACGGTGCGGCCACAACAGGTGCACGTTTCGGACGCCGTGGGCGTGTGCGAGTCGCACGATGTCGTCCAATGCACCGAGATTGTGTCGCAGAATCGTCGCTGTCAGCGTCGGCCGCAGGCCGGCCGCGACCGCGATGTCCACACCCTCCAGAATGCGCAGGAACGTGCCATGGCCACGAATCGGATCGTTGATCTCGGCGGTCGGGCCATCGAGGCTGACCTGAATCCGCACACCGGGAACGGGTGCGTCGGCGGCCGCGTCGGTAGCCGGCGTGTGCGCCTCGGCCACGGACGCCAACTGCACCAGACGCGCCAGTCGCTCCCCCTTGAACATGGTCCCGTTGGTCAGGATCACCAACTCGCGGCCGTGCGTCCGCACGACGCGGTCGGCCAGATCCAGAATGTCCGGCCGCGCCAGCGGCTCGCCACCGGTGAAGAACAGCCGTTGCGCTCCGAGCGCCACCGCTTGGTCGATGGCGTCGGCAAGGACCTCGGTCGGCAAGCCTTGTTGGCGCTCAGGTCCAGACGAGACCAAACAATGGGCGCAACTCAGGTTGCAGAAGTCGTTGACCTGAATCCACAGCTCGTGGAGATGCTCGGTCTCCAGATAGGCCGACCGGCCGAGATACGGGGCCGGGGCGGCGCCGTCGGTCGACAGAAACCCCTGGCGAAGGCCGTCGTGCGCGAACGTCTCGACGTGCAGCCAGGCCCGAGTGACATCGAGCCCAGACTCGCTGGCGTAGTCGCGAACCACCTGCGCGAAGGGGGTCCGACCATCGAACCGGCCCAGCAACCCCAATCCGCGATCGTCGGTGCCGATCCAGTGCGGTCTGGCGGGATCGAGCGCCACGGCGTCATTCCCGACGTCCTGCACCGAATAGGCCGGTGCGCGGAGCATGGTCTTGTCTTCAATCACGATAGGCATAGGGACTGACTCGTTTGACGCGGTGTCTGGGGGCACGGATCCCCACTAATGGGAGGCGCTTGCCGCGGCCACCGACGCCCCGGCGGTCCGGGTGGTGTAGGCGAACCACAGACGCACGCCGAATAGGACAGCGAGCACGGCGGCGTAGACGAGCGGTGGGCCGATGTCGATTTTCACCAGCCACAGATAGTGCACGACGCCCGCCACGGCCGCCAAATACCCCAACCGGTGCAACCGGCGCCACCGTTGCCCGCCGAGCCGGCGAATCATGCCTTTGGTCGACGTCAGCGCCAGCGGCACGAGCAACACGAACCCCGTGAACCCGGCCGTGACATACCGCCGCTCGACAATGTCGTCGAGAATCAGATCGAACGCGAAGAAGAAGTCCAACACCAGATAGGTGCTCAGATGGAGCACCGCGTAGAAGAACGCGAACAGCCCGACCATTCGGCGGTACGACGCCAGCGATGACCAGCCGAGCAGCTTCCGCAACGGCGTCACGGCGAGCGCCGCGAGCAGGAAACGCAGCGTCCAGTCGCCGGTCCGATGGGTGATGTCCTCGATCGGATTCGCGGTGAGTCCGCCAGTGAATGCCGCCCAGACCAACAGGCCCAGCGGGATCAAGCACGCCGCGAACACCCACTGCTTGATGCGGCGTACCGTCATCTGGTCTCGCCCTCAGGCACCCCACCGAACCCGCCCGGTGTACTCAGTAGTTCTCGGCCAGATCCATGCCGTCGTAGAGGCTGGCCACCTGGTCGGCATAGCCGTTGAATGGCTCGGTCCTCATTCTGAAGAAGCTGCCGATCCGGCGTTCGCTCGCCTGGCTCCACCGCGGATGACTCACGTCCGGATTCACGTTCGAGTAGAACCCGTACTCGCTCGGAATGGACACGTTCCAGGAATTCCTGGGCTGCTCCTGCACGAACTCCATCTTGACGATCGACTTGATGCTCTTGAACCCGTACTTCCACGGCACCACCAACCGCAGCGGCGGGCCCTGCTGATTCATCAGCGTCTTGCCATACACCCCGACGGCCAGAATGGCGAGCGGATGCATCGCCTCGTCCATCCGCAGTCCCTCGACATACGGCCATTGAAGCGACCGGCCCCGCTGGCCACGCATCTCCTCGGGACGATGCAACGTCTCGAACTTGACGTACTTCGCGTTCGACGTCGGCTCGAACCGCTTGATGAGGTCGCCGAGCGGAAACCCGACCCACGGCACGACCATCGACCAGGCCTCGACACAGCGCAGCCGATAGATACGCTCCTCCAGCGTGTGAGGACGGAGCAAGTCCTCGATCGCCACGTCGGCCGCCGGCTTGTGCATCTCGCCCTCGACCCGGACAGACCACGGGTCGATGGACATTTCGTGGGCGTATCGGGCGGGGTCTTCCTTGTCGGTGCCGAACTCATAGAAGTTGTTGTAGCTGGTGATGTCCTCATACGAGTTGGGCTCGTCGTCGGTGCTGAGCGGCGACTTCACGAGATTCGGAATCGGCTCCTGGGCCTGCACCGTCCCGTCGTATCGTCCAAGCACGGTTCCGCCCGCGATGGCGCCGGCCACCGCGCCCGAAGTGGTCTGAATAAACTGCCGGCGATTGCGATACACCCGCTCGGGAGTGATCTCCGACGAGCGAATGTCCGGCGCTTGCTTGATCAGCATCTGATATCTCCCTGGCCGCTCGTGGTGAAAGTTCCGCTGCATTCGACGGCCGCTGAATCCCGTCGATCTACGTTGTTCATCGGTCGAATACTGCCGGTATTCTCCCTCTTCTCGCCTTGTTCGCCGGGTCCAGCGCCCACCTCGGTGCGACGCGGGACTTCCACCACGGGCTGCTGTCAGCGTGTGGGTGCTGCGGGTCAGCGAGCCACGCCCTTGCTCATGATCAACCCGCTGACGCGACATTGTCAATGTCCAGGTCGCCGGTCACCGACGCCCCGGGGTCAGTCGATCGCAGAAGGGAGGTCGAGAAACTCGACCATTTCCCTCCAGACCCGATCGAGGCTCGCGGCCAACTGATGATCGTCATCGAGCAGGACGAGACGCGCATGCGCCCGACCGGCCGCAAACCGTTCGACCATGGCGGGATTCACCACGAGATCGTGGCGTCCTTGCAGAATCAGCATCGGCAGCGTCGTCGTGGTCGCAAGACTGTCATAGCGCTGGGCATCGGCGTACAGCTCGTAATGCACGTGTCGTCGGCGACCCTCGGCGTAATGCTCGACCTCGAGCCGGTTGGTCACCCGCCACTGCTCGAGCCCATCCGGACCCAGGCCGGTCATCCCACGGCGTCCAAAGTCGAGCGCGGGCGCGAGTAACACCAGTCGTGTCACCGCCAGCCGGCCGCTGTCGTGGTGGTCTGACCGATCTCCCCGTGCCGCCTGCCGCTGCGCGACGTGCAGCGCGACGAACGCGCCAAGGCTCGACCCGACCAGCACCACCGGCGCCGGCAGCGTCGCGACGAGTCGCTCGACCTGTTCCACCATCCGCGACACGGTCAACGTCGCGAAGTCCGGTTCATTGAGATCCGGACACTGGACGCTCACCCCGCGCCGCACAAGGCGCTCGCCCAGCCCTCGGGCCTTCGACGAATCGGGCGACGAGGCAAACCCGTGCAGATAGATGGCATGCATGGCGGAATCCGCCGGCCTGCGAGCCCGTGATCTGGGTGCCGCTAGAGCCGGTTCGTGCACCCCGGCCGGCATCGACACACGATCTCTTTGTCGCCGTCGGTGTGGTAATCGTAGGTGAGTTCCTCACCGGCCTTGATGTTCCGACCGGCAATGATCCAGATTTTGTTGTCGATGATGTTGCTGTAGCAGTTGGGTTTGCACGCGTGGTTGATAAACCGTGCGATGTTCCCGTTCACGTTCGCGTCAATGACCGAGCGCCGGTTCAAGCGGAAGCACCAGATCTCACCGCGTCGGAGATACCGGTCCTCTCGGTCTTCACTCTCCTTCGAGGTGATTTTCTCCCCATCGTAGGTGTTGATCCGTTTGTTCTTGTTCATGTCCTCAAGCGCGAACACCCCCCAGCCGTGCAGGGAGGATCGCTTGCGGCGTATCCGAGGCAGAGATATCGCACCCAATCTCGCGTCCTTTGTCTCTCGTATCTCGGTGTCCGACCTCGCGACGACGTCACGACAGTCGGGGTTGGCGCGTCACGCAAAACCGCAGCATCATAGCAGCCCCGCGACAGGGTCCGGCAGCGTGCATATAATCGCGACGGTGACGCCCCCCTGCCAGGAGCCGCAACCGGCACTGCTTCGACGCGGCATCGAGCAGTTCAACCGCGGCGAGTTTTTCGAGCAGCACGAGACCCTGGAAGACCTCTGGCGGGAGGAGTCTCGGCCGATCCGCACCCTCTATCAGGGCATTCTACAGATCGGGGTCGCGATGTATCACGTGCAACGCCGCAACCACCACGGCGCCGTCTACATGCTGACCCGGGGCAGTGACTACCTCCGCCCGTTCGCCCCCTCATGCCAGGGCGTGGACGTGGCCGACCTGCTACAGCAAGCCGCGCGCGCTCGGGAGGAGGTGGAACGCCTGGGTCCGGAACGACTCGACGCCTTCCAGTGGTCCCTAGCGCCGCGCGTCCGAGCAGCCTAGGTTTTCCGACGAGGCGCCCATCTGGCGGCGTTGCTTCGTCGGTCACAGCCCACCTGGCTGCTCCCTCCTCGCGCCTGGCCAGACAGACGCCTCGTCAGAAAACCCCCTCGGGCAGGAAACGGGTCACGCCCAACTGGCGGCCGTAGTAAGAGCCTTTAGGTCCGCTGAACGATCAGCGCCCCTGAAGGGGCTTGCTACGATCCCACGGCCGCCGTTTCCTCGGGAGACAGACGCCTCGCCTGGAAACCGCACGCAATCGTCGTGTCGTCATTCGTAGCGGCGGGTCTTTAGACCCGCCTCGCAGCGAAGGTCGAATCGCACGATTGTATACTCGCCGACATGAGTCCCGCGCCGAGATTCACTGACCAGTCCGTCAAGTTCCTGCGCTCGCTGAAGCGGCACAACACCCGTGAGTGGTTCACCGCCCACAAGGACGACTACGAGACACACGTCCGCACCCCGATGCTCGCCATCATCGAACGGCTGGCGGGTGACTTTCCACGTATCGCCCCAGATCTGATCGCGTCGCCCCGCTCGATGTATCGCATCTATCGAGACACCCGGTTCTCACCGGACAAGACGCCATACAAGACACACGTGTCGGCCTCGTTCTCTCATCAGACCTTGCCGAAACACGAAAGCGCCGGGCTCTATTTTCACCTCGGCCCAGACCAGTTGTGGATCGGCGGAGGTCTGTACGCCCCACAAACGCCGCAACTCCAGCGCATTCGCGAACACATCGTGTCCAACCTCCGGAGCTTTCGGACGCTCGCCGAGTCGCCCGCCATGCGACGCTTCGGGGGCGTCACCGGTTCGATGCTGAAGCGTGTGCCACGTGGGTTCCCCGCTGACCACGAGGCCGCGGACTATCTGCGTCTGAAACAGTATCTGGCGGGCGAGGAACTGGACCCCGCACTGGCCCTCAGCCCGCGGCTCTACAGCACGCTGGTACGACGATTCACCGCCCTGGCCCCGCTGATCACCTTCTTGAACGCTCCACTCCTTAAGGCCTCACGCCTCACGTTTTCCTGACGAGGCGCCTGCCTGGACGGCGTTGCTCCGTCGGTCACAGGGCGCCCGGCGAACCCGGGGGCGGGTCCCTCGTCTAAGTAGGGCAGATCATCCAAGACCGATCCGCGACAAGGAGGCTCCATGTTCCGCGCAGTCACCGCCGTTGTTCTGACCGTTGCCCTCTTCGGGCTCGCCGGGTGCGGCATTCACGCCGGGGAAACAGGTCTCAGTCTGAATTTCGGCCGCGAAGCCGACAGCCCATTCGAATGGAGCGGTCAGCTTGCCGAGGGCCAGTGGCTCGAAATCAAGGGCATCAATGGGGAGGTGAACGCGGCGCCGGCCACCGGTGACACGGCCGAGGTGACCGCCGCGCGTACCGGCATTCGTAGTGACCCCAACGAGGTCGAACTCGTGGTGGTCGAGCATGCTGACGGGGTGACCATTTGCGCCCTGTATCCGTCCGGAGGCAGCGAACCGAACGAGTGCGTGCCGGGAGACGGCGGCCGGAACCGGACCCGACGCAACGATGTCAAGGTAGCGTTCGACATCCAGGTGCCAGCCGGAGTCCGCTTCGCCGGACGTATGGTGAACGGCGCGGTCCGGGCGGAAGACCTCACAGCGGACATCCGGGCACAGACCGTCAACGGCAATGTTCGACTGTCGACCACGCGGGGCGCCAGTGCGAAAACTGTCAACGGATCGATCAGAGCCTCTTTCCAAGACTCATCCTGGAGTGGCGAGGCCGCGTTCGAGACGGTGAATGGCAGTATCCGGCTCAACGTGTCACCCGACATCAATGCGGACCTGAACATCCGCACCGCGAACGGCCGGATCACCACGAACCTTCCGGTCGATACGACTCGGGCGACGCGACGCCGCGTAGAGGGCACGCTGGGAGATGGAGGCCCGCCGCTCCGCCTGAAAACCGTCAACGGCAGCGTCACTCTGGGCCCGGTAGAGTGAGCCGACCAGGCGCTCGGCGACTGGCTAGTGCCCGGTCCGTCGCTCGGGCACTTCCGCGTGCGGCGGGCCCGGTGAAAATGCCCGCATCGCGAAGCCGGCGCCGTCGCCAGACTCGACGAGGTCCGGTGAACCGCAGCGTCTCTCCCCAACCAGCATCGACAAGCGGGACATGAGCGTCGTGACCCGGGCGGCGTCCGGTTGCGCACGCTCCAGCAGCGAGATCTGTCGGCCTTCTGTCGGCGCCAGGTCGACGGCCACGGTGACCTCCCTCACCCGAGCGCGTGGAGGGTTCAGGTCCAGCTCGAGCCGCACCAGCGTCCGCAGCGCCTTCGAGTCGCGCGTCGGAGCCGCGAGCGTCACCCGCGAGGCATGGATCTCCCCCGTGACCAGCTTCAACTGCACCTGCACCACTGACGCGCCGGCGCTTGCCTGAGCCAGCCGGGCGCACAGGGTCTCGAACACGCGGCTCAACACGAAGGAGAGCGGATCGAGCCCCTCGACCGGCGTCTCGAGCCTCAGAGTCGACTCGACTCGCTGGTCCGCCGACGCCGCCGCCCACAACGCGTCATCTTCCCCGCGCGCGAACCGTTGCAACGCCAGCCCCCCCGGCCCAAGTCGCTCCAGCAACGTCGCGGAGGACTGATGGGCCAAGTCACCCAGCGTGCGTACTCCCCAGCGGCGCACCGTGGACAACAACGCGAAGGCCGGGATGGCCAACCCTACCCCTGCTACCGGCGCCCTTCGGCGCGCTGGTCCCGTCACGCCTCGTGCCTGCAGCCGCGCCAGCGTCCGCAAGACGTCGAGCGGGAGGAACGCCAAGACCGCCGCTTCCTTCCCGGGCTCGACCACGATCAGTCCACTGCGCGCCTGAACGATCAACAACGCCGCCGACCGGGTAGACGCCACGGCAATGCGGAGATACAGGCGCCGGTCGGCGGCCGCTCGGCGGAGCGCGGCCCCTAGTTCCCGGCTGCTCCCAACCCGATCCGTGATCCCCGTCGCGTCGAGTACGACCAGATTGTCGCCATGCACCTCGACCCTCGGCGACTGTTCACGTGCTAGCCGCACGAGTTCATTGGTGACGAGTTTGGCGCGTGGCACCCCGTCGTTGGATCGGAACGCGAGACCGCGTGGCGGAGCGTAGAGACAAGCAAACATGCGTGGCACCCTTTCCCAGATACGAGACGCGAGGACTCAGGCTTCGGCGCACTGCCCTCGAAACGTAACAAACGCATCAGACGAACGATGGGCCGGAACGACCCGGACCTCCCACACCACATCGGCCGACCGAGCCCAAGCCGCAGCCCTAGCCCCAGATGGTCCAGCGGGTCCCACATCGCCGGCACCCGTGTCTGCCGATGCCCGCAGCACGACCACCTGCCCCTCCGCACTTCGCGCCGTCGGTTCTGGCCCGAGCAGGAGCCCCGTCGTCTTGCCGCCCTCCAACCGACGGAACAAACGCGGCCAGGCCGTGGCCGGCACCTGCCGCATCTGACGGGCCGACAGATGTCTGAGGTCGAGCACGGCCACCCCGAATTCGTCCGTGTCAATGACCAGTTCCAGCGCCGTGAGCGCCCGCGCAATAGTGGGCGACACGTCACGGGGCTGCCCGCCCCCTTCGCCGCGGACCCACAGCAGACGTGACAGGTCGAGCCCGGACGCTGCGCTGGCCGTTGGCATGAATTGGTCGCCCGGGTCGATGAGCGCCACCACCTCACCCCGTCCGGTGGCGGTAGCCAACACGGTCGCCAGCACACCGGTCCGAGTCGACGAGCGCGGACCGACGATCTCAGACAGCTGACCGCGGGCGAACCCGCCCCCGAGCAGCTCGTCGAGTCCGGGATGACCGGTGCCGGCCAGATCGCACGGTCGTCGGCCACACGCCACGGATGTCGTCTGGTCCAGTCGACGGTCAGGTGAGGCCCGATGGCGACGGGAAATGGTCGGCATGTTCGTATTTCGCTTTTTGTTCGCTTTCTTTGAAATATAGCCCGCCAGCCGGGAATGATCAAGGGGAATTCGCAGATCGCCGGTCGTACGGATGTCTTGACGAGCCACCCGGTGCCGGGTGTTACGATGGGGCGGCGGGTGTGCTCCGAGGGCAGGACGTGTTTTTCGAAATCCTCGATATTCTCCACCGCGGCATGAGGCTGCGATGCCCTTGTTGCGGCCACGGACGGCTCTTCAAGAGCGCGCTACGCACCTACGATCGCTGTCGGGCCTGCGACGAGCGATTCGAACGCGAACCTGGTCAGTGTTTCGGTGCGATCTACGTCAACCTCGGGCTGTCCGGTCTGCTCACCCTCACGGCCTACTTGATGACAACCACGCTCTTCTCGTTGACGATGCCCCAGCAACGCAGCATCTTGATCCCCGTCGCCGTCCTCGGCCCGTGCCTGTGCTTCCGTCTGGCCAAGGGACTCTGGACCAGCATCATCTTCTTCGGTGAAGGACTGTATCTCCAGTGGCCGAACCGGTAACTGATCCGCCCCCTACCCCGCCCGCCACCGCCGTTCCGTCCCCCACGCCGTCGACCGGGTCTGCGGTTCTTCGGCGGTTGGCCGTGGCCTTCACCTTCGAGAAGTTCCGCAATCTGTGGCTGGCCGCCTTCACCTCGGCGCTCGGCACCTGGATGCAACGGCTCGCCAAGCAGCTACTGATTCTGAATCTGACCGGGTCGGCCTTCATCCTTGGTCTCGACACGTTCTTCGCCGAGCTGCCTCTGCTGCTCTTTACGCTGGTCGGCGGGGTCGTGGCCGACCGGCACGACCGCCGCCATCTGCTGATGGCATCGCAGACGCTGCAGATGGCCTGTGCCCTGGCCCTCGCCGCCATGGTCTTCTTCGATGTCACCCGGGTGCGCTACATCCTGGCGCTATCGTTCACGGCCGGGTTGGCGCAGGCCTTCGGGGGTCCGGCGTTCCAGTCGCTCATCCCAGCGTTGGTGCCGCGCCAGCATCTCCCGAACGCCGTCGCACTGAACTCCATCCAATTCAACCTGGCGCAGGCGATCGGCCCGCTCATCGGCGTGGTCGTTCTGGCCGCGCTCGGCATGGCCGGCTGCTTTGGCATCAACGGGTTGTCGTTTCTCGCGGTCATCGCGGTGCTCGGGCTGATGCGTCTGCCGCCGCCGCCACCCGGCACACGACAGCGGCTGCTGACCGAGCTGCGAGGCGGACTCTCATACGTGCGCCATGGCGGCGCGCTCCTGGCGCTTACCGTGCTGGCATTCGCCACCACGTCGTTGGCGCTGCCCCTGAGAACGTTTCTCCCGGTATTCGCCGTCGACAACGCGCATCTGAGCTGGATGATGGCGTCGGTCGGCGCCGGCTCGGTGCTCGGGGCGCTGATCGTCGCCTGGCTTGGCAAGTTCGACCACATGGGCCGCACGCTGCTGGTGGTGCAGGTCCTGTTCGGCGGTATCATCGCCGCCTTCGCGCTGCTCCCGATCTCCGGGTTCAGCTATGTGCTGCTGTTTCTGAGTGGCACCGCGCTCCTGATGATCTTCTCGCTCACCAACTCACTGGTGCAACTTGCGGTGCCCGACGAGCTGCGCGGACGCGTGATCAGCATCTACCTGGTCGCGTTTCGTGGCGGCATGCCGCTAGGCAGTCTCGTCAGCGGGTACTTCATCTCGCAATACTCCGCGCCACCTGTCATCGCCATCAACGCACTGCTGCTCTCGCTGGTGGCGGCGGCGTTTCTTATCGGGAACAAACAGGTGCGGGAGTTGTAGTGGCGGCGCGCGCCAACGGGTGGCACGGAGTGGGCGATGACCGGACCGGTCAGGTTTACCCAGCCGCCTGAATCTGACTCCACCGACCAGTGACGTCCACGTCTGGCAACTCGAGAGCGAGGGCCAAACATTCTTCGTCGAGCACCGCTCGATCGAGCGCCGCGTCTACGGGCAACCTCGGGAAACGCGTGACGCCCACCTGTCCGTCGTCGACACCCGCGGCCTCAAAGGCCTCAGCGGCCAGCAACCCGACCGCGGTCGGGTCGTTTAGATCCACTGTGGCGCTCGAACAGAATGCGGTCGCCAAGGGCCCGCCACTCGAGCGTGCACAAGCGCAGGGTCGCGCGCATCCGGGCGGCCTCCGCAAGACGCTCCGCCAGTTCCTCGTCGGTCATATTCACGCAGGCCATTCGTTCCGAATCACACGGTCGTGAGCGGCACGTGCATTACCGTCTATGATCAGGATGATCTGCGCCGCCGGGCGCGGACAGCCGATGGATTCTGAATCGAGGCCTCCATGCCGTCGACCGCACCCGGACCTGTATCGACATCTCATGCCGGCGCCCGAGTCGCTCTGGTCTTGCTCGCGGCCATGGTCGTGGGGGGCGGCGGCTACCTAGCGAGCCGCACGTGGCGACACATCGAACGGCTGAACACACAGATCGGCACGCTGGAAGAGACGCTGCAGCAGACCGCCGCCGAGGCCGAGGCCGCCGCGCGGCGAGCCGAGGAGGCGGAACGCTCCGCCATCGATGCGTCCGCGTCGGCCGCGGAGGCGCGCGAGAACGCCGACCAGGCCCGCCAGGACGCGCTCAACTCAGACGAACGAGCCAACGTCGCCGATCGTCGAGCCACCGATGCGGTTCGAACCTCGATTGAGGCCCAGGACGAGGCGCGGCGGGCGCGCGAGGAAGCCGAGGAAATTGCTCGGGTCGCCGAGGCGGAAATGAACCGGCTCGCCGAGGCATTGGGCCGCATTGCCGAGACGCGGCGCACCGCGCTCGGCCTGGTCATGAGTCTCGACGAGGGCTACCTGAAGTTCGACTTCGACCGGGCCGATCTACGTCCCGAGAGCCGAGAGATGCTGTCGCGGATTGCCGGCATCCTCTTCACCGCCACCGATTCCGCCATCACCATCACCGGGCACACCGACGCCAGGGGTGGGGCCCAGTACAACCAGGAATTATCGGAACGCAGGGCGCAGGCGGTGGCGGACTACCTGATCGAGGCCGGCCTCCCCGCCGACCTCTTCACGGTGGAAGGCCTCGGCATGTCACAACTCGTCGACGCCAGCGACACGGCAGAGGCCCATTTGAAGAACCGGCGGGTCGAGCTGGGCATCGTCAACGCGCGCATCATCGATTCCTACGCGAACGTCCCCTCCCGGTAACGCGGCACCGGGTGCCCCGTCACGGGCGAGCAGCCCGTGGCGAAAGTGCCGCTGCATTCGACGGGCTGCTACCGCATGAGCGGGCGCCACTCGAGCGTCCAGCTCACCGGCAGTTCGACCGGCGTGTAGCAGATGGCGTCGTCGCACGCCTGATACGCCAGCACCCCCTCGATGGTCAGGGTCGCGTCCGGCTGGGCCGCCATGCCGGCGATCTCCCGGGTCATCGGAATGGTCACCTCCAGGACGAGCTGGAACGGCTGCTCGAAGACCTCGACCCGTTCGTCGAGTGGCTCGAAGTGGTAGATCTCGGCGGCCGGATAGGTCACGTCGTGGGCTCGAACGAACTCAGGCGCCTCAACCCGCAGGCGGATGACCTGATAGCTGTGCGCACCCGGAGCATAGACGTGCATCCCCGCCTTCGGTGTCACGTCGACCACCAGCGAGAAGCGATTGCCGGGTGCCACCGTTCGGCGGTCGGCTCCCGATCCGCGTCGCGGCCTCATCCGCGGCGCCGGCGGCCTGTCTCAGCTGACGACGCTGCCCGATGAACTCGCTGTGAAGCCGCCGGCACTCCGCTTCCAGCCGATATCGGAGATCGTCGACATGCGTCACCCAGCGCGGCGCCGGCGGCGCCGGGAGCGGCATCCCATGGATCAGGCGGGTCAGCACCTCGATGTCATGCAGCCGCCCAAGCGTGTCTTGTACCGCTTTCAGCCGCTGCGCCGGGGCCCGCCGTCGGGTCGCTCCCGCCTCGCCGGCCAGCTCGAAGCCGTAGCGCAGTTTCTTGGTGGCGATACGGACGGCGTGGAGACGATCGGACACGTACAGCACACCCGCCGCATCCACCGCGTCGCGAAGCTGACTGGCCCGAGCCCCCATCCGTACCGACAACGTCCGGGTCCAGGCGCCCGTCGTCGACCCGCGCAGCTGCGCCCCCACGGCGCTCAGCCGACGTCCAAGCTTGGTCGCGTGCACCCGTTTGAGGTCCGAGACCATCTGACGCCTGGCAGTCGCGCGAAGGTCGTCAAGATGCTGTCGCAGCCGAACCGTCGCGTCGTCAGGGGTCCGCCCATCACGCGTCAGCTCGTCCAGCAACTCGATCCCAACGTCTATTTCGCGCACCCGGCCGAGCGCACGCCCCACCCGCTGCAGGCGGCGCCGGGCCCGGGTCGTCGCCTTGCCCCGGACCTCGGCCGTGACCAGCGGGAGCAGTTCTCGCAAACGCCGAGTCGCGACGCGACAATCGTGTAGCGGCTCCACCTCGCCGGCGACGGCCGCGCCCAGATTCCGCTCGAACGCATGGAGATAGCGGCCGAACGGGTGCTCCAAGCGATGTCGACGGGGCATGGTAGGATGGGCGTCGTTACGCAGACGTGCCGTGGACGGCGCGTTCGAACCTTCAGATTATATCCAACGCCTCGTACCCACAGCACGCTCGACATACGTGTGACACGCGCCTGACGCATGCGTATCGCCGCCATCGACATCGGCACGAATTCGGTCCACATGATTGTGGTCCGGGTGCGCCCGGACCTCTCGTTCGAGATTGTCGACCGGGAGAAGGAGATGGTGCGTCTCGGACACGCTCGGATCGCCATCTCGAATCGGACACCCATCAGGCCCTCCCTCCGCCGCGGGGTCCTCAGACGCGTGACCGCCCGAACGCTCGTCGGGACGCTGATCGTGGCGGCGGGTACGGTCCCGCACGCGTCGGCGCAGGAGAGCGACTTGATCGCGCCGGGCGCGAAGGTAGAGCGGCTGGCGACCGGGTTCGGCTTTCTGGAGGGGCCCGCAGCCGACGCCGACGGTGCGCTCTACTTCAGCGATGTGGTCAACCAACGGATACATCGGTGGTCGCCGCAGACCGGCGTCACCACGTTTCGGGAACGCACCGGTCGAGCGAACGGGCTGCGAGTCGATCTCGACGGCACGCTGCTGGTGTGCGAAATGGACACTCGGCAGTTGACGGCCATCGACCAGGACGGTCAGCGGTCAGTCCTGGCGGACGAGTTCGAGGGACAGCGGTTCAACAGCCCGAATGACCTCTGGGTAGACCCGAAAGGGGGCATCTACTTCAGCGACCCGCACTATGGCCCAGCCGATGCCCAGGAGATCAAGGGGAACCACGTCTACTATCTGGCGCCAGACCGCGAGACTCTCCTCCAGGTCACCACCGATCTCGTGCAACCGAACGGCATTGTGGGGACTCCGGATGGTTCGAGGGTCTACATCGCGGACCAGGGGGCCGGCCGGTTGTGGGCGTACCGACCGTCGGATGACGGCTCGTTGGGCGACAAGCGACTCTTCGTCTCGCAAGGCTCGGACGGCCTCACCATGGACGAGCGTGGCAATCTGTATGTGACCGGACAGGACATCACCATTTTTGACCCCAGCGGGGAACCCATCGCCTCGATAGGGGTACCGGAACCACCCGCGAACCTCACGTTCGGTGGACTGGAGGGAACGACGCTGTTCATCACGGCCCGCACATCGCTCTACCGAGTGGACATGCTGGTCACCGGACAATAGGACCGGGGCCGACCTCCCCGGACTTGAGCCTCGACCAGGCCATCCGATTCAGCTAAAATTGTTCTCCTACCCTGTCGAATACAGTGGGGCTTCATCGCAAGTAGAGTTGCGCCATGGGTCAGTCGCTTTGCGTCCAGTGCCGGACACAACCGGTCGATCTAGCGTTGCGGCCGTTCTGCAGCGAGCGATGCAAACTCCTGGATTTTGGAAACTGGGTGGCCGGCCGCTACCGCGTGGCGGGCGACGCGACCACTATCCGCAACGGTGACGATCCGGACCCGGACGCTTGATACACGACGCGAAGAGTTGCTGACATCTTATGGCTGACACGCTGACGATTACCGACAACCGCACGGGCAAGCAATATAACGTCCCCGTCACGGACGACACGATTCGGGCGATGGACCTCCGTCAGATCAAGGTCAACCCGGATGACTTCGGCTTGATGACATACGACCCGGCGTTTCTCAATACCGCATCGTGCCGCAGTGCGATCACCTTCATCGATGGGGGCAAAGGCATCCTGCGTTACCGGGGATACCCGATCGAACAGCTGGCCGATCACGGGACGTTCGTGGAGACCGCCTATCTCCTGCTGGATGGCGAACTGCCGAACGACACCCAGCTCGCGGCGTGGAAACAGGACCTCTCCGGTCACGTGATGCTCCACGAGAACATCAAGAAGTTCATGGAGGGGTTCCGATACGACGCCCATCCGATGGGCATCTTCTTGAGCACGGTCGGCGCGTTGTCTACGTTCTATCCGGTGGCAAAAGATGTCGACGACCAACCGTCGCGACGCCGGCAGAGTCTGCGGCTCATCGCCAAGGTACCGAGCATCGCGGCGTATGCGTATCGGCACCACGTCGGAAAGCCATATATCTATCCGGACAGCGAGCTCAGCTACACCGGCAACTTCCTGAACCAGTTGTTCAAGCGGACAGAACCGATCTACCGGCCCGACCCAGTGCTGGAGCGCGCGCTTGAGGTGCTCTTCATCCTGCACGCGGACCACGAACAGAACTGCAGCACCAGCGCGATGCGAGGCATCGGCAGCTCGAACGCGGACCCGTATGCGTCAATGGCCGGCGCCGCCGCGGCGCTCTCCGGCCCGCTGCATGGCGGCGCCAATGAAGCGGTGTTGCGGATGCTGAACGACATCGGCTCCCTCGACAAGGTGCCGGCGTTCGTCAAGAGCGTGAAGGACGGCGAGGGGCGGCTGATGGGATTCGGGCACCGGGTCTACAAGTCGTACGACCCGCGAGCGACCGTCATCAAGAGAACGGCGAACGAGGTTTTCGAGGTTACCGGACGCAACCCGTTGCTCGATATCGCGCTCGAGCTCGAGCGGATCGCGCTGCAGGACGAATACTTCGTGTCTCGCAAGCTGTATCCGAACGTCGATTTCTACTCAGGGCTGATCTATCAGGCGATGGGATTCGACCCGGCGATGTTCCCGGTGCTGTTCGCGATCGGACGGACGGCCGGATGGGTGGCCCAGTGGGAAGAGCTGATCAGCGACAAAACCCGGAAAATCGCCAGACCGCGGCAGGTCTACGTTGGCGAGGACGCGAGAGACTACGTTCCACTGGCCGACCGCTCGTAAAGGCGCGCGACAATGCGCGCCCCGCGTCCGACGGAGAGGGGCATTAGGGTCCCCACGTAGTGGTCGCGTGGGGTTCGGGGCACGGCCCCGTCTACGTAGTGCTGCCGCGGTAGCTGACGACCAGCACGGTCACGTCGTCATTCTGCGCTGCACCCGCGGTAAAGGTCTTCACACTGGAGAACAGGTGCTCGAGTTGGGTCTGGGCGTCGCGCGCTGATCCGTCGATGCTGGACTGAATTCGCTCGTCTTCGAATTCCTCGCCTTCGGCATTCATGGCCTCCGAGACACCGTCGGAGAAGGTGACCACGAAGTCGCCCGGCTCCATCGTGACAGTCGCCTGCTCCAGCGGTGTGGGGTCGAACAACCCCAGTGGCATCCCCCCGGTTTCCAGACGCTGTATGCCATTGCGCCCGACGAGAAACGGCGGGTTGTGGCCCGCGTTGCAATAGGACAGCTCACCCGCCGCATTCAGCACCGCATAGAACAGCGTCACGAAACGCGCCTCGATGCCTCGGTGGACCAAGGCGGCATTCACACCGCTGAGCGTCTTGGCCGGACCCGCCGCGGTGATGCTCTGGGCCGCCAGGCTCCCCTGCAGCAACGCCCCGAGCAACGCAGCCGGCGGCCCCTTGCCAGACACGTCGCCCAGCGCGAAGCCGAAGCTGCCGTCCGGCAGATCGACATACTCGAAGAAATCTCCGCCGATCGAGCGGCACGCCAGCATCTCCGCCGCCGCGTCGAAGAACGCGCCGGCTCGGTTGCGGGTCGGCAGCAACGCCTGCTGAATCTGGGCTGCCGTCGCCATCTCCTGGTCAAGCCGCGCCTTTTCGAGCGCGTCCCGATACAACTGCGCGTTGTCGATGGCGACAGCGGCCTCCGCCGCCAGGGTATCCAGCGTGTCCCGGGTCCCATCGTCCAGGAGCGTCCCCTTCTTCCGGCTGTCCAGATAGAGCACTCCGATACGACGGTCTTCGGTCGTGCTGTCGCCCAACGCCTCGACATAGCGCACGAGCCGCAACGGCACACAGAGCACGTTCCGGATCCCGAGTGCCACCGTCCCCATATGCTGGTTGGCCAGGTCGCCGTCGAGCAGGTCCGCCTCCATCCGCGACTGTCCCGTGCGGTACACCTCCTCCGGTATCTTCTGGCTGGTCTCGAAGCGACTGCCGGGCAACGTTTTGCGGTCGCGGGAACGGCCCAGCTTGAATTCCAACCCCTGCGAATCGGTCTCGGACAACATGATGAAGCCGCGCTCGGCCCCAGCCACCGCGATTGCAGAGTCAATGACCAACGCCAGCACTTCGTCCAGCACCTTACCGGATCTGAGTGCGCGCAGACCCTCCAACAACACCGCCACCTGGCGCATCTGGCCAATGGCCACGCTACCACCATCCTCGGCGACCCTATCCGCCAACTGGAAGACCATCTCGGCCCCCCCGCTCCGCCCCAGCTTGACGCGATCACCATGCGCGAGCTGTCGCTCGGAGACTTCGTCGCCGTTGACGAACGTGCCATAGCGGGACCCGCGGTCGTGCAACTCGTAGCCGTCACCGACGGCGACTATTTCTGCGTGGTCGCGAGAGACTTCGCCGCTAGGCAGATGCAGGTCGCTCGTGACCCGTCGACCCATTTGGAACGGGTCCTTCGAGATTTCGACGACTCGCCGACCTAGTTGATCAGTAATTTCAAGTCTGGCCTGAACCATGGATTGTCTTCGTGTGGCACTGCCCTGAGGCAGGCCGGAGATTGGAGTGCGCTCCGAGATGATACCGGCATCAGAGGACGCCGACCACAACAGATGTGCCCGGCCGGCCGCCGACGCAACCGGCGTGCACCGCCATCGAGGTCACGAGCCGAGCCGACGCTGCCCCCACCACAGCGTCAGCGCCATGCCGCTCCACACGGCCGCAGACGCCATCCTGGCCAGGGGGACCTCCAGCCAGCGATCGACGACCACGGCCACCAGCACGAGCGCGAGCAACGTGACCCACAACCAGAGCGGCGATCGTCCGACCGCCGCCGCCGGCTCGCGCTGACGGACCGTGGTGCTGGTCCCACAACGAAAGCAGATCAGGGCGTTGTCGGCAATCTCGGTCTGACACGTGGCACACTGCATGACGTCGCTACACGCTCTCCGTCAACTCGACCCGTCGCGGAGACGGCGTGACACGCGGGCAAGCTCCACCAGCATCCGTTCCAGCTCACGCAGGTACGCGCCCGGGCTCATCTGCGCCTTCACGGCCCGCAACTCCTGCAGGTCTTCGATCAAGACGTCTCGCCTGGCCACCAGCGGGGCGAGTTGCGGGTCGGTGACAACGCCGGCTCCGGCCGGCCCGGCCCCGAGAAACTGGCTGGCCGCCCTCAGCCCGTCCGGACCCGGCTGCCCCGCCTCGCGGCCTCGACCATCGCCGCTGTCGTCCAGGAGCGCCCGTTCGGTCGACAGGCGACCCTGGTCCTGATACCAGCGCCGCACCCCACGGCTGGCAAAGTCGAACGCCTCGAGAATCGAGACCCGACCGTTTTTGTCCGAGTCCCCCGCGCGCGCCACGAACGCGGCCACGAAAAACTCTGGAAAGACGGTGTCGTAGCGTTGGACGGTCGACTCGGTAGCGGTGACAATCGTACGTCGACGACCTGACAATCGCTCGATGAACGGCGAGCTGACGCTTGTCGTGTTCACCACGACCACCCGACCGGGCACCCG
>Ga0310124_10000410_pt1 | contig 29547 bp, 29 predicted proteins | sample CB11b_AW_Bot5_MG_FD_203507 | JGI IMG/M metagenome (GOLD analysis project Ga0310124, IMG submission 203507) | Marine microbial communities from Western Arctic Ocean, Canada - CB11b_AW_Bot5 | ecosystem: Environmental > Aquatic > Marine > Oceanic | place: Canada: Western Arctic Ocean | collected...
AGTATAATATTCAGCACTTTCTTCGCTAAAGCGCAGCGTCTCTTATGCGAAGCGCCTCTTTGTGAACAGTGTTTTGGCTATCCAATGCATTGGCCATGATAGTGCAGCATTTCACTGTGACTCTCCATCGCTGTGGGCATTACAACATTCTGCTGCGTAGCGCACCGACTTCAAATACAAGAAAGCCCGATTCAAAAGAGTCGGGCTTTTTTACGTCTATAGAAAAGTAATATTCAGCATTTTCCTCTTTAAAGCGGAGCGTCTCTTGAGCGAAGCGCCTCTTTGTGAACAATGTTTTGGCTATCCAATGCATTGGCCATGATAATAACCCATTCCACTGTGACCTTCCAACGCTGTGGGCACTTCGGCATTACAAGGCTCCAAATAAGAAAAACCCGTTACAGCAATGTGACGGGTTGTTTGTTGTTTAAGGTTTTTCATGCCGAGCCCAGTAATCAAACGAAACAGCGAAAGGTGAATCTCCGCAAGGCTGTACTAACACAATAATGGTGTTGTTATTTTACAGCTTTATTTTCCCATGTAATTACTTAAGGAGCGTAATAATATAAAAAAAATACTAGCGATTTAATAAAGCGTAGTGATTAATATGTACTTGCTATAAAAGTAAGTTTTTGTAGATTTTGTTTAACTTTACTTGTTAATAAGCCTTATGGGCTTTATGCTCTTCTTTCGTTAACGCTTTTACTCATTCAGGGTCTTCTATGCCTTTCTCCTTACTTATTGATGACTCATCTTCTTTAATAGAGTTTACTCGTATTTATCTTGCTTTGTTTTATACCTTTGTAGCTGGTTTTTATACATTTAGAATTATTTATGTGACACGTACTTCTAAAGAAAGCATTGTTTTTCCTGGAGTTAAGTATTGTGCAAGTTGGTGGAATCACACTGCGTTTAAGTTTTTTAGGGCGTTAATATGGTTTATTTGTGTATTGCGGGTGTTTATACCATCGCTTGATAATTACCTAGGTGTTTTTACTGGTCTGAATGGCTGGCCTAGCGTTATGTTTGGTAATGCGCTGCTCACAGCTGGGTTTGCTTTGTCAATGATAGTTCATTTTAATATGGCCTCACTATGGCGCTCAGGAGTTGATCCAAACGGTCCACGAATACTAAAAACAAAAGGACTCTATCAGTTTTCAAGAAACCCTATGTATTTGGGTGTTATAGCAGCTCAAGTAGGGTTTTTCTTAGCATTACCGAGTATATTTAGTTTGGTATGTTTAATCGTTGGAGTTGTAGCTATTCACAGGCAAACATTGGTAGAAGAAAAGCATTTATCCGAGAGCTTTACTGCTGAGTATAAGCAATATTCGCAGCTTGTACCCCGCTGGTTTTAGAGAGTGGTTATTTATCGATAAAATATTTAACAAATTCTTGTTTTGATACAGGCTTTGAAAAAAAGTATCCTTGGATGTAGTCACAATTTAACTGTTTCAGTAACAAATATTGTTTTTGATCTTCTACGCCTTCAGCAACGACTTCTACATTTAAGTTATGAGCCATTGTAATAATAGCTTTTACCAGAGCAATGCTGTTTTCATTTGTTTCTATGTCTTGTATAAACGAGCGATCAATTTTTAGTATGTCGATATCTAGCCGTTGTAAATAAGCCAGTGATGAATACCCTACACCAAAGTCATCAATAGCAACATCTATCTGAAATTCACTTAGGTGCTTTAACTGTCTTTTAAACTCTGCGTCAGTACCCATTAAAGTATTCTCTGTTACTTCAATTAAAATTGAGTGTGCGGGTAAGTTATGTTGCTTACTAGCCTGTATCCATCCACCAACCCATTCTCCTGAACGATCAATTTCAAGTGGTGAGGTATTGACGCTTACTTGGATCAGCTTATTTGAAAGTGTATTAAATAAAATACAGTCTTGTATTGCTTGAGACTCAACCCATTTACCAATATCAGTTATTAATCCATTTTTTTCTGCTATGGGTATGTAGAAAGTAAAATCAGGGGATAATCTACAGCTCAATGTTAAACATTACGTGGTACAACATCCTCACTGATTTTAGAGCTTGGAGATAGCTAATCATCCAAAGCCTCAAGATACAAGTGGTCAATAAAATTTGGCCACAGTTTTAGAATCTTGATATCTAACCTCAGATTCATTTGGCGCTATACCCTAGTTCTGTACTTAGGTTATTAAAAGGTTGCCAAGTGGCGACTATATCAACCCCGTTAGTTGTTGTTTCACCCTCTGAGACAATATCAAGGTCAACACGGGTTTGAGTAAGCGCAAATGCGGCTTGTTCAAATTGACCGAGTTGAAAAAAACGTATAGCGGGCAAAAATTGATTAGGATCGGTGTTAAATCTAATTGCAGCTATATTATTGGCATCGGTATGAAATGCAGAAAAGTCCACAGAGGTGTTTTCACTTTCAAAGCGCTAGCCCAACTCGTATGAAACATAATTTTCTGATTCAACGTTGTCGTTGCCATTGAGGAAAGTTGCAATCGCATATTCATCAATAGCTCTAATCCCAGCACTTCCTCCGAGTGCCTCTTCTACAACCGTGCCATTCACTTTATAGTCATCATTAAACTCTATAAGGGTTGGTGTACGAACACTTCTAGATATGGCTCCCCAAATTAGGTGGTTTTCTTGTGGCTTATAAATAACCCTAGCTGATGGTTGGTTTTCCCAACCAGTTAAGTCATTGTGATCGAGCCTAGTGCCAATAATAAGGTCTAGAGAGTTAGGTATTACATTGTATTGAGCCTGAAGTAACCCGCCATACTGTTGTAGGTTGTTTAGGTTTTTATCACTGTCTAAAAATAGGCTCTCGTCAAAAGAGATATTGTTATACCTATAATTTAGCCCCCAATCTAGCTGCAAAGAGTTATATAAAAAGTTCATTTGGTAGTCTATGTCTATAGATTCAAAATTTTCTTTTATATAGGTCTGATTACCACTTTGCTTCAACCACGATACCTGCAACATTTGATTGGCATCTGGTGATATTCTATTTTCAAGGCGCGCCATAACACGCGAATCTGTGCGTGATAAGTCATCCGAAAATAAAACGTTTTTATTAGTTGCGTCAATGACTCCACGAAAGTTTTGGCCTAGGTTTGAGTGAGTAACGTCGCCTTGAACCAATGCTGACCATTCATCGCTAGGTGTAAAGTCAGTACGAAAACCAAAAGAATGTTGTTTTGCTGTGTCGGTAGGCTCTAACGAAATTCCTTTTTTTGATTCATTGGCATTTTTTACATGGCCATGAATACGATAGCTTCCTTTATTAGCTAAATCGTTACCATAGCGTACAATGGTATTAATGTTTATTTGATTACCCGTAGTAGCATTTGCATAGGCCCCACGGGTATCAATACTGTTTTTAGTAATAATATTGATAACACCATTATTTGCATTTGTGCCCCACAATAAGCCGCCTTGACCGCGAATAACTTCTATTCGTTCTATATCATAAAGTGGGACGTTAAGTGTTTCCCAGTAGACAGCAGCAAATTTAGGTGTATATAAGCTTTGCCCATCCACCATAATTAAAAGTTTACTTGAAAATCGAGAAGCAACACCGCGCGAAGAAATTGCCCATAGGTTATTATCAAGTTGCCTAACTATAAGACCTGGCACCATTTTTAGCGCTTCAGGTACTGAGTTTGCACCCGACTTATATATTTGTTCTTTGCTTAATACATAGATTGACGAGGCGGTATTAAATGCAGACTGTGCTCGCTTCATTGCAGACGTTACTTACACATCCATTTCCATTAATGCGCTAAGGTCTAGCTCTGTGTCTTCAAAAGGGTCTGCAATCACAAGCGGCGATAATAATAAAAATGGCCATAGTGATTGATACGAAAATTTCACTAAGGATCTCCTACCTAGTCAAAGATTATATAAGCGAGGTTGCTTTTTAAAACATTACATTAACATCGTAAAAGCTTTAAACATAGAAAATACGTTATCGTCATTAATAAAAATCGAGACTACTTTTATTCGTATATCATTAGCTCATATAGCAATTTTGGTTAAAATAACATCATTACTAAGTGTAGGTTTAAATGATTGATTATATATATTATCTTATAACGAAAGTATTAAGCCCATGTTTGATTGCTTTTTGCCACCTAAATCAGGTTGTTTCGCATATAAATGCTTTGATAAATTAAAATGATGGTGATCCCTAATGGTGGCGTAATTAAATTTATTCTCAATAAAGCCTATCAATACTGGTTCAGGGTTAAAAAATAAATTAATCTTGCTGCATTTAACGATTATCAGAATATTATATGAGTTTTATTTTTTCTGCACTGCTAGCTAGTCTTCCTGTTTTACCTGAGCCCGTTGCAAACAATGCCGTAGCTAAGGTTACAGTACAAAACCAAAGCTACTTTTTAAGTTTTATGGGGCTGGGTAAAAACAAACAACATACCGATGTACACAACAAGGTGTTTTCTCTTAAATTAGGTGAGGGCGCATGGCAGCAGCAAGCGAGTGTGCCTTCAAGTTTGCCACTAAAAGGGCGCTTAGCAAGTACTGCTGTGGGCTTAGGTGAATACGCCTATGTATTTGGTGGTTATACGGTAGATAGCGACCATACTGAAATTTCAAGTCCCGATGTTTACCGTTTTGATATAAAAAGCAATACATACAAACACCTTGCAAGCATGCCAGTACCGGTAGATGACAGTGTAGCGCTGAGCTACAAAGAGCGCTACATTTACCTGATTAGCGGCTGGCATAACGATGGTAACGTAAATTTAGTACAGGTATACGATACCCAAACCAACACATGGCAACAGGCATCACCTTTTTTAGGCGAGCCTGTATTTGGCCAAGCAGCTGCTATTAGTGGTAACACTATTGTTATATGCGATGGCGTTAAAACCCAAGCAAACCCAGATTCACGCCGCTCGTTTACAGGTGTTGCGCAGTGTTTAAAAGGCACAATAGATGCTAACAATGTGCAAAAAATAGATTGGCGCACGTTACCTCATCCTACAGGTGAGTCGCATTACCGTATGGCTGCTACAAGTTACAATGGCAACATTTACATGATGGCTGGTTCTAACAACCCCTATAACTATAACGGCATTGGTTATGATAAAAAGCCAGCACCGGCAAGTAAACACGTGTGGCGTTTTAATATTGAGCAAAATTCATGGCAAGTTTTATCGCCTTTAGCCGCAGGCACTATGGATCATCGCGGGCTACTTGAGCACAACGGGGCTTTATATCGTGTTGGAGGTATGAACAACCAACAACAAGTAATAAGCGATGTAACAGGTTATGAGGTAGCAAAGTGAATACGCTTTATATTACAGGCGCAGGGGTAAGCGCTGCTAGTGGTATACCTACTTTTAGGGGCGAAGATGGCTTTTGGACTATAGGCAGTAAAAACTATACGCCTATGGAAATGGCCACGCGTGCTATGTATCAAAACAATCCGCGCGAGTTTTTAGCCTGGTATTACAACCGCTTTGCAACGTATCGTAACCATGGCCCTAACGAGGTACACCATTGGCTGAGCGATAAAAACTTAATAACCCAAAATATAGATGGGCTTGATGGCAAAGCGGGTAATAACAATTATATTGCTATACATGGCAGGCTCGATCAAATGACGTTATTTCATGAACAAGGCGAAGCAGTTAAACCGCTAGTGACCCCATGGGATAGCGTAGACGAAAGCCGCCTGCATGACTCTCTTTTTGAGCTATTTAATATTCAAAACCAAACGCCTGAGTTAAACCATTCATTTAAGCCCTTTGTTTTATTATTTGATGAATACTACACCGAGCTTTACAGAATAACCGAAGCACAGCAGCGTATGCTCAATGCCGATAAAATTGTATTTATAGGCACCTCATTTAGTGTCAATATCACTCAAATGGCAATTGAAATAGCTCGTACTTACAGCATACCTATTGAGGTGGTAGATCCTAGTCCCGCGCATGTTTTACACCCAAATGTAAGCTATAAAAAAATGACTGCACTTGAGTATATCCAGCATTGCTAATTTATTTATGTAATTTAAAACTTACAAATAAATACATAAAAATATGCGTTTTGTTAACCCCAGTGATACATGTTGTTTTATAATGAAACTGTAAACCGAAATCGTTTAAAATAACATGACCTAAGAGAGTTACATGAGTGATTTAACTGCAATAGCCAATTTATCAATATTATTAGTAGAGCCGTCAGAGGTTCAGCAAAAACTGATAATCAAATCACTAACTCAATGTGGTGTAACGCAAGTAGAAACTGCAAGTAATCAAGCGCAAACGTTAGCATTGCTAGAAAAGTATCACCCAGATTTAGTTATTAGTAGCATGTACCTAGCCGATGGTACTGCAGATTCTCTGTTACAAAATATTCGCTCAAATCCGCGCACAGAAAGCCAAGCGTTTATGTTAATCTCGAGCGAAAGAAATAAAAAATACCTTGAGCAATTAAGGCAGTCGGGCGTATTAGCTATTTTACCTAAACCATTCAGTGCAGATGCAATTACACGCGCATTAAAAGCAACGCTCGATATAATTACAGAAGAAGAGGTAGAACTAGAGCACTTTGATGTCACACTTTTACGTGTACTTGTTGTTGATGATAGTCGTTTTGCGCGCAAGCATATTATTCGTGTGCTTGCTGGTATGGGAATTCCAGCCCCGGTTGAAGCAGAAGATGGTAAACAAGCAATTGAAAAACTTAACGAGCAGTCGTTCGACTTAATCGTTACCGACTATAACATGCCGGAAATGGATGGGCGTGAGTTAACCGAAACAGTACGTGGCTCAAATGCTTACTCGCATATTCCTATTTTAATGGTGAGCTCAGAGGCAAACGACACCCATCTAGCTAATATTGCGCAAGCGGGCGTTGACGCCATTTGTGATAAACCGTTTGAACCCGCAACAGTGCGAGATTTACTCTTTAAAATAATGTCGTGATAGACATTTTTTCATCACATGTATTTAAAATGAGTGCAAAAATAACAGCACTCGTTTTTAAATACTTTTACATTTTCCCTAATCTATAAATAAGCAGCGCTGTTTTAGCGGTGTTTTTATTTAAACTGGTTAAATCGGCGGTTTCGTTTTTAGTGTGCGCGCCACTGCCCATTAGTCCTAGGCCATCAAGCGCCATATCAACATGGTTTGCAGCAAACGAAATATCAGCAGCGCCGGCATTACGAGGGTTTGCAGCCACCACTTTGTTATAGCCTAAGTCTTGGCTTGCTTGGCTATACAGTGCAAGCAGCTTTTTATTACCTTCGGTGAGCCCCATTGGTGGGTAGCCGTCTTCAAAAATAAGCTCAGCATGGCTGCCATTTAAGCTTTTAGCCACTATTTGCAGCATCACTTTTTTAGCGCCTTCTACCTGCTTTGGCGAAAGCGCTCGTAAATCACCCGCTACATACACGGTTTGTGCAATTACGTTACTTTTACCAAACGCCGTGGCGGATGAGTTAGCACTATCGTACTGTGCATCAGTGCCACCCACAATAAGCCCAGGGTTAAAGGTTAAATTAGGTTGCGTGGCAAGTTGCTCTCTAAAGTCATTTAAAATACGCGACGCCTCGTAAATAGCGCCATAGCCCACATTGTCACTAAATATTTGCGATGAATGGGCAGCATTGGCCGTTACATTTAATGTCCAGCCAGTATAACCACGGCGCGCCGCCATCGCGGTTTTAATATTGTTATCACCATTTTCATAGCCAAGCGCTACGTCAGCCCAAATTGCGCCATCAACAATGGCCTGTTTAGATAAGCTAAGTGGGCGACCGCTGCTTTCTTCATCGCCCGTAAGCAGTACTTTAATGCTTACGTTTTCAAGTAAATTAAGAGCTTGCAGGCTTTTAAGGGCGGTAATTATTATAGTGTTGCCGCCTTTCATATCGGCTACACCTGGGCCGCTCGCAGTGTTCTCATCAATTTGTTTATAGGTAGTAAAGTTATCGTGTTTGGCAAACACCGTATCTAGATGGCCGATCATCAGTATTTTTATTGCATCGGGTTTTTTACTCTCATGCGTAGCGAGTACATGCCCAGCACGGTTAAACGCGCTGCCATCTAACCACTCAACCTTAAAACCAATCGCTTTTAGTTGCTCGCTTGCAAGTGTGCCTACTTTTTTTACGCCTTCAATATTAAGCGAGCCGCTATTAATGTTTACCGCTTGTTTTATCTCTTCAAGTGCTTGAGGCATGTTTTGCTCAACTTGTTTTACTATTTCACGCTCGTTTTTATCAAGCGCCGCATAGCTTGTAAGCGAAAGGGTACTCGCAAGGGTAAATATAAGTGCTTGGCTAAATTTTAAAAGTGACATAACAGCCTAATAATTGGAGAATAGTTCAGCTAATATGGAGTAAAAATACAAAGGGTTCAATAGAAGTAGATTGTGATTTTTAACTAATTATATAAGCAACAATGAGTTACAAGTTTAAAGGTTATGGAGTATGCGCGTTACTAATTTAAGCACACGTATTTAAAATAAAACCTCTTAATTAAGCAGCCAGTATAACTAAACAGCGATTTGTCTGATATTACTGATCTCCACCATTTTGGGGTTTTGCTGCATTTAGGCAAGGTAAGGCGAAGCTAACTATTTGTTTACAGGTATTTATTTTATAGCTAGGATAAAATCACTGTAATATATGGACATTTGTCGGTTTGTAAAACGACAAATGTCGTAGACTAAATTGTTAGCTATCAATTGGAAACATCATTGGAAAGGAAACTATGAAAAAATCATTAGTCATATATACAGCGATATTAGTTCTTACTGCGTGTGGTTCGACCGACAACAAAGTAGTGAACTATGAAGCACAAGGAAACTTATCTCATTCACAAAGCATGCAATGCGTAGAAATTTCTGAAGTATCAAACAAGAATAATCCCGTAGATATCTTTATTGGCCTCTCGCAGTGTATTGAAAATAATAACTATAACACTGCTGCACAACTATACTTCGTTGGCATGTCTTACGGTTATTTCGATACTAAAAGGGTCTCAGACAAAACAGCACATCAAGCGGTAAGTGTTCTTAGAATGAACGTTTTTGGAAGCCTTCCGCAAGATAAGTTAGAGAGCTTTCAAGCTGCTTTGGAATTAGTAAGCACAGATGCAGTATGCCCGTCCATTGTAAAACTTGGGCCCCCTGAATATATGCCAACATATATGATTCAACATGGAATGGGAGCTTTTACAGGGCAAGCTACTAAAGATGGGCTTGTGGAAGATTTTAATGCTGTTTCAGCGTGGTCTGATTCTCTTTTAACGGTTGCTAAGTGTGATGTTGAGAGCTAACAAACCGGTCAAGCTCACTCACTGCGTTCGTTGGGACACATACTCACCGGCGCTCCCGCTATTTTCGCCGGTAAGCATGTGCCCCTTACCGGGATGTTATTTGCCAAGGAAACTAAATGGCTCGTAGGTATCTGACAATAGACGAAGCAAATGCAGCCCTAAGTAGAGGTAAATCTGTTGAAGTTTTCGTTGGTGGTTTTATTTTTGACGGTGTTGACTATATTCGTTGGGCATCTTTTTCCAAGTCAGGCGATGCTGTCACTGGTTCACTCTGGGAGTCGCTGGATCAAGGTTCAGAAGATTACCTAGATATATACACTTTTGACTCAAAGACTGGTGAATACGATGAGCCTGTAAAAGTTGCTAATACCGAGAGTATTGAAATCGCTGCCAGTACACTTGGTATCAGTGAACTGAAATTTGTTAACTACGGTGTGGCACAAGATGAATATGCTTCATATCTTGATACCCGCAAATAACAAACGTAGGCAGTCAACGCGAAAAAGCCCACGCAACTGCTACAAGCGTTAGCCGTAATGGAGAAAATTTGAGCATGGACGTAATCGTAAATATTCTTTGTTTTGGCACTGGTGCACTATCGATTTATTTGACCGCATATCTAAAGGTGAAAGGAAAGAATAAAGCGCTAATTGAAGATAATCAAAAGCTAGAAGAAGAAAAACAAAAAATCATCGCAACATATCGCGCTGAAACAGAAGAAATTAAAAAACAACACTCACTAGATATTGAAAAAAGAAAATATCAATATGAGGACAAAAGAACGCAATTATTCAAAATACTTTGCGCTATTAGACGAATTTCATGGAAAATGTAATTCTATTTTTTTAGAAAAATTACAACCAATAATGACCGCATTTTTATCTGGTTATGTTGAAGAAGATGAATCAGTTAAAAACCAAGCTATCGCCAAATATAACGAAGATGTTCAAGCTTTAGTGTTTGAATTGAATGAAGGGCATCTAAAAGTTAAATCTGAACAAAACAGCATTCGATTAATAGCATCCTCTAAAGTTGATAGCTTGCTGGATAATTTAGAAATTGCGGTTGAAAATGCTACAGACTCTTCAGCTGAAATGCTTAGAGTTATGTCTACTCCTGAATTCTGGGCAGATCAGTCAATAATTGCACCTTACCAACAAAAATAAGCAAATTATGGGCTGCAGGTTCAAAGTAGTCACAGTGCTTTAAAAGAGCAAATGAAACAGGAACTAAACGAGATTTAACGCCTAACAAAACAATCACTGCTAAGCGTGGTTCACTTTGCCCACTCAGTAAACAGGACCCCACCTTAAACTTTTCATTCTATCCAGCCAGTATTTATCAAAAACAACCATCAGGTTTAACGCCATTGGCATTAAACCTGACAGCTCAAACTCAACCAATCAACGTTAATTAGTCGGCATTAAATAAATTTCGCGTACGCTGTTGCGTTGGTTTGCTTCTATTGCAAACAATACCGCTTCGGCTACATCTTGTGGGTCGAGTTTGTCGGGTTTAGCTTCATCAAAAAATGGGGTGTTTACCATACCAGGGGCTATGGTGGTGCAGCGGCCATTCCACTCGCTCATTTCCTCAGCTAAGTTTTGTCCAAACCCGTAAGCAAACCATTTAGTTGCACCGTAAATAGAGCCTTTAATAGGCTTACGGCCAGCAGCTGAGCTGGTTAATATAAAGTGACCTTTGTTTTGGCGTAAATGTGGCAAGGTTGCTTTTGCCGTCCACAGCAGGGCTTTAATATTTATGTCTATCATGGTTGACCATTCATCAGGGTCACCCTTTTCGGTGCCTGCGGTTGAAACGCCCATACCTGCATTGGCAAATGCGGCATCTAATCGGCCAAATTTTTTAAGCCCTTTTGTTACTACGTTTTCAAGCTCGGTAAAGTCGGTGGCATCTGCGGGTACACTCAGTGCGTTATCTTTACCTAATGATTGTACTATTTTAGTTAATTTTTTTTCGCTTCTGGCTGTAAGTATTACTTTGTGGCCGTTATTAACCAGTGTTTTGGCGGTTGCTTCACCTATGCCACTTGAAGCACCTGTAATGAGGACTATTTTTTCTTTCGACATGGTTACTTCTCCTATGTTTACCTATTCAAAATTATAGAAATTCGATTAGTTAAATAATGCATTGAGTAAGATTTACCATAGCAGGTTGAGGTTAACCTAAATTGAACATACAGCGGCTCATTTAATACTTTAATTTTGCCGTGTGTATAAAAAATATAGGTTAATTTTATTTATGGCTATATACTCGCGCGGCTTTTTGTTAACGCGTTTGTTTTTTGTTCTTGCGTTGGATTAAATCGGCACTAAATAGAGTGAAAATAATCCTGTAGGGTCAACAGGTACTTGGTCGTTAACGTTAAATTATGAGCTAAAACTAATTGAGCTCATTTTAATTTTGCTGTGTGACAGCTTTTTATCGGAACAAATATGAAAGATAAACTTATTGTGTTTTGGCAAAGCCATTCAGAAACTATCATCACTTTAGGTTACAAAGTGGTATTAGCCTTGGCTATTTTAGTTGCGAGCGCGCTTATTGCACGCTCGGTTAAAAAAGCGATTAGAAACTCTAAGTCGCCATTAAAAAAAGTAGATGAAACGCTACTACCGCTGTTGTCGAGCATTGCGGGGTATTTAGTTTACATAATTGCTGGGCTGTTTGTTTTAGATATTTTTGGCGTTAATACGGCAAGCTTAATAGCGCTGATGGGCGCAGCGGGTTTAGCGATTGGTTTGGCGCTTAAAAACACGCTGAGTAATATTGCTGCTGGCATTATGTTATTAATACTTAGGCCATTTAAAATAGGCGACTTTGTAGATGCGAGCGGTACGCTTGGCACAGTAAAAGAAATAAACTTATTTACGACCATTTTTAAAACCACCGATGGCCTTTATATTGCATCGCCTAACGGTAAAGTGTGGGGCGGCAACATTAAAAACTTTACCCGTAACGGTAAAAGGCGCATGGATATAGTGGTGGGAATTTCGTACGCCGACTCTATTGATGTTGGTTTAAATGTACTTAAAGAACTCGCCGAATCAGAAGGCCGACTACTTGCAGAGCCAGCACCTAAAGTAATGGTTACCTCAATAGGCGAAAGCGCGGTGAACATTCAATTACGTGCATGGACGGTAAACGGCGATTACTGGCAAACCGTGTGGGATTTAAATAAACGCGTCAAAGAAGCCATAGAAGGTGCAGGGCTGAGCATTCCGTTTCCGCAGCGTACTTTGCATATATCTGAGTCGATGGCATCGGCGGTAACGGTAAATAAAGATATTTAAACACTATTAGCATAAATAAAAATAGCGAGCCAAGGCTCGCTATTTTGGTTTCAAAAAATTTAACGCGCTAATTGAAAGTCGTATACTGAGCCTAAATTAAGCAGTTGGGTTAACTCATCTAGCGCTTGGTAACTTTCGTTGAGTAAAGCAGGGTCAGCGAAGTCGTTTGCACCTAATTTATCGCGGTAGTTGCGTTTAGCCCAATCACAAAGCTGAGTGTATTTAGTATCGGATAAAATAACCTCTGGGTTTACCGCAGCAAGTTCTTGCTGGTTAAGAGCTACACGTAAACGCAAGCAGGCAGGACCACCACCATTTTGCATGCTTTGGCGCAGGTCAAAAAACTGTACTTGGTTTACTGGGTTATCGGCTAAAATCATTTCTTCAATGTAGGCGTTTACTGCGCTGTTACGTTGGCACTCTTGTGGCGCTACTAATAGCATTGAGCCATCGTCTAGGCTTACTAATTGGCTATTAAATAAGTAACTGCTTACTGCATCGCTAATGCTTACTTTGTCAGTAGGTACTTCAATTATGTATAGCTGTTTGCTGCCGGTGTAGGCATCGCGAATTTCTTGCAGGGCGTCTTGTTGGTTTAAAAATGCTTGCTGGTGGCAAAGTAGTACGTTTTCATTCCCTACTGCAATTACATCGTTATGAAACACGCCTTGGTCTATTACGTCGGGGTTTTGCTGCAGTAAAATTTGGCTCGATTCTTTTAAATTATGCAAACGACAAATAGCTTCTGAGGCTTCAAGTGTTTGCCTTGCAGGAAACTTAGCCGGTTTTGGTAGTTGGCTGTTAAAGGCACTTGCGCCAAATACAAACATTTCTAGGCCTTGCTCGCCGTGGCTGTCGCAAAGTCGGGTATGATTTGCAGCGCCTTCGTCGCCAAAAAAGCCTTGATCAGGTAAATGAGTATGGTGTGTAAAATAACTATCGTTATTAAACATGGCTTTTAGTAAGCGGGTAGTGGTAGCAGGCTCTAGGGAGCGATGAAACTTATTATTTAAATTAGCCGACGTAAAATGCACTTTGCCATCGAGTGTATCTGGCGAAGGTGACACAGTTGCTGCGTTTGCAGTCCACATTGCAGAGGCCGAATAACAGGCACGTAATAAAATAGGGTCTGCTTTAAATGCTTTATGAATGACTTGTGCGTCGTTACCGGCAAAGCCTAAACGACGAAGCACGTTTAAGTCGGGGCGTGCGTGAGGCGCAAACACACCTTGTGTTAGGCCTTTGTCGTGCATGGCTTTCATTTTTTCTAGGCCCTGTAATACGGCCTCTTGCGGGTTTGAAAAGCTTGTCGCGTTATTTAATGAGGCAACATTACCATACGATAAACCGGCATAGTTATGGGTTGGGCCCACTAATCCATCAAAATTCACTTCTAAGGCGCGCATACTTTTTCCAAAAATAATTAATATATAACAACAATACAACGCAATAGCTGCGCTTGCAAAGCGTATAGTCAGTGGTTTTAAATATTTAATTTAATACGTTGTATTTAGTAGGAAGGTTTTATTTTATAGGCAGGGTATAAAATTAAATAATGTACAAAAATGCAGTTGGGCTTATTTACACAGCTTACGCTGCGTTTTTGTACATTACCGTGTTACTTAACATAGGCACGTTCTTTGTCGGCAGTAGTATGTGTATTGGTTGGCTCGTTTACCTGCCAAACGCTAATGTCTAAACGCCACAAAAGATAAAGGGTATGGTAAAAACTGATCATGGTTATTCCTTATTGAATCACTAAACACGTGTTTAATTAAGGAAGAATTGTGCCAATGTTAAGTTGAATATTTTATGAATATAAATCAGCTATTTAATTTATTTGCTTTATTTTGTGCAATTAAACTAGCACCAAAATAGGTAAAAATAGTCAATATTTGCACTTTTTTGGATCATAAAAACAACTCAGCCCTGCAAAAAGTAAGCGGGGCTGGTTGAAGTAAAATACAAGCATAAGCGTGTTTAACGACCAACTTGCCCTTTTACTATTGGTTTGAACGACATGACTTTAAATTTACCGTGGCTCTCGTTTTGACCATTACTTAATACTGGCGAATGATGTAGGTCGTTAACGGTAAAATATATTTTATGATCGGCGCCATAACTAAAGCCATCTGGCCAGCTTAAGCGCTCGTCTTTAAATAATACCTGGTATTTACCGCTTGGTTTTACTACGCCAATTGCGCCGTTGGTAATGTCGGTAACATACACGTTGCCGCCGCCATCAACAATAATACCGTCGGAAATGGGTTTAGTGCCGTAACGCGTTACTTTACTCTCAAGGGTGCTTGCGCTCAGGCTTTTATTGTTAATATCGCTGGTGGCAATACGGTAAACCGACGTGCCAGACATAGAGCCAAAGTAAAGCCACTGTTCGCTTGGGTCGAGTGTGATTGGGTTTACGCCTAAACGAGCTGGTTGGCCGCCTAGTTTCATGGTGCGCCCTTCAATGACCATATCGATGTTTTCGGCTGTGGTGTATTGGCTATTTTGTAATACTCTGCGCGCCTCACCTGTTTTTAAATTTACGGTAATAATAGCGGCTTGGCTGCCTTGTGCTGTGTCGGCAATGTATACAACACCGTGTTTATTATCGATGACTAAATCGTTTAAAAACGAGGTGTCGGTAATGGTGGGTTTAGCTAAGTAAATTATTTTATGCAGCTGCTCTTTATGGGTATCCCATCCGACTAAACGACCAGCATGATCAGGGCCTGATGTATCAAGCATCCATAATACGCCATCGGCTGATACATTTATGCCAAGTATATCGTAAAAGCCTTTGCCGTTTTTATACGCGTATGCCCATTCTTCATTAGGGTAGGGTTTGGTGGTGCCATCGCTTAATAGCTCCATAATTTTTTGTTTTTGGCCGTAAAAACCATGTACCGATAAAAACTTACGACCCGATGGCGTAATAGCAATGTTACCCGGTGGGTGCTGAGCGTCAAAAGTGGCTACTGTTTTTAAATCAGCATTTTGACTAGCAGTATTAGCAAACACACTGCTGGTTAACAACGCGGTGCTGCAGGCTGCAACTAAAAGTAATTTTTTAATCTGGTTCATGCTTCAAAGCCTTCTAAAACAAGTTTACCGCGTGATGTGTGCGATTCTAAAATTTGGTGCGCTTTATATAAATTAGCGGCGTTTATTGGGCCTAAATTTTGCCCAAGCGTGGTTTTAAGTGTACCTGAATCTATCAGTTCACTAATTTCATTAAGTAAGGTGTGCTGCGCTGTTATATCGGCGGTAGTAAATAGCGAGCGGGTAAACATAAACTCCCAATGCACTGAAATACATTTTTGCTTAAATTTTAAAATATCGAACGATGTTGGGTCGTCTATTAGCGCAAATTTACCTTGGGGTTTAATACACTCCACTATTTGGTCTTGGTATTGGTCGGTATGGGTTAAGCCAATAACGTAATCAAACTCAGCTAAACCCAGCTCTTTGCGCTGCTCGTTTAAGTTTTTAGAATGATCGAGCACGTGATCGGCTCCTAACTCTTTAAGCCAAGTTACGCTTTGCTCGCGTGATGCAGTACCTACTACGTTTAGCCCAGTAAGCTGCTTGGCAAGCTGTACTAAAATAGAGCCAACGCCACCAGCGGCGCCAATAACTAAAATAGATTGCTGAGTATTTTGCTTATTTTTAGGCACTTGCAGGCGATCAAACAGCATTTCGTAAGCGGTAATACTGGTTAGCGGCAGCGCTGCGGCTTGTGCGTCGGTTAATGTTTTAGGCGCACGCCCCACAATACGCTCGTCGACTAATTGAAATTGCGCATTACTGCCTTGGCGCGATAAATCGCCAGCGTAAAATACACGCTCCCCCACGTTAAATAACGAAACCGACTCGCCAACGGCTTTTACTATGCCTACGCCGTCCCAACCTAATACTTTGTGGCCTTGCTCTGGCGTTACATTGGCACGTATTTTTGTATCAATAGGGTTTACCGAAATAGCATTTACTTCAATAAGTAGGTCGTGCCCGGTAGCGGTTGGGGTATCAAGTTCAATTGCTTGTATAGAGCTTGCTGTAAGCGTTTTAGTGTTTTTGGTGTAGCCAAATGCTTTCATGTGGGTTCCTGATGATTTTAAGTACTTTTTAATATGTAAGCACTATAGCTCAGTTGAAAAATAGAAAAAGACATGAAAAACTAAAGCACTTTCAAATTTTAATTGAAAATATGCGATCATTTAACGATATTCAAACTTTTATAGATGTAGCTAGTTGCGCCAGCATTTCTGAAGCCGCACGGCAAAACGCGCAAACTCCAGCGGCGGTAAGTGCCGCTATTAAACGCCTAGAAAAAGATTTAGGAAACGTGCTGTTTATTCGCTCTACCCGCAGCTTACGCTTAAGTGTAGCGGGGGAGCAGTTTTTAAGTTACGCCAAAGATTCACTTTCGCTTATCCAACAAGGTGTAGCCGCAGTGCAAACTGCAGTAGGCGAAGTAACAGGGACGCTACAGGTATCGGCCCCCTGCGATTTGGGGCGAAATAAACTAAGTGAATGGCTCAATGAGTTTTTAGCGCAATATCCGCATGTAAAACTTAAACTGCATTTAAGTGACGAAGTAAGCGACATTTACAGCCAATCAATTGATATTGCGCTTCGCTTTGGCGTACCAAAAGATTCGCAGTTAATTGCAGCGCCGCTTTTTTTAAATAATGCGCGTATTTTAGTGGCCTCTCCTGAATATGTAGTAAACAATGGATTACTTACACACCCCCTTAATTTAACGCAGCATACCACCATTACCTTTATGCGTTTTGGTGAAGTGTTTAAAGAGTGGCGATTTTATAAAAATGGCGCGGTGCAAAAAGTGCAGCTAAATTGCCAACACATAGTAAACGATGGCGAAATGGTTAGGCGCTGGGCGCTAGAGGGCAAAGGCATTGCGTATAAGTCGTACTTGGATGTAATTGATAATTTAGCAAGCGGGCAACTCGTTCATTTATGCCCACAGTGGCAAAGCGATCCGCTACCGCTTTATATGATGTACGCTGACCGGCGCCAAATGACCCCGGTGATCAGCGCATTCAGGGCGTTTATTCAACAAAAAATAACCGCGTTAGTTGGCTAACTCATCATCGCTTTTAGTATGTAAATCGTTTAATACTAAATCAAGTAGTTGCATAAGCTGTTTGGCTTGTGTGGGGTCTACACTTTCAAACTTACATAGTATATTTTTTGGAATATCAGCGGCGTCGTTTTTAAGGGCTTGCCCACTGTGGGTAAGCTGAATTAGGCGTTTACGCTTGTCGTGTTCGTCTTTAATAACAGCTAGCAGAGACTTTTCGGTCATTTTTTTGAGTATTTGGGTCATAGCGCCGCCATCAATAGCGGTTTTATCTATTAGCTGCGCGATGGTTATTTCGTCTTGCTCCCACAGCGCCATCATTACTACATACTGCGGATACGTTAAATTAAGTGCAGCTAAAGGCTCACGGTAAGCGCGTGCAATGCTATTTGATGCCATATATAGCCTATGACACAGCTGATTTTTTAATTTTAATTGCTCAAACGACATACCTAACTCCCAACGCGATAATACCTTTAACTCAAAAAAACATTTTAATTTGCATGCAAAGTATTTGCAATCTCTAATTACTTACCCTATTATTTTGCATGCAAAATAAATTAATTGATAAACTTTGGAGTTCACTATGAATGTATTACAAAACGTTGCCTACACAGCAAAAGCAACTGCAACCGGTGGCCGTGAAGGTGTAGCTAAATCTGACGATGGCCGTTTAGATGTGAAGCTATCAACCCCAAAAGGGCTAGGTGGTGATGACGGACAAGGCACTAACCCAGAGCAGCTATTTGCAGCAGGTTATGCAGCGTGTTTTATTGGCGCACTAAAATTTGTAGCAGGTAGCGAAAAAATTGCGCTACCAAGTGATACACACATTAATTCTGAAGTATCTATTGGCGCAATTGAAAGCGGTTTTGGCATTGCAGTTAAATTAGCGGTATCACTAGGTGATATGGATAAAGCAGCAGCGCAAGAGCTGGTAAATAAAGCACACCAAGTATGCCCATACTCAAACGCTACACGCGGGAATATTGAGGTGGAACTTTCGGTTATTTAGTTAACTGATTACTTAGCATTGTAATAGCCCAGGGGTTTTGCCACTGGGCTTTTTTTGTGCGTTGCAATTTAGCTGAGTTTCCACGCTTATAAATATACGAAAAATCGTATATTCACTATTTCATATATTCTTGTTTTGTTTTATTGTATGCACACTAACTAAACGAGGATGCTATGGAACAACTCAACCCACTACAATTTTACAAGTGCTTAGCCGACGATACGCGCTTAAAAGCCATGTTATTAATTAGCCATGAGCAAGAGCTATGTGTGTGTGAGCTTGTTGCTGCGCTTGAACTTAGCCAACCTAAAGTATCGCGCCATTTAGCGCAGCTTAGGCAATGTGGCTTATTGAGCGACCGTAAGCAAAATCAATGGGTGTACTACAGCATTAATAAAGCCCTGCCAGAGTGGTCTCTTAGCGTAATAACACAAACACGAAACGAAAATTCTTCGTTTTATAACGACGATTTAAATCGACTCAATGCAATGGGTAATCGCCCAGAGCGTGCAGCAAGCTGCTGTTAATTAAGCAAATTGATATAACTTTACGAAAGGTATTTATTATGACAATTAAAGTAGGTATTAACGGCTTTGGCCGTATGGGACGTTTAACACTGCGCGCGGCATTAGAATGGCCAGAAGTAGAATTTATTAAAGTAAACGATGTTGCTGGTGATGCTAAAACACATGCCCATTTATTAGAGTTTGACTCAGTGCATGGGCGTTTAGCGCACAGCGTAACAGCAAACGAACATAGCTTTAGTGTGGGTAAACACACTATTGCGGTTACCAATAACAAAACTATTAACGACACCGATTGGTCTGATTGCGATGTAGTAATAGAAGCCAGCGGTAAAATGAAAACCACTGAGTTGTTAAATCAATACTTAGCACAAGGTGTTAAGCGCGTTGTGGTAACCGCACCAGTAAAAGAAGACGGCATTTTAAATGTGGTTATGGGCGTTAATGATAATTTATATAACCCAGATGAGCACAAAATTGTTACAGCGGCTTCGTGTACGACTAACTGTTTAGCGCCTATTGTAAAAGTACTACAAGAAAAAGTAGGCATTAAGCACGGCTCAATGACCACTATTCACGATATTACCAATACCCAAACTATTATTGATGCGCCACATAAAGACTTACGCCGTGCTCGTTCGTGCGGGACAAGTTTAATACCCACCACAACAGGTAGCGCAACAGCTATTACGCATATATTCCCTGAGCTAAAAGGTAAGTTAAATGGCCACGCCGTGCGCGTACCGTTAACTAACGCATCAATTACCGACTGTGTATTTGAGCTTGAGCGTGGTGTAACTGCAACTGAGGTAAATGAATGGTTTGCTCAGGCGTCTAAAAACGAGCTTGCAGGTGTATTAGGCTACGAAGAAAAACCGCTGGTATCGATTGATTACAAAACCGATCCACGTAGTAGCATTATTGATGCACTCTCTACCATGGTTATTAATAATACACAGCTTAAATTATACGCTTGGTACGATAACGAATGGGGCTACGCTAATCGTACCGCCGAGCTTATGCTTAAAGTTGCTAAAAGCGACTTGGTTTAACCATTTATAAGGTTTAAAGGGCTTTAACCATGTTTGAGCAGCTTGCTAATTTACCTACAGCAATAAAACAGTATTTAATTATTACCGGTAATTATTGGGCATTTACCTTAACCGATGGGGCACTGCGTATGCTGGTGGTGCTGCATTTTCATCAGTTAGGGTATGGTGCGTTGGCTATTGCCATGCTGTTTTTGTTTTACGAAATTTTTGGTGTGATCACCAATTTAGTGGGCGGTTGGTTAGGTGTCAAACTTGGGTTAAATAAAACTATGAATATAGGCTTAGGGCTGCAAATTGTTGCCTTAGGCATGCTGTGTGTACCGGGTGATTGGCTCACAGTTGCGTATGTCATGGTAGCGCAAGCACTAAGTGGTATTGCAAAAGACTTAAATAAAATGAGCGCCAAAAGCGCGATTAAGTATTTAGTTCCTCAAGGCGACAGCGGGCAAGCGCAATTATATAAATGGGTTGCTATTTTAACGGGGTCTAAAAACGCACTTAAAGGCGTAGGCTTTTTTTTAGGTGGCTTGCTATTAAGTTTATTTGGGTTTATTGGCGCTTTAGTTGGGCTTATTGTATTACTCAGCATAGCGTGGGTAATAAGTTTAGTGTTTTTAAAAGGCGACATGGGTAAAGCTAAAACTAAACCTAAGTTTAAAGAGTTATTTTCAAAATCTCGTGCAATTAATTTACTCAGTGCAGCGCGTTTGTGCTTATTTGCAGCGCGTGATGTGTGGTTTGTGGTTGCATTACCGGTTTATTTAGCGGCTCAGTTTAAGTGGGATCATTGGTGGGTAAGTGGGTTTATGGCAACGTGGGTTATTGCTTACGGACTAGTGCAATCTCAGGCACCACGTATTACAGGACACAGCCAATCTCATAAACAAGCAAGTGCCACTGCATATTGGTGGGTGGTGTTACTGAGCATGGTTACTTTAGTATTAGCCGTTTTAATGCAACTTAACTTAGCGGTACACATAACCTTAATAGTTGGGCTACTTATTTTTGGGGCTGTGTTTGCAATTAACTCATCGCTACACAGCTTTTTAATTGTAAGTTTTGCTAAAGACGATGGGGTGTCGTTAGATGTGGGCTTTTATTACATGGCCAATGCAATGGGGCGTTTATTAGGGACTGTGTTGTCTGGTTGGGTATTCCAAGTTTATGGATTAAGTGCCTGTTTGTGGGTGAGTGTGGTGCTATTACTAAGTGCCTCAGTGACGACTGCTTTTTTAGCCAAGCGTTAAAACTCAACGTATTGTATTAAATTAAATTTTGTTAACGGTTATCGATAGCTTGATTAATAAAATCGTCTAAACTGTATTTGTAGTTTAAACAAAGGGCGGGTCAATGCGAGAAATATCGTTAGCAAAAAAACTACTGTGGATTACAGTAGGCAGTATATTTATAACAGTTTTGGTGCTTTCTAGTGTTTTGTGGTTGCAGCTATCATCAAGCAACGATGAGCTATCAACCCAGTCAGAAAAATACATAGTAGCAGAGGTTGAAGAAAAGCTAAGTGCTAATGCGGCTGTATATGGTGAAAGAATTGCAGGGTTTATTAACGAGGCATACCGTGTCCCTTTTTCTCTCGCTGCCATATTAAGTGGCACGGCGGGTAATGATGCACTTAGTCGCGAATCCGTTGTTAATCTTAATCAATCCATATTAAATAATAATGAATCGCTTTCTTCCATCTACTCCCAGTTTGAAGTAAACGGTTATGATTCTAAAGATACTCAATTTACAAGCGGCTACAGTCACTCTGTTGATGGTGCTGGTACACTCGAAATTTATTTTACGCGTAGTAAAGCAGGCGTGGTTGAGCAGCAAGTTGTAGACGACCCTGCCGAAAAATATTTCACTAAGCTTAATGAATTTGGCCTGCGAGAGTCTGAATGGTATTTGTGTGCTAAAGACAACGTTAAGCCCTGTATTATGGAACCCTACCTATACGAAATTACGCCAGGCAACTCAGAAATGATGACGTCTCTTACGGTTCCTATTGTCAAAGATGGTCGGTTTGTTGGTATATCTGGCGTTGATTTAACGTTACCGGTTTTTCAAGCGTTAACAGAGCAGCTTTCAAAAGAGCTTTATAATGGTCAAGCTAAGGTAACATTATTAAGTGATTTTGGTTTAATAGTAGGCAGTAGCCACTACAAAACCAAGCTTGGCCGACCTTACAAAGAAGCCATGTCATCCACGATTACCAGTAAAGTTGAAAAGGTACGAGGTGAAAACAATCTTTTAAAAGCGGATGACACTTACCTGGTTAATTACCCCATAAATATAAAGCTTGCAGACACTCAGTGGTCGCTTATTATTGAAGTACCTGCAAATTTAGCACTGGCTGGCCCACAAGCTTTGAGCGAAAATATGCAAAGCACCGCAGCAGCATTGGGCACTATTATTTTAGTAACCGGCTTAATTATTGCGGGTGTTGCTTTTGTAGTTATGAAATTTGTTGTAGCAGGTGTTATTGCCCCACTTGAACAAATACAAGAACGCGTTGATAACCTAGCCAGTTCAGAAGGCGACTTAACACACACTTTACATGTAGACAGCCATGCCGAACTAATTGCACTGGCTGGTGGTTTTAACCGCTTTTTAACCAAATTACGCGACCTAATTGCTGAGCTTAAAGCCGTATCAGATCAGACTAAGCAACAAGGCGAAATTGCCCAGCATATAGCCATCGACACAAAACATAATGTGCAGGCGCAGTTTAAAGAAATAGAAAGCGTTGTTACCGCTATGAACGAAATGAGCGCAACGGCACTTGAAGTCGCAAGAGCGTCTGAGCAATCGGCGCAGCAAGCTGACGAAATTAACGGCTTAGTGGTAAGCAGTGAGTCGAGCTTGTCGTCGGCTATGACGCAAGTTAAAACCATGTCTGAAGAAATAAAAGAGGCAAACCAAGCGGTTGAAAAAGTAGCCACGCGCAGTAAAGACATAACGCAAATTTTAGATGTGATCAGAACTATTTCAGAGCAAACTAACCTACTGGCACTCAATGCAGCCATTGAAGCTGCACGTGCTGGAGAACACGGTCGAGGTTTTGCCGTTGTTGCTGATGAAGTAAGAGCACTTGCCTCTAAAACACGTTCATCTACTGATGACATTAGCAACCTTATAGACAGCCTACTGCATGAGGTTGGCAATGCTTCCACTGTAATAGAAAAAGGCGTTGTAAGAGCACAAAACGCGGTTGACGAAACCTCTGTTGCTTTTGACGCGCTGCACAGTGTGGTTGTAAAAGTGGATGAAATAACTAATCAAATTACGCATATTGCAACAGCCGCTGAAGAGCAAAGCCTAGTAACAGAGGAAATAAACCGTAATTTAACGCTTATTTCTGATGCAGCTTCTCAGTTATCTGGTTTATCTTCACAGGCTGGCGACAGCAGCGAAGTTCTCAATAAGCTAGTTGCTCAACAAGATAGCGAACTCAATAAGTTAAAAACCTAACAGGTACATAATTTCTAAAAATAAAAAACGGCGGTAATTACATTACCGCCGTTTTTTTTGCCATTAATTGAGCTAAAGGGTTTAGAGCGTTTTCATAATTTTAAACATTTGATCGATCATAGGTTGTGCAAGCTCTTCAACACCCGGGCGGTTAAAATAGCCACGTAGGCCTGTAAATTGCACTTTAAAAAAGCGGGCGTAGTCTTTTGGGCTAACCTCGCCTTTTAGCTCTTCACGCGCAATTGCTTGTGCAAATAAATCGCTTAAATAGGCTTCAAATTTATCTGATAAATCAAGGCTTAATGAATACAAACCGCTGTCTTCGTCGGCAAATTCGCAATTTGCTTTTACTAACATACAAATAGCGCTCGGGGCATTTTTTTTATCTTTAATAATCACGTTCTCAACAAACGTTTGTAAACCACCAATAATACTAGGTGACGCCAATAAACAGGCTTTTATTTGGTCTTCTATTTGCACGGTATAGTTTTTTAAAGACTCAATATAAAGCCCTTCCTTTGAGCCAAACGCAGAATAAATACTGCCTGGGCGCATATTAATTGCATCTTGCAGATCACGAGTAGAAGTGGCGTTAAACCCCTTTTCCCAAAATAGCTGACTGGCAAGGCGAACAACCTTCTCGCGCTCAAACTTTACTTTATTGACCATGCTGTTTCTCAATTAATTTGAACATTCGCTCAATTTTAACTTGAGCAATCGCTCAAAATCAAATAGTATGTGGCTTGACGTTACATAAACAACTCATTTTTGGAGCTAACAATGGCAGAATTTACTTTATACACAGCAGAAAACGCACCTGAAGAATCAAAACCTTTATTAGCCGATTCAGTTGCTGCATTTGGCATGCTACCTAATTTACACGCAGTAATGGCTGAAGCACCAACGTTATTAAAAGGTTACCAAGTACTGCACGACTTATTTCAAAAAACATCGTTTAACGCAGAAGAGCTAACAGTAGTATGGCAGTCAATTAACGTTGAGCATGAGTGTCATTACTGTGTGCCAGCGCACAGCGCAATTGCCGCGTCAATGAAAGTTGACCAAAGCATTGTTGATGCACTAGTAAACAAAACACCACTTGCAGATGCAAAATTAGAAACATTACGAGAAACAACACTGGCTATGACACGTGAACGTGGCGTAATTAGCGATGAGCAAATTGAAAAGTTTTTTGCAGCCGGTTACGGCCAACAGCAACTACTAGAAATTATTGTAGGTTTATCGCAAAAGGTAATGAGCAACTACACTAACCACCTAGCAAATACGCCAGTGGACGAACCATTTAAAAAATTCGCAAAATAATCGTGTATTAATTAACAAAAAAGGCAGCGGGGCTGCCTTTTTTGTACTGTAAACAATGATAGCTATTTAAATTTAACGGCTTGATTGCTACGTGTATAAATACGTGACTCTGGTTTAGTCCATTCACCTTTTTTTAAGTAGGAGGTAGACACAACTAACTTTCCATCTTTTAAATCACTGGTCGACTTCACTTTAGTAATACCTTCTTTACTACCAGTAACCTCCTCGTAAGCAACAAATTGCGTAGAGCTGAGTACTTTTATAGTGCCTTTTGTGTAAAAACCGGCTGTTGTAAAATAATAAAAAACCAATGACTCTTTTTTACTATCGTAAAAAATCATCGACTCGCCACCATATTCACCCTCATTAATAGAGTGCTTTGTTCTTATTGCCTTACCATTAAGCGCACGCTCCCATAAGCCCACGTCTTGAACGGGTTTAGCGCCTGGTGCAACATCAAAATCGGCCTGCCACGACCCTAAATAAGGCTGAAATACACTGAGGTGTTTATCAAGTTTAAGTGGTTGTTCTTTTGCGTGGGTTGTAAAAGCTAAAAAGCATAAAGTACAAAGGAGCGCTTTAAAATATGTCATAATTATTCTCTTATTATTTGAACTGATACAAACTAGTATAGGCGATAATTACTTGATAAAGAAAACCTTAATAATTCTATCCTTATTTTTTATATTCATATTATGGGTTGCACATTTTAAATGGGGCATAACTATTTTTGCGCCTACTTATATAACGGTTATTAGTGCCATAACATTTATTATGTATGCGTGGGATAAACAAAAAGCTAAGCAGTCGGTAAATAAAAAAGTAAGCCGCACGAGCGAACGAACTCTTCATTTATTAGCACTATGTGGAGGGTGGCCCGGAGCGTTAATTGCTCAGCAATTATTGCGTCATAAATCACAAAAAAAGCGTTTTATAACGGTACTTTGGGTGTGCATTTTATTAAATATAGTTTTACTGATAGGTGGGTATATTTTTTTATGCGCTCAATGCCTTTTATCTTTATAGTTAAAGGCATTAAGCGTAAATCGATAATAACTGGTATTAATTGGCGCTTTGGTCTGCGGCAATTTGATCTAACTCCACAGTTAAAATTGTTTTTTTATCAACAACAACCCACTTTCTGTAGGTAAGGTAACCTGCTTTGGTAACTTCTATATCGTACTTACCTTCTTTTAATTCCATGGCGTCTTGGTAAACAGGGGCAATATTCATAATGCGCACGCGTGCATCAGCAGGGTTGGTAATAACGGTTAACGAAATTGGTGCATTTTCTTCGACTACCTCATTAACAGGCTCTACTGACACTTGCTCAGTTTCTTGAACAGGAGAGGTGGTTGAACAACCAGTTAAAATTAACAATAGTGCCAGTGCGCTTAACTTTTTCATAGGTACTCCATAAAATCATTTAGTAGTGTTCAATTTCACGAAATATCATGGAGGACTATCAACAAAAGGGGGGTACTCGCTCGTCTTCCTTGACTTTCGTTTGTTAAATAACAAATCGGCCTACAGTTTAATATGTATCCAGCCTAGGTTCAATTATTGTTGTTAATTAATCAAAATTAAACATAAAAAATATACAAACGATCCGCAATTAAATTATTAGTAGGGACTCATCATTATTATCACGCTCAAAGTTTAAATTAAACTGGCCTTTACAAGTGATAGTAAAAATAGCGCGTTGCCAATTTTCAGTCTCATTCTTAATGGCGTGGTCAAATAATGTTTTAAATAACTTAGTTATATTTTCAGATACTGTAATTGAATGCTGTGTATCGTCATCTGCTTTTATAAAGTGGGCTTTGCAGGTAATCACAGTATTATTTTCGCAGTCTAAAATAAGGTGTGCTTCAAGCCATGGCTCTTTTATTTGTTGATAAAGATACTGACCTAGGTGTTGCGGGATGTTTTTAATATCGGGTTGCATGTGCTGTCCTTAGCGGTAAAGTTTATAAAGTGCCGTTTTCGTATTTTTTGGCAATTGCCTTTAATTCAGCAAGTAAACCATCTTTTAACATATATAAGGGAATATCCCATTCTTGAGGTGTGCTTTCTGAAATGTAGTCCTTCCTATTTCCATTCCAAATATTCAAGCCTGGAACATTTTCAGCACAGCAATGCACCATTGCATTGATACCAATTACTTGTTTATCAAACTCAGATGTGGTGCTTCGTTTAAAGTCAGAAAATCCACCTGCTTCAGGCTTTTTGAAAAAGCCATTTTCTATCGTATCGACAATCCATGGGAGTGCTTTTAAAGGGAACTCTTCTTGGGTGTAATATCGTCTATTATCCATTTTTGAAAAGTAATCAGTTGAAATAATAAGGTAGTCCTTCTTTTTGAAGAGAACTACGGTGTCATCTGGGAACATTTCATACTTTAGGGTTAGTAAGTTCTTTTCATCACTTTTTAAATTTTGATGATCAATTAACTCTAAAGGTGCAGCTATATATTGATTCATTTGGTTATCCTTCTATTGGGGATAATGGAATACTTACAACTTTTTCCATTTCAAAAATTGATGGCGGATCATTTTCTAGAGTTAACGTTTCGACCACCCCATGATTATTACCCTTATGGCGAGTTTTAGTCATTCCATCGCCTGTAAATTCACTATTAGCGCCAAATTCTGTCCTTAAAGCATGCCGAGTAGAGAAGCGAGAGCTCTCATTTTCGTTAAAGGAACGGATAAATCTGTGCTGATCTTTCTTTTTAAATTCATCTAAACCGTACGATCTATACTCTTCCATATACGCTGCATACTGCTTTTGGTAATCCGAATTTAATACTTCATCTAAGGTGCCATGAAACTTTGGCTCTAGTTGACTTCTTGCTGGGGCGTCAAGGTTTTCCCATGTCGGCACAAAGGTGTTTTCACCAAAACCACTTAAATCTTCACCTCTATCGACAATGTGTAATACATACTCTTTTTTAGGATCGTATCCAGTGGCGAGTAAATCGGCAATAACCTTTGGATCTGTATCTGCATTTTCGAGCATATCAAAGCTAGTCGCCCAGACAGCAACTAAGCCATTTGGTTTTTGGAATGCCAATTTAGCTTCAGGATTATTATTTTTAGGCTGAAAGCTAACCAAAAATCGAGAGCGGCCTACACTGCCATCTTTTGCTAATGAAATTAACTCATCATCGCTATATTTAGCCACGTAGCCATATTTTAATAAGTTCTCCCTTGCTACTTCTAATCTTAGCATTGCCTCTTTTAATGATTGAGGCTCAGGGCGTCGGCGTTTTGCTCCGGGCGTTAAATCATCATCTATTTTCTCAATACGGTCAGTGTGTTGCTGCTCAGTATTACCTATGTGCGTATGGTTTAAGCGCTTTAGCTTAATAGCTTCTGTGAGCTTTTGTATCGCTTGCGTAGCTTTTACGAAATAACGAGATTTAGACACTGCTGATACAATGGCACCGGCTCCAAATGTGACCAATGCTAATAAAACTTCTAAGGCGAGTTTCCCCACTAAACGCACTTTTTCAACACTGGAATGTGCCTCAAAGTAATCATAAGGGAAACTAGCTAGTAGCGCTCTGGCTTCTTCGTCTTGTGCAATCATGACTAACGTTTTAAATCCATCAGCGATGGCATCAAATGTAGTGTCGGCACTTTCAAGTATTTGTTCGCACTCATGCCTAAGAGCTTTAATATCCCCACTAGCAAGGTAGTCGAGTATGCGCCAACAAGCAGCTCCTAAGTCATAAATACTGTCGCCGGCCCATTCTAAAAAGTCACCAACGCCAGATACAATGCTCGACCCTTGCTCATATAACCCTGTCATAAATGCACCAGTATAAATTAGCCCTTGCATTGCTATATTTTCTTGCTCAATTAATGCTTCTTGAATTTTAGCTTGGGCACGAATTTCTTTTACCATTGCATTGAGGTTGGTGCGTAAATCAGTACGTAGCGTGATTAGCTCATCGTCAGGCGTGCCTTGGTAGGTTACGGAGTAGTTTCCAGTCGGTACATTTTGAATAGTGGCGATACCCGCTGATAATTGTCCTTCATATTGCCCACCATTTGCATGATCAATAACATAGCTAATATCCTCAACAGGTAAGCCATCATCATAAAAATAACTGAGTTCGATAACTTTATCTTGAGCGGTAGCTATTCCAGACTGTGAAATATCGAAACCTGTAATGTTTGCTATATTCGCAGCCCCTGCGACACTTGGGCTGTTGGCTGTTTGTGGGCTGGTTATGTCGTAATCTACCGGGCCATCAAAGGTTATAAATGTGCCATCGAGTGTGAGTACATTTGTTGCAGTAATATCAACATTGCCTTGGCTGTCGAGTTTTATCTCGCCGCCTGCGTTGTGAATAATTAAATCGCCTTGGCCGGAGCCGGTAATATTAATACTGTTATTGGTTTGTAAAAATGTAGAGCCATTAGGC
>Ga0310124_10000412_pt1 | contig 29510 bp, 22 predicted proteins | sample CB11b_AW_Bot5_MG_FD_203507 | JGI IMG/M metagenome (GOLD analysis project Ga0310124, IMG submission 203507) | Marine microbial communities from Western Arctic Ocean, Canada - CB11b_AW_Bot5 | ecosystem: Environmental > Aquatic > Marine > Oceanic | place: Canada: Western Arctic Ocean | collected...
TTCGTTGCGGGTGTGCGGCCGGGAGGCGGAGTTTGAGATGCTCGCTGATGGCCAGACTGTGCAGGTCGTCGCGCCGGGCTGTGAGCTGGCTGGGCCGGCCAGCGTAGAGATCTGTACGGAGGCCGGCTGCTACCTCGACGAGGAGGGCTTTTTCTATACCGCGGGAAATGGCGCCTGGGTTCGCGGAGATTCCAACGGCGACGCCGTCCTCGACATCTCCGATCCCATCCTGATGCTGGGTCGCCTTTTCCTGGGCGACCTGACACGGGAGACCTGCCCATCGGCTCTCGACGTGAACGCAGATGAAGCCTTTGACATCTCCGACCCCATCATCCTGCTGCGATTCCTCTTCCAGGGAGATGTGATCCTCACCCCTCCCCTGGCCACCTCCCCGGAGCTGTGCCCCTGATATCCGGTTCGCGGTTCAGGGAAGGAGGTCTCTGAGCAGGTAGGCCCCGAGACCGATGAGGCCGCCGAACACGTTCCCCCAGACAACCAGCCAGCCGAGGTGTTTGCGAATCACATCCTCGATAATGCGTTTCACATCCAGGGGGCTGAGGTCTTCGAGGCGTCGCTCGAGCAGGCTGTCGACCTCTCGGCGGATGTCGGCTACCAGGCGTTCGACATCGAGCTCGAGTCCGAGCGTTGAGGGATTGGCCGAGAAATCCCGGGCTGTTTCGAGGACCTTCTTCTTCAGCGAGTCGGTGAAAGATCCGACAAAGGTTCTGACGATATCGAGGATCGTGTCTTTTCCCACGAGGCTGAGCAATCCGCCGAGCGCCGAGCTCTCAAGGATTTTCTCCACCTGCTCATCCAGCAGGGGATCAAGAACCTCGGGACGCGTCAGCCGGTCCCATTGCGTTTCGACAAAGGTAACGGCAGGGTTGCCTCCATCCTCTCCCTTGAGATAGGAGAGGAGGTCCACCTCCGCGGTCTTCTCGCGGAGAAATTGATGCAGGTTTTCTTCGGTGAAGAACTGGTCGAGGATGAGGCGCTTGATTTCCTCCCGGATCTCGGTAAACCGCGACTGGATCACTCCCGAACCCGCGAGACCGGGTATCCGGTCAAAGAGCATCTTCACCGCCAGCGCGTTGGTGATGCCTCCGCTGAACGCGAAGAGTCCAATGGAGAGAATCACGTCGCTGGCCGCCGCGCCGGTTTCCGTTGCCGCCAGCAGGAGCCCCGTTAGAAGCAGGGTTCCGGAGACCAGGTTGGAGAGGGTTCCTTTGTTCATCATAAGGCAGGACAGTGTATCAGAGAGGGAGCCGGCTGCAATAAGGCCGCGCTCAGCCTTCTTGCTCGCATGGGCTGTCGTCTGCGGGTAAATTTTCCAGCGGGCTCCTCGGCCCGGTCGGTCATCCAGCCGCAACTTTCTCAGGAAGATCCAGATGCTCCATTATTTCAAGTTCTGTTCGGAGGTTCCCGCGCCCGCTCCAGCCCGTGGTGCTTACCACAAGCGACAGCCCGGCAAGGGGTGGCCTGAAGAGTGCCCTCCGATGCGGGCCGCCAATTCCTTCGGCTGGGATCTTCTCTGTCCGAGTGACCTGGAGTTCAGCCGGCACGAGGGCGGCTGGCGGCTGGATACGCCTGTCACGCTGGAGAGTGATTGGGATTATGCCGCCACCGCTGATGGGCCGGGTGCCCCCCTGACCCAGGAAAATGCCTGGTTCTGGGAGCAGGACCAGATGCTGCCGCACGTGATTACCCCGGAGGTCTATCCGGAGATCAAGAACCAGGTCAAGGTTTCGACGCTGCTCTTCATGCGAACCGAGAGCGATGAGCTGCTCTATTTCTGCGACATTCCAAATCTTTCCCGACCTTTCAAGGTGCTGAGCGCCCTGGTGGATACGGACTGGTACCCGGCCTCCTACCCCTGGCATTGCGTCCTCGAGCTTGACCCGTCGGCGGAGAAAATCCGGATCGCCCGGGGCGATCCTCTATGCCGGGTTTTTACCGTTCGGCGAGAGCATTACAGGGCGCAAGAGATGTCATTCGGTGACTTTGAGTCCTATTACGAGCGCAGCCAGCAATGGCTCAGGGAATACGGCCGCGAGGGAGATGCCGAATCGCTTGATATTACGGGTACCTATGGGAAGCGGCAGCAGCTGTCGAGGTTTAGCGTCGATCTATAGGGGCTCGGTTTTGGGGGCGATCTTTATTTATTCAGCCAATCGGCCCGGTGGGCACGGCTTGATTTCTTCAGACTAAGTCTCTATGGTAGTTAATTTCGAAGCTCTCTATAGGATAGAGAAGGGGGCTTTCCAGCAGTCATACAAGAATCTTATCAGGGAGCTGTGTTTCAGTTAGATCAATGGGTGAGCAAGGTAACGAACTCGAGTTTAATGAAGAGTATATGAATCTGCGTCCGGCTCGTCTTTACGAGATTGGAACATCCCTGGAGGGAGCGCAGATCAATTCAACCGGTGCCCTCGCCGCCAATTCAGGCGCTAAGACCGGCCGTTCTCCCAAGGACAAACGAGTTGTCAGAAATTCCGCCAGCGAGGGGGACGTCTGGTGGGGCTCGGTCAATATTGGCCTGGAGGAGTCGAGCTTCGAGACAAACCGCGCCGCGGCGATCGAGTTTCTCGCCGCCCAGCCGCGCCTCTACGTTGTAGATGGATTTGCCGGCTGGGATCCCAAGTACCGCCTCAAGGTCCGGATTGTCTGTTCCCAGGCCTACCATGCGCTCTTCATGTACAACATGCTTATCCGTCCGACGGATGAGGAGCTGGCCACCTTCGGCGATCCGGACTTTACGATCTACAACGCCGGCGGTCTTGATGCCGACACCTCCGTAGAGGGAGTCGACACCACGACGAATGTCGCGCTCAGCTTTGAGCGCAACGAGATGGTGATTCTCGGCACGGAATACGCAGGAGAGATGAAGAAGGGTGTCTTCACCCTGATGAACTACCTCATGCCCAGGGATGGAGTCCTCTCCATGCACTGCAGCGCGAATGAGGGCGACGAGGGAGATGTCTCTCTCTTCTTCGGTCTCTCCGGAACCGGAAAGACCACGCTCTCAGCCGATTCCGGCCGCAAGCTTATAGGTGACGACGAGCATTGCTGGTCGGACGATGGCGTCTTTAATATCGAGGGGGGCTGCTATGCCAAGTGCATCGACCTCACTCCAGAGAGTGAGCCCGAGATCTACCAGTCCATCCGCTTCGGTTCGATTCTCGAGAATATCGTTTTCGACCCGCGCACCCGCGAGGTGGACTATACCGACTGCTCATTGACGCAGAACACCCGCTGCTCTTATCCGATCGAGTTCATTCCTAACGCCAAGGTGCCCTGCGTCGGCTTGCATCCGAAGAACGTGGTGCTGTTGACCTGTGACGCGTTCGGGATTCTTCCCCCGGTCAGCAAGCTCTCCCCTGCGGAGGCGATGTATCACTTCATCAGCGGCTATACGGCCAAGGTGGCTGGCACCGAGATGGGCGTGACCGAGCCGGAGGCGACCTTCTCGGCCTGCTTTGGCGCGGCCTTCCTGGTCTGGCATCCGACCAAGTACGCTGAGATGCTCGCCGCGAAGATCCGTGAATTCGGATCCAACGTCTGGCTGGTCAACACCGGCTGGACAGGCGGCGGCTACGGTGTCGGCTCGCGGATCAGCCTCCCCTACACCAGGGCGATCATCGACGCGATCCACAGCGGCGCTCTCGATCAAGCTGCCTGCCAGGAGGATGAGACCTTTGGCTTCCAGGTGCCCGTGGAATGTCCCGGTGTGCCGGCCGAGATCCTGGTTCCCCGGAACACCTGGGAGGACAAGGAGGCCTATACCGGGGGTGCTGTCAAGCTGGCTGGGCTGTTCAGGGAGAACTTCAAGGCCTACGCTGCTGGAGCCTCTGAAGAGATTCTCGCGGCTGGGCCGCGCGGCTGAGCGGGACCAGGTCCTATACCGGTGAACCTGCTGCCAGCTGGTAGCAATGGGCCAACAGCAGGTCGAACTCGAGCTCCTGCAGTTGCTCCAGGTCGAGGCGGCAGTTTTCCAGCTGTCCCCTGACAGCCGCCTCGCAGGCATCGGTGTATCCGAAAGGATCCCAGGCAGGCGAGGTGAACCCGGCCAGGATTTCAGCGTTCGTTATCGAGGACGCCTGTCCGGTGAGCTGTTCGAAAACAGGGTGAGGTCCGACCCTGTTGAACCAGTACTTGGAGTTGGAATAGTCAGGCTCCAGCCGGTGCATGATGGCGTGCCAATAGCTTCCCTCCGGGCTGCTGATGGCCTGGCTGAGGTTATGGGATGCTTCCTGGAAATCGCCCCGAAGAAGCAGGCCGCTCCGGATACAGGCGGCCATTGCAGGGTCGACCGGCTCCACCCCCAGGAGCTCTTCGTCGCTGAGGCGGGCTATGCGGTCCGGCCAGGGTTCGCTGAGATCGTAGGCCGGGGTCAGGCCCAGGAGGGGAATATCCTGGCGGATCCTGTCCAGGATCTTCGCTGCCTGGCAGTCATCGGGCAGGTATTGCATGGGCTCCTCTGAAGCGTGTTTTTCGATCCGCTCTCAACAGGGCGGAAATGATAGCAGGATGCATGGGGCTGGTCGAGAGCCTGCCTCGGCGCCGCTTTCGCTTCCTCAGGGGATCTTCCTGAGCTTCTTCGATGCGCTCTTCAGGAATCGGCGTTCAGAGGTGCTCAGGCTGCCCATTCCTTCCCGGTGGATTTTTTCAAGCAGCGCATCGAGGCGTTCACGATCCCGCTCTTCCCTTCGCGCACTTTTCTCCGCCAGCCGCCGCTGTCTCTCCAGCTTCCACCGCTCGAAGAAACCCCGGCGTCTCTCCCCCGCCCCCGGGTGGTCGAGGCTGGTATAGCCTTGAGAAAAATCAGAGCCGAAGGCGCCGCTGTCCTCGGTATCGTAGAGCACCTGCTCGCGTACCTGCCTGGCGGTCATGAAGTAGAACAGTCCGCAGAAGGCGCTCACAAATCCAAGCTCGTCAAGGAAGGGGTGGGCAAATCTCCAGCTCTCATCTGAGAAGCCCAGGACGATGGTGGCGCCGCCGAAGAGGAGGGCGAGTATGGCGGTGAACTTCGAGATTCGCAGGGTGAGCTCCAGCGCGCCGTGATGGGTGCCCATCCTGCTCCACAGCAGGCAGTGCAGAAGCCGCCCGCCGTCCAGGGGGTAGCAGGGCAGAAGGTTTACCAGGAGGAGAACAAAGTTCCAGAGGAAGAGGTATTGCAGCAGCCGCTGCCAGAAAATCGGCTGGCCCGAAAAAGGCAGAAACTCGAGCCCGAGGAGGAGGCAGGCCGCTGTGACCAGCAGTCCGAGTCCCAGGTTGACGAGAGGTCCGCCGGCCGCGACCCAGAACTGTGAGCGGTGGTCATGTGGCGCTTCGCATACCGCCAGGCCTCCAAGGGGCCAGAGGATGATCCTCTCTGTTCGTCCGCCCTGCCTGTGCGCGGCGTAGGCATGGCCGAGTTCATGCAGCAGGATTGTCAGCAGGAGCGCCAGGGCGAACGCCGCGAAGGCCAGCAGGGGAGGTCCGTATTGGCCGTGATTCTGCAGCAGGATGTCGAACAGCTTGAGGCCGATGATCAGCAGGAGAATCCAGTGCGCCCAGATGTCGATTCCAAACAGGCGGCTTACCCGCAGGCCAGAGTGGCGGAAGGAGTCCTCTCTCATCATGCTTCGTCTTCCCGGCCCATCTTCATCCGCTCTTTCCAAGGAGGCCTTCCAGGCGCGCGATGGCGGCGCCCAGCTTCTCCATCGGGGTGGCGTAGGATAAGCGGATATAGCCCTCGCCGCTCGAACCGAAGGATGATCCTGAGAGCACGGCGACACCGGCCTCCACAAGTAGCTTCGTGGCCAGGTCAGCGGAGGACATGCCGGTCCCGGTGATGTTGGCGAAGGCGTAGAAGGCCCCGCCGGGCGGAGCGCAGCTGATTCCGCGGATCTGGTTGAGGGCATCGACGAGGAAATCCCTCCTCTGACGGAACTCGCTGACCATGGCGAGGACGGAGTCCTGTGGGCCGCGCAGGGCTTCGACGGCCGCGTGCTGGCTGAAGGTACAGGCGCAGGAGGCTATGTTGACGTTGTACAGATCGAAGGTCTCGACCAGGGCGGGGGGAAGGATGGCGTATCCCAGCCGCCAACCGGTCATCGAGTAGGTCTTTGAGAAGCCGTCGACGATGACAACCCGGCCATCGGCGTCCTCAACGGAGGCGATGGTTTCAAATGGCGAGTCGTAGCAGAAGTGGAGGTAGATTTCATCGCTGAGGATCGTGATGTCATGTTCCGCGGCCGCGGCGGCTACCGCCTCGAGGTCGTCGAGCTCGAGGACGCCGCCGGTAGGGTTCTGGGGAGAGTTGAGGATCACCAGCCTGGTGCGGTCGGATACCAGCGCGCGAAATTCATCGACATCGAAGCGGAAGCCGGTCTCCTCGCGAAGAGGCAGCGGCACCGGCCTGGCGCCGGAATGGGCTATCACAGACCGGTAGGCGGGAAAGCCGGGGTCGGGGTAGATGACCTCGTCGCCCGGGCCCGCGAGAGCGTTGATCGTATAGAAGAGCAGGGCCTTGGCGCCGGGGGCGACCACGACCTGGTCCGGGCTGAACTCGAGGCCTCGAAGGGCGCCCGCTTTTTCGGCGATGGCGGCGCGCAGCTCGGGCAGCCCCTGGGATGGACCGTAGCCCGTATGGCCATCCGCGAGGGCTCGCACGGCGGCCTCCTTGACGTGATCGGGGGTCGGGAAATCGGGCTGACCGATCTCGAGATGGATGATCTCCCGGCCGGCGGCCTCGAGCTCCTGCGCCCGCCGCAGTACGTCAAAAGCCGATTCGCCGGCAAGTTGTCGCGCTCGTTCATGCAGCATGAAAGTATGATAGCCAGCAGCGGACGGACTCTATACTTGAAAGTCTCCGATCGGAGCATCAAACTGCAGCCTTGTAAGAGCTTCGGCCGGACCTGGTGAAAGATGATGCAGACAGCGAAAAGTCATAAACCGCTCCAGTTGGGATCCAACCTGACCATCTGGCCCCCGGTGGTTCTCGCGCCCATGGCGGGAGTTACGAACTATCCCTACCGCAAGATCTGTTCCGAGCTTGGCGCCGGTCTCTGCGTCAGCGAGATGGTGAGCTCAAGGGGGATTCTCGAGGGGCATCGCGGCACCTGGAAGCTGGTCCATTTCGCTGAGACCGAGCGCCCCCGCTCCATACAGATCTTCGGTGGTGACCCGGTGGCCATGGGTGAGTCTGCCCGTCGGCTCAAGGATGAACTACAGGTGGACCATATCGACATCAACTTCGGCTGCCCGGTCAAGAAGCTGGTCAACAAGGGGATGGGCGCCGCTGTACCGACGAATCCTGAGAACTGCCGGGCGGTGGTCCGGGCTGTCGTTGAGGCGGTCGATCCATTGCCGGTAACGATCAAGGTTCGACTGGGCATCGACGATGAAAACCTCACCTTTCTCGACGCGGGCCGAATCGCCCAGGAGGAGGGCTGCTCATGGATCACCGTGCACGGGCGCACGGTGAAGCAGATGTACTCCGGCAAGGCCAATTGGGATCTCATCGCGGAGCTGAACGATAGGCTCGAGATCCCGGTGCTTGGCAATGGCGATATCTTCGAGGCCGAAGACGGGCTGGAGCGTATGCACAGGGCCGGGGTTCCCGGGATCGTGATTGGCCGGGGCTGCCTGGGTAATCCGTGGCTCTTTCGCGAGCTGAGAGCCCTCTTCGATGGAGAGACTCCGCCGCCGAGGCCGGCAGTCGAGGAGATTGTCGAGATGGTCCGTGAACATTTCCACCTGCTCCTCGTCCACTATGGAGAGTCCGAGAGGGCGGCTATTCTCAGGATGCGAAAGTTCGGGGCCTGGTACGCCACCGGTTTTCACGGCGCGGCTGAATTCAGGCGTCGCTTCAACACTGTCCGCAGCGGCGAAGAGCTCGAGGAAATTCTCGGGCTCTGGCTGGCGGGGCAGGCGCAGAGGGAAGGCTGAGGACATGGTCGGCAGGAAGAGCCAGCAACCGGACGGATTGCGCTACAGGGTGGTGCTGGGAGACTCGCGCTCGATGGCCGACGTCGAGGACGGCTCGGTACACCTGGTGGTAACCTCTCCTCCCTACTGGCAGCTGAAGGACTACGAGGCCGAGGACCAGATCGGCTTCCACCAGGAATACGATGAGTACATCGGCGAGCTTGACAGGGTCTGGGGTGAATGCGAGCGGGCGCTCCACCCCGGCTGCAGGTTGGCGGTCAATATCGGCGACCAGTTCCTTCGCGCCAAGACCTACGGCAGGTACAGGGTCGCGGCGATCCACGCCGACATCATTCGAGGCTGCATCGACCGGGGTCTCGACTTCATGGGTTCGATCATCTGGCAGAAGGTGACGACGATGAACACCTCCGGGGGCGGGGTGATCATGGGCTCCTTTCCCTATCCCCGCAACGGTATCGTGAAGCTAGATTACGAGCACATCCTGCTGTTCAAGAAGCTGGGGAAGGCTCCGCGGCCGGATCCAGCGCAAAAGGAGCTCTCCCGCCTGAGCACGGAGGAGTGGAGCGAGTATTTCTACGGCCACTGGACCTTCCCGGGCGCCAGGCAGGAGGACCATATCGCCGTTTTCCCCCGCGAGCTTCCCCGCCGGCTGATCCGCATGTTCACCTTCGCCGGGGAGACGGTTCTCGACCCCTTTCTCGGCAGTGGAACCACGCTGAGCGTGGCGCGGGAGCTGGGCCGGTCCTGCACGGGCTACGAACTCAACCCCGCATTCCTCAAGACCATTCGCGAGAAGACGGGGTTTGGTGAGCAAAAGGAGTTCTTTCGCGGGAAGGAGAAGCTGGAGGTGATCGGCGAGCTTCCGTCCGCGGAGGGAGAGAACGGCAAGGCCGTCGAGCCCTCCGCCAGGGGCCCGGGCGGGAGCTTTGGTTCCGTCATTCGAAAGGGCGACAGCCGCCGGCGGGAGGAGTACCACCGGGTCCGGGATGTCCTGGACGTTCGGACGGTTGAGCTCGAAGACGGCAGGAACCTGAAGCTCCTTGGATTGATCGAGGCCGGCGGCATCGAAGGGGTAGAGCGTCTTCGCGAGCTGGTCGATGGGAAGCAGGTCTACTTCAAGAGCGATCCCGGAACGGCTGGAGAGGACGAGGTCTATCTCTACCTGCGCAACAGGACCTGCATCAATTCACGGCTGATCAGGGATGGGGCGGCAGGAGTTGACGAGGGCCGTGAATACAGGATGAAGAAGAGGTTCCTGCGCTACCGAGCTGAGCTCGAGTCCTGAGTTCCGCCCCTACCCGGCCTCCAGGTGATCAAGGAGCGCCGCGCCATCCTCGAGGCCCGGGGCGAGGAAGTGAGCGCCCGCCTTCAGCAGCCGCTCGCGCTTGCCGCTGTTCATATGGTAGCGGTTCTTTTCCCGGGTGTGGACGCCGAAGGCGATGGCCCCGGTTTCCCGGCCGTCCTGGATCTCGACATAGCCATCTCCGATGACGATGAGCTCGGGACCGTCGAGGCTGTGGTCCGCGATGATTCGCTCGATCACCATTCGCTTCGAGAAGTTTTCGTATTGTCGGAGCGCTCCGAATATCCGGCCCTCGAAAAGATGCTCGAAGCCCAGGAGGGCGGCGTCTCTTCGAACCAGGTCCTCATCCGTTCCGCTGGCGAGGTAGCAGCTCACTCCGCGTCCCGCCAGCTCCTCCAGGAAGGCAAGGGAGCCGGGGACCAGGAAATCTCCGGGCGGAAGCAGGCCCCTCTCGATCGCCGAGAGCCGGTTCGAGATGGCGGTGTCGAGCCGGTCGTTGTAGAGCGCCTTGTATTCAAGGGGCTCCAGCGGCGCGCCGCCACGCCTCTTGATCTCCTCGCAGAGCCGGATCATCTGGTAGATGGTCTGCTTGCCGGTGAGCTTGTCTACGAACCCGGTCACCAGCGCCTCGAGCTCTTCGCGGGGCTCGTCCTGCCCGCAGCCCTCAAGCAGGTCGACCATCAGGGGGACCATTTGGTCCTGCCAGCCATCCCTGAGCAGGGACAGGGTGCCATCGAGATCGAAGAGCGCGCAGCGCATGGACGCCCGCTGCGGCTCCTCCACGATCTCGATGGCTGTCCCGGGTATCCTGGGGAGCAACCGCGATTAACCGGCGGCAGCGCCTACGGCGGCGAGGGCCGCGTCGTAATCGGGATGGTCGGTCATCTCCGGAACGACCTCGACATAGGTAATCTTGTCTTCGGCATCGACAACGAAGATCGCGCGGGTCAGGAGCTTGAGCTCCTTGATCAGCACGCCATAGGCGTTGGCGAAGGAGAGCTCACGGTGGTCCGACAGGGTCGTCATTTCGACCTCTTCGGCGCCGCACCAACGGCCCTGGGCGAAGGGCAGGTCAGCGCTGACGGTGAGGACCTGAACATTTTCCGGAAGTCCGGAGATCTCCTCGGCGAAACGCTTGGTCTGCTCGGAGCAGACGCCGGTATCGAGCGAGGGTACCACCGAGATCAGCCTTACCTTGCCGGCCGAGGAGGCGAGGTTTACGGGCCCGAGGTCTCCATCGATCACATCAAAATCAGGCGCCTGGTCACCGGCCTGCAATACCGGCCCTACGAGGGTGAGGGGCGCTCCCTGAAAAGTCACTCCGCCTTCTCTTTCGCTCATTGTTCTGAACCTTTCCGTTCTAGATGAAATATGGCTGTCGACGAGGTCAGCCAGGAATAAGACAAGCGGAGCATAGTAACGAAAACCGGCGCGCACTTCAATGAGCCTGGCTGGTAACCTTGTACCTTTGAGACGGTCGTCTGAATCGTTTATCCTGAGCGGGACTTCTTTTGACTTCTCCGGTGAGAATATGAGCACAGAAAAAACTGAAAATACCCCATCGGTAGAGATCATCGCCCGGCGGGCGCGGGCCGCCGCCCTGCAGCTGGCGGCGCTCTCTACCGAGAGTAAGAATGCCGCCCTCGAGGCGGTCGGGAGTAAGCTGGAGAAGAGGCGCGAAGACATCCTGGAGGCCAACCGCGCCGACAAGGCGGACTGCGAGGCTGAGGTTGAATCCGGCAGCCTGAGCAGGGCCCTGTTCAAGCGTCTTGATCTCGAGGGGAGCAAGTTCGATTCCATGCTGGCCGGGGTTGGTGACGTCGCCCGGTTGCCGGACCCGGTCGGACAGGTGACCCTCGCGACGAGGCTCGACGAGGGGCTTGATCTCTACCGGGTAAGTTGCCCGCTTGGAGTCATCGGCGTTATTTTCGAGGCGCGGCCCGAGGCGGCCGTGCAGATCGCCGCCCTCGCGCTTAAATCCTCCAACGCCGTCATTCTCAAGGGCGGCCGCGAGGCCTCCCGAACGAACGATGCCCTGGTCTCGGTCATCCAGGAGGCCCTCGGCGAGGTGGATGGGGTGTCGCCGGATGCGGTTCAGCTCGTCTCGACTCGCGAGGAGGTGCGGGAGATGCTCGATCTCGATCGCTGGATCGACCTGATCATTCCCCGCGGCTCGAATGAGCTGGTGCAGTCCATCCAGGAGGCGACTCGTATTCCCGTTCTTGGCCATGCCGATGGGCTCTGCTCGGTTTATATCGATCGCGATGCCGATGAGCGCAAGGCGGTGGCAGTCAGCGTCGATGCGAAGACTCACTATCCCGCCGCCTGCAATGCCTGCGAAACGCTGCTGGTTCATCGCGAGCGGCTCGGCGACCTGCTTCCCGTTCTGGGCGCGGCCCTGCGCGAGGCCGGGGTGGAGCTCAGGGCCGACGAAGAGGCCGCTGCGCATCTCGAGGCCGCAATCGCCGCCGCCCCCGCGGATTACGACACCGAGTTTCTGGACAGGATCCTGGCGATCAGGACGGTCGCCTCGCTCGAGGAGGCTGTTGAACACATCAACTCGCATGGATCCCATCACACCGATGCGATCGTGACCGAGGACGCCGCCGCTGCCGAGTATTTTCTCTCGCGGGTTGATTCAGCAGGCGTCTTTCACAACGCCTCGACCCGCTTCGCCGATGGCTTCCGCTTCGGCCTCGGAGCGGAGGTCGGCATCAGCACCAACAAGACCCACGCTCGCGGCCCGGTTGGTCTCGAGGGGCTGGTCATCTACAAGTACAGGCTCTACGGCTCCGGGCATGCCGCCGCTGACTACGATCCGGGCATCGGCGAATTCCTCCACGATGAGCTCGAGCGCAGGGAGCTTCCCTGAGCTTTTTTCAGCTCTCCGGTGTCCTGTAAGGCCCCCTGGCCTTCACCCCTTGACCACGAGATGGGCCGATGGCATACTCACCTTCTTGGTTGTTTTTCAGCCTGACCCGCCTGTGGGCCTTCCCTTGAGGGGCGACCCCGGTTGATCTGGGGGGGCTGGATTCCGTTTTTACGCGGCAGGATCAGTACTGGAGCTCGAGAGCCATCGGCGTACCTATTTCACAGATGTGGGCGGTTGCTTCCCATGTTCTGAAGAACAAGATAACGCGAAAGAAGCGGTATCCGCTCGTGCTGATGCTTGAGCCGCTCTTCCGCTGCAATCTTGCCTGCGCCGGCTGCGGCAAGATCCAGTACCCCGGGCATATTCTCAAGCAGGAGCTCACCCCCGAGCAATGTTTCAACGCCACGGATGAATGCGGCGCGCCGATCGTGAGTATTCCCGGAGGAGAGCCCCTGATGTATTCGAAGATCCAGGAGGTGGTCGAGGGGCTGGTCGCCAGGAAGAAGTACATCTACCTGTGTACCAACGCGGTTCTGCTCAAGGAGAAGATCGATCTCTTCAAGCCGACCAAGTACCTCACCTTCAGTATTCACATGGACGGGCTCGAGGAAGAGCATGACTTCGCCGTCTGCCGGGAGGGTGTCTACAAGGACGCCCTTGAGGGCATCAAGCTGGCGCTTTCGAGAGGCTTCCGGGTTACGACCAACACGACCCTCTTCGAGGGGGCCAGGCCCGTCCGGGTGCGCGAATTTTTCGATGAGATGACGGCACTGGGGGTGGAGGGAATGATGGTGTCCCCGGGCTACAGCTACTCCAAGGCTCCCGACCAGGAGAGCTTTCTTCATCGGGAGCGAACACGGGGTCTCTTTCGAAGAATTCTCGCCGCGCCGCGCAAGGGCTGGCGCTTCAACCAGTCACCGCTGTTTCTCGAATTCCTGATGGGGGTCGAGGGGCGGGATTACCACTGCACGCCCTGGGGAAATCCCACCTACAATCTCTTCGGCTGGCAGAAGCCCTGCTACCTGTTGCAGGAGGGCTACGCGGAGACCTTCGACGAGCTGATGGAGACGACCGACTGGGATCAGTACGGTCATGATAAAAATGAAAAATGCCGCGACTGCATGGTGCACTCGGGATACGAGGCCACCGCGGTTGACCAGACCTTCGGCAGCCTGCGCGGTTTTCTGGCGACCGTTCGCGCCACCCTGCTGGGGTATCGCTGGAGCGGGGATGGCGCGGTCGAGAATTCCGCTGGCGCCGCCGACAGGGATGAGGCCGTAGAGCCGGCGGCGGCTGACAGGACCGAGGTGGTCAGCTGCGGCGCCGCGCGTACAGAAACGAAGGCATGAGGGCGGCGGAAATGCAGGGTGATTCTTCTGAGGCCGAATCCATCGATGGCGCCGGCTCCGATGAGACCGCTCGATGTGACCGGGGCTTTTCCTGGGTCGAGGGTGAGCCGGGCAGCCTGGAAGAGGTTATCGAGGCAGCCTTTGATTACCGGGGTGACGTGACCACCCTGCTTAGAGACGAGGATGACCTGGTCGGCTATCTTGCCAATCGCTCCATCAGTCAGCAGGCCCCGGCCGAGTCTTGGATCGAGGTCTTTCCCGCCGCCGGGGGGCCCAGGAGGAGGATCTCGCTGGCGGTCATCCGGGGGTTGATCCTGAGTGGAAAAGACGTCGCTTCCGGAAAGTCCTGGGAGAGCTGGTTGAAAAAGTATACTGAACGTAGAGACTCTCTCGCCCGGGGGGAAGATGTGGAGAACATAGATCTCTTTCCCGATGAGCGGGACTGAGGGTCCCTTCCTGAAACCACCCCCCGGGGCTGGCTTGGTGTGCCGTGCGCTCTCTTTTTTGAGGACCGCACCTTCCGCCGCTCTGCTGCGATCTGGTCCTCACGGAAGGTCCGATGGGCAGGCCTCCAGACCGCTGTGGGCTTCCTGGCCGGAGCAGCCCCCTTCGGACACATTGTCATTAAATGTCACCCTGATTAGAGTCATCGTAGATATGGGCCTATACGTTTGTGAAGACGTTTGCCTGGAGGGGCAGTAAATCGATTCTAAGGGTTTGCCTCTGCTCAAATGCCGTGGCTTCGTATTGCATAACATTATGCGGTATAAAAGGATGCGGCATTTCTGAGAGCCCTTGAGAAAGGGTTCTCAGGCTCTTCAGGCCGCTGGTTTGAGCTACAGATCAGGAGTTTGGCTTGCAAACCTTTGGTTGGTATATGCAAACCCTTTAAATGAAAGGGTTTATATCGATTAGATGTTGAAGGGTAGCATTTACGGGGTTTAAAATATACCTCAGGCTTTGTGTGAGACGTTACATGTTCGTGGGGAATGGGGGGATGTAAGAAATGAGAGCGCCGATGAATATTTTCTGTTCTATCGCCAGCCGGATGACAGCTTTATTTTTTATAGTGGCTCTGCTGCTGGGCCAGGTAGGCCTGCGCGCCGATGAATTCGACATCATCATCAATGAGCTGAACTACAATGTTTTTGACAACGGCGGCGAGGACAGCCTGGAGTTTATCGAGCTCTACAATCGCGGAGGGACGGTCGTCGATCTCGGCGGCTGGGATTTCTCCCGCGGTGTTGACCTCACCTTTCCCGCGGGGACCATGGTCGAGCCAGGCGAGTATCTCGTCCTGAGCCCCAACCCTGCGGCTGCAGCGGATCGCTATGGATTGCAGCGCGTCCTGGGACCCTATCTTGGCCAGCTGGATAATGGCGGAGAGATCCTCGAGCTCCTCAATTCGACGGGGCAGATGATCAGCCGGGTTCATTATGACGACAGTACGCCCTGGCCAGGCCGTCCGGATGGCCGGGGATCGTCGCTGGAGTTCACCGGCGTCGACAACGCCAATGACCTGGCGAGAAACTGGAAGCCCAGCAAGACTCTCGGGGGGACTCCCGGCCGGGTCAACTCGCGCAGGGTGCTGCCCTCGCGCCTGACCCAGGGAGGTCCGCGTCCTGTCGTCTCGTCGCAGGGTATCTGGAGGACCTTTGCCGGCCGCTCGAACCCTTCGGACCCCATAGATGCCTGGACCCGGATTGACTTTGATGCCGAGGAGTGGGGCACCGCCCAGGGAGGCTTCGGGTACGGACAGGGGGCCGGCTTCAACTTTTCGACCCGGATCAGCAATATGCGCCAGGAGTTCAACACCTACTACATCCGTAGTAACTTTACAGTTACCGAGGAGACCCTGGCGGCAATTACCGATGGGTCGATTGACCTCAGCCTGACGGTTTCCTATGACGATGCCTTTGTCGCCTACGTGAATGGTACGGAGGTGGCCAGGGACAATGTTGGCGACCCCGGGGAACCGGTCGCCTTTGATGCCACCGGAGATGAGAGCCGCAACGAAACGGCTCGCGTCGAACTCCCCGACATTGCGGGCCTCCTGGTCGAGGGCGAGAATGTTTTCGCGCTCCAGGGCGTCAACGCCACGCGGGGCAGCAGGGACTTCTATATTGCCGCCGATCTGCTCATGGCGGAGAACTTCCAGGATGAGAAGGATGAGGAATCGGCAAATCCCTACATCGGAAGAATTATCAACGAGATGCTGGCCGGTGAGGGAGATGACCCGGGCTTTATAGAGCTCTTCAATCCCGAGGACGAGGAGCTTGACCTCAGCGGCAATGTCCTGCTCTCCAGCCGCGGTAATTTTCTCTACGAAATTCCCGGTGGGACCGTTCTTGCCCCGGGAGAGTTTGTCGCCTTTGACAGCAAGGTGTTGCCTGTTCCCGTTCCAGCCGGCGGCGCCCGCTATGTGCTGCTTGCGGCCGATGGACGCACTGTCCTCGATGACATCGATGTCGAGATCGAGACGCCTGGGCGAAGTGTGGGACGTTTTCCTGAGGGGGATGAAGATGTCTACGTGCTTGACCAGCCGACGAACGGCGTGGCCAATGCCTATACGTACCGGTCACCGGTGGTCATCAACGAGATTCATTTTCATCCGCCCTATGTTCCCGCCGGCAAGGACTGCCTCCGACAGTGTTCGGACGCCCGCCAGTGGGTTGAGCTGTTCAACCGCGGGGAGGAAGCTGTCGACCTATACGGCTGGAAGCTCACCAATGGAATCAGGTATACCTTTGAGCCCGGCACCATCCTGGCTGCCGGAGCCTACCTTGTCGTAGCCTCTTCACTGGAGGACTTTTCGGCGCTTCACGCTGGCGTCGAAAACGTCGTCGGCGACTGGTCCGGGCGTCTCAACCACGCCACCGAAACCATCAACCTGCGTGATGGTTCCGGCAATCGTGTCGACAGGGTGATCTACGGAGACGGCGGGGCGAAGAATGACGAGGACCCGGATGATGGAGTGGACGATCGTACCTTCCGCGGCAGCACCTGGCCGATACTCGCGGATGGAGAGGGGCCCACCATCGAGCTCGTCAACCCGGGCCTCGGCAACAGGGCCGGCGTCTCCTGGAGGGCTTCCAATGATGCTGGCGGAACTCCCGGTGTCCAGAACTCAGTTTTTGAGGCGAACCCCGCCCCCTCGATCAGGTCGGTGAAGCATTCCCCTGCCGTTCCGCGCAGCGATGAGGCCGTGGTGGTGACCTGTTCGATCTCAGCTCTCGATGCTCTCACCGAGGCCGAGGTTCAATGGTCAATAGCGGGCGGGCCCTCCGGCAACGCGAATCTTCGCGACGATGGAGCGGGCCCTGATGCGCTCGCCCAGGATGGCGTCTTCTCAGCCAGTATCCCGGCACAGGATGATGGGGACATCGTTAGATTCTCGATCGTTGCCTCAACTGGCGCTGGCGGCAGAGTTCGTCTGCCGCTCGAGCCGGAGGCCGATCCCTTTGGCGGGTTCCAGGGGGTCTTCTATCTCTACGAGGTCGATAATTCCAACCCGCCGGATATTGGCGCGGTGGTCTTCCGCATCATCATGAATCCGAACGACAGCGATGAGCTCGAGGACCGCGATGAGGACAGTAACGTTCTCTTGCCGGCGACGCTGATCTGCGATGGAGAGATCTACTATTGCGCCGGTGTTCGTTATCGAGGCGAGAACTCACGTCGATTGACCAACAAGGCCTTCAAGATCAAGCTTCCGCCGGAGAATTCCTGCAAGGGTATTGGAAATATCAACCTGCTTGCGGGTAATGGAAATGATTTCGGCACCTCGACCTTCAACGAGCTTCTCGCTTCCGACCTTTATCGAAGAGCCGGTGAGCCCCATCCCCAGGAATGGAATGCTGTCCTGCATTTTGCCGGAGTCGTGGGGCGTAATTACGACACCCGCTACATTCGCAAGGAGGCCTATGACGATGACTTCCTCAAGCGTTTCTTCGCCGGCAATTCAGAGGGTAACCTCTACCGTCCAATGGACCCCGGCGGCAGGATAATGGGTAACCTGGAATACCAGGGGACCGATGCTGACGATTACCGCCGTATTTACGACAAGCGGTCGAACGAGGATGAGGATGATTTCAGCGACGTCATCGCGCTGACGAGGATGTTTGACGCCGATGAAACACCCCAGGCTGAATTCAGGCAGAGAGCCGAGGAGCTGATCGATGTCCGGCAATGGGCGCGCTTCTTCGCCATCATGGCCTGCGTAACGAATAGCGATGGGGGGATCTGGAACGATGGAGGGGAAGATTATTTCCTGTATCGCATGCCCTCGGATGCCGATCGTCCCGATGCCGGGAAATGGCTGATCCTGTGCTGGGACCTGGAGGAGACCTTTACCGGTAGCAATGAGAGGCTCTTTCGTCCGGAGGCCGACGGGCTCCAGAGATTTTTTGCCGTATCCGAGTTCGCTCGTCTTTATTACGAGGAGCTGTTGATTGTCAGGAGAGCGGTCTTCTCCCGGGCCCAGATGCGTCAGCGCTACGGCTACGCCGACCTGATGTTCCCACCCGAGGATGTCTACGATGTGGTCGATGAGGTCGACACGACCGTTACTGAGCGCCTTGGCTATTTCGACGCCAACATCACCCTGGGGGTTGAAGGCGGCGCGCGTCGCAACGCCGATGGCGGCAACCGGCTTATTGATGCGGGAGAATCCTGGCGCTATTTCCGGGGTACGGAGAATCCCCCGGGGGATGGTCTTGCCTGGACGCGCCTCGGATACGACGATGAGGCCTGGGAGGCGGGTGACAGCGGCTTCGGCTACGGGGATGGAGATGACGCCACCGTTCTCGGCGACATGCGCAATAACTATACGACCGTATTTCTCAGGAAGGCCTTCGAGGTCGAAGACCCCGCAGCCATCCAGGCGCTGACCCTCGTCATGGATTATGACGATGCTTTTGTCGCCTTCATCAATGGAGAGGAGATCGCCCGATCGAACAACGCTCCTGACGGAGCGGTTGACTACGAATCAACCTCGACCTCAAATCACGAGGCTGGAGATGACCTTGATCGCTTCAATATCTCCATGGACAAGATCCGCGCCGGCGAGAACGTTCTCGCCATATTGGGCATCAACGGCAACCTGTCCTCCAGCGACTTCTCCCTCATCCCGGCCCTGGCCTCGACCCTTGCCGGCGTTGTAGCGGGCCCCACCGGCGGCTGCGGCGACAGTATCTACACCACGGGCTCAACGATCATTCTCGCGGGCCTGGCGGATCCGGTGAATACGAGGTCCGTGGTCGTTCGCGGCCGCGAGGCGGCGCTCGATATGGTGAGCGAGGGTAATGGCCCCTACGGTCTGCGCTGGCAGGTGGAGGTGAGCGGCCTGGAGGCTGGGGAAAACATCGTCGAGGTCATCGCCCTTGATGGAGAGGCTGGAAAGGGTGAGCCGATTGCCAGCTTCGAAACCACGATTCATCGATTTGAAGGCGATTTCCGCGAGTACGATGGAGCCCTCGATGGAGATGAGGAATGGACGGCTGAGGGAGGCCCCTACAGGTTGAGGGGAAATGTGCGGGTGCCGGATGGGACGACCCTTCGGATTCGCCCGGGTACCGTGGTGCTGGCCGATGCGGATGCCGCGATTATTGTCAGTGGAGAGCTTCGTGCTGAGGGCAGCGAAGAATCACCGATTATCATGCGGGCCTTCTCCTGCGCCGATGAGTGGGGAGGAATCGCGTTTAACGAGACCGGCACCGATGAGAACGATCCGACTCACCTGCTGAGCTTCTGTGATATCAGGGGCGGCTCGAATCCGAACGGCTACGATGGCTGCATCGCTCCGACGGACTCCCGCCTGCTGGTGACCGACTGCCATCTCGAAAACATCCCTGCCACCGCCATCGATGGGTTGGACGCTGTTCTCGAGGTTCGGCGGACGACCATTCGCAACATCTTCGAGGGGATCCACTGCGAGGACTCCGACACCATCGTGCTTGATACGATCATCGAGAACGTGATGGGCAATAGCGACGCGGTTGATTTTGATGGCAGCGGCTCCGGGCGGTCCAGGATCCAGGGGTGCATCTTCTACGGCAGCTCCGACGATGGAGTCGACCTCGGCGAGGTGTCGGTCGATATCAAGGACAACATCTTCGTGAACATTGCCGACAAGGCGATCTCGATCGAAGATGTCGGAGACCAGGGACACCCGACGATTACCGGGAACCTGATCGTTCGCTGCGGCACCGGCATGGCGATCAAGAATGGGATCACGATCTCGGAGGGGGATCACAACACCATCACCGGATGCCAGGAGGGTATCGCGCTTTTCGCCAAGGATGAGAGTAACGAGGGCGGGCGTGCGACTTTCCATAGCGTCATCTGCTGGGGCAATGCCATCGATGTCATCGTCGATGAGCTCTCGACGGTCGCCTTCGATTTTTCAAACATCGGAATGGACGAGTGGCCCGGGGAGGGAAACCTCTCGGTCGACCCTCTCTTTCTCGACCCTGCCGGTCTTGACTACAGCCTGGCCGCCGGGTCTCTCTGCATCGGTACAGGCAGGGAGGGTAGTGACATGGGGGCCTTCAGCTCTGAAGGTGGCGGACCAGATCCTGAGGATACGGTTTTCCTGCGCGCGGATGCCAATCTGGATGGCGCGGTTGACGTCTCAGATGCCATCGCCATGCTCGATTACCTCTTCCGCGGCGGACCTGGACCCGACTGCCTCGATGTGATGGATGTCAACGATGATGGACAGCCGGATGTTTCCGATGCCGTGTTCCTGCTGCGCTACCTCTTCTCCGCCGGCTCTCCTCCGCCCGCTCCCTTCCCGGAGTCCGGGACCGACCAGACGCCCGATGGACTCTGGTGTCCTGCCAGCCCGGCCAATTGATCTTCAGCTCGTTTCAGCCTTCTCTTTCAGCAGGCGGATCCCATCGAGGATTTTCTCCGCGGCCGCCTGAATCTTCTCCCGGCTGGGCTTTTTCCCGCTGTCTTCAAAATTGATGGGCTCTCCCACGTAGAGTCGGCTGCGGGAGGGGCAGATGATCCCCATCAGGATGGAGTCAAAGGCTGGGGCTCCCTTGATATAGACGGGGATCAGGGGGGCTCCGGACCAGAGGGCGAACATGGCGGCTCCCATCTTGGCGGCGTCATCGTCCTCGAGCTCTTCAGGAGTCCGAATGCCGCCCTGGGGAAACAGGCCGATACCCTTGCCTTCCTTCAGTAGCCTGAGGGAGGTGCGTGTCGCCCGCAGGTCGTTTCCATCACGGTTGACGGGAATCGCGCCCATCGCGTTGAAGTACCAGTGCATGCCGAAGGTTTCATGGTATTCGCGCGCCATCAGGTAGTGTACCCACCTCTTGGTGAGATAGCTTACAAGCATTGGATCTGCTCCGGAGGTGTGATTCGCGACGAGGATGAAGGGGCCGGATTCCGGGATGGAGTCGTTTTTGGTGACCACCTTGAGCTGGTGGTAAATGCGGCAGTAGATCGAGTTCAGCAGCCTTGCAACCGAGAGAAGGAAGGTGTCTTCCGGGCCACGCAGGAAGGGGGCGAGAAGGCAGCAGAGGGAGATCAGCGCGGTCGGCAGGACGATGAGTGCCACCGCGATGAGCAGGAGGATGTGGTAGGCGGCTTCATTCATGTCCAATACATTGCCTTAAAAGGGGTTCATCGGTCAATATGTCGGAGCTGCGGGGTCTTTTCTTATGAGGCCGACCGCAGGTTGTCGTATTGAGCAGCAGGTTGAATATGCGGATTATATCCGGATCGCAGAGAGGCAGAAAGCTCCTGGGCCCGCGCGATACGTCGGTTCGGCCAGCTCTCGACAATATCCGTGAGGCGGTCTTTAACATCCTCTCCGCCGAGGTGGAGGGCGCTCGCGTCCTGGACCTCTTCTGCGGTGTTGGCGCCTTCGGACTCGAGGCTCTCAGCCGCGGCGCCCGGCGAGCTCATTTCGTCGATAATTCTTCCGGCTCGCTGGCGATCCTCGGCAGGAATATTGAGCTTCTCGGCTTTGACGCCTTCTCGAGCGTGGAGCAGGGAGACGCCTGCGGGTTTTCGTCAGCCGCCGCGTCGGCCTACGGCCTGATCTTTGCCGATCCACCCTTCCCGGTGTTCAAGGAGGAGGCTGGAGCCGCGCGGGTCTTCGAGATGGTGGAGAGGGTTCTCTTCGAGGAGCCTGGCCCGGAAAGAACGACCATGGTGTTGCGTCTGCCATCTTGGTTCAGGCAGGAGCCGCCTTTCAGCGTAGAGGACCGCCGCGTCTACGGTGAGTCGGCGGTGCTGTTTCTCTCAACGCCCGGCGACGTTTCGAGCTCCTCGTAGGGGGGGAGGATTTCAAGGTCTGAGGTGTCGAGCTTCGCAGGGGGGCTGGAGGACAGGGCGCTGGTCTTCTTGATCCGCAGTTCGAGCACGGCCGTGGCTTCCTTCTTCGCGATAAGATCCCGTCCCCTCAGGAGGATCCTGTAGCTCCCAGGGGCCAGGGTATTGGGCAGCCTGTAGTCTTCCAGGAGAACGAAGCCTCTCTTCCCTTCGAGAATGAGGTTTCGTTCCTTGACGCTGTAGACGAAGTTCCGCTCCTCTTCAATGACCCTTGAGTCGATGATCTTCGAGGTGGCATCGACCAGCTTCCAGTCAGCGCTGAACCGTCGTGTATAGCTTTCGTCCTGCCCCTCGTAAGAGGGCTCCTCCTCGAGACCCTTCAGCTCGGCGTGGAACTGGATTTTCTCTCCCCGGTTGAAGGTGCTGCCGCCTGGGTCGTAGTCTCTGAGCCCCCGGAATTTATCGATGAAGGTTACGTTCGCCAGGTGGAAACCGTCCGGGGAGATGCCGCTGCGCGCAGAGGGCTCCGCGACCGGTTCCAGCGCGACCGGGGGGGCCGTCTTCGGCTCCGCGATGGTTTCGACCGGGAGGGTCTCTTCTGCTGTTTCGATCGCCACCGGGATGGACTTGATCTTCTTCACGGCAGCCGTTCCTTGTTCGGCTGGTCTGCCGGCCGGGGCTCTCTTCTCACTGGCGGGCTCATTGATCCTGTTGCGGATGATGATCGGGATAATCGAGGCCAGGATGATGTCGCGCTGATCTGTGCGGCCATCGAGCTCATGTCTTGCCGCGTCGAGCAACAGGCCCGCGAGTCCGCCGCCCCTGGCCGGGGATGGATTCGATGTTTTGGGAATACTCGATCCGGGCAGACCGTCTGCCGCGCGGGCAGGGGCCGGGCTGATTGCCGGGCGGAGTCCCGGCAGGTCCCTTGAGCTGGCATAGGCTACCGGCCTTCGCGGTTGGGCGGCCGGCGGGTTCAGTGAGCGTCGGCGATCGGCGGAACTCTTTTTCTTGTTCCCATCGAGGGAGACCTCCAGGCCGCCCTGGCTGTCAGAGGTGACATTCAGATGGACAGCCACCGGGGCGCTGGACGGGGGATTGCTGATGAGGTAACTGAGACAGAATCCCAGTGTGAACGACGTGCAGAAAAGAAGTACCCAGGTTTTCATCGGCCAGTATCCGAAAAGCCTTATTGAGTGATCCTCACAAGGTTTTATCGGCATGAAAGCCCCGGAAGGTTGAGAAAGAATCGTCTTCAATCAGCGGAAATCTGGTCCCGGGAGCGGTATTTCCGCAGGTTTTCGACCAGCAGGCTCATATCGTCCGCCAGGGGGGCGCTGAAGCTCATCTCTTCGGCGGTGGCGGGATGGGTGAAACGGATGTTGGCGGCGTGGAGCGCGTGTCGTTCTATGAGCGGGGCTTCGGACGCAGGCTTCTTTTCTCCTCTCAGCACCGAGGGGTAGATGGTCTTCTCTCTCCCGTAGAGTTTATCGCAGGCGATGGGGAGCCGGATGGAGGCGAGGTGAACGCGGATCTGGTGGGTTCGTCCGGTATGCGGGTAGCATTCTATGAAGGAATATCCCTCGTAGATTTCCTTCACCTTGAAATCGGTTTTCGCTTCCCGTCCTTCCCCCGGCGCGGCGACAACCATTTTTTTGCTGTGAGATCTGCTGCGTCCGATGGGGCCGTCGAGGGAGCCCTCCTCGTTTCGGACCTCGCCCCTGGAGACAGCCAGGTAGGTTTTGCGAATCGTTCTCTGCTTGAATTGGTCGGACAGTCCCTGGTGGGCGAGGTCGTTCTTGGCGACGATCAGGACTCCGGAGGTTTCCCTGTCGAGTCGATGAACGATCCCCGGCCTCTCGACGCCGCCGATACCAGAGAGGTCATCGATCCAGTGAAGCAGGGCGTGTACAAGGGTCGCCTCCTCCAGGTGAGGTCCCGGGTGAACAGTGAGCCCGGCTGGCTTGTTGATGACAGCCAGGTGGTCATCCTCGTGGAGAAATTCGATGGGGATCGCTACCGGCTCCAGCGAGATTTTTCTCGGGGGCGGCACTCCGACCCTTACCGTTGTTCCCGCTGGGATCTTGAGTGAAGCCTTGAGAGGCTTGCCGGGAGGCGGGTCGAGTTCGACACAGCCGGTGCTGATGAGTTTTTGCAGGTAGCTGCGGCTCTGCCCCTCCAGGTGAGCTGCGAGGAATTGGTCGAGACGGCGAGCCGCGCCATCATTGACCAGCTCGTGGACCTCGACCGGGTCGGCCGCCTCTTCCGCGTCCGGTGTTCCAGTCGGTTCCGGGTCTTCCTGTTCTGGACTGGTCACGGCATCTCTCGCAGAGGGACTCCTACGGGCTACCCGGGTGGTCCGGCTGTCTCCCCGCTTTGCCGGGCATCAGTCTTATTTGGATGGAGCCTTCTTTTCGGGCATCAGCAATCGATAGAAGCGGGGCTTGCCGAGCCAGCTCTTATCAGCATCCTCGTTGACCATAGCCTGGATTTTCTCGTTCCATTTTTGCAGGTGCAGGTCCTCGCCGAATTTTTCATTGGCTTCCCTGGCCAGCAGCCCGGCCGCTTCGAGCAGTTTTTTCCTGCCGGCATTGCCGTCATCGTTCGAACCGGCTGTGACGGGCGTGAGCGAGAATGGGTTGGCGCTGGCGGCCACGGCGGGGTCGGCCTGCTCGAGAAGGGTGGCTACGATCTTGAGGTAGAAGCTCCTCTCCTGCGGCTGGCCCTTGACTGTCTGGAGAAGCTCTCTCATTGCGGCGACCCGGCTATCCTCCTGGCCCGCGGCGGGAGGACTCGAGGTCAGCAGGTACAGGTTCTCCTGGAGCTGGTCTTCCTGCCCCGCCTTGATCTCCTGGAAGAGCTGGAAAGCCAGAACTGCCAGGGGTACGAAGACAAGGAGAACGATCAACGGGGTTCGATTGCGCTTGACCTTGCTCTTGGTAGAGGAGGCGAGGTCTTCAACGGCAGCGGCAACCCGGGACTTCTCCACCTGGGGCTCCGGGGCGCCGCGATGGATTTTGTTATGCGTAAGTTTTTTGGACAAGGCTCTTGGCTCCAGCAGACCACCCTGTGGGGAGGGTCTCATTCTGTTAGGACACTAAAAATAGATATCCCGCCAGTCTACATTCCCCAGCGCAAGGTGCAAGCCTCTCAAGGTCAGGACTTACTCAATTATCAATTCCTGCCGGGCTTCTTTCGGGTCTGTCGGCTCCAAGGTACCCTTCACAGGCTGAATTGAGGGGGCCTCCTCGACTTTATCAGACGGTGGAGCTGGTGCGGGAGCCGGCTCAGCAGTCGCAGCCGCTTTTCCGGTGAGATGGCGGTAGTTTTCCTCCGGAGTGAAATGCTGCAATCCGAGGATTCTGATCTCTGCTGTAAGAGAACAGGCGTATCTCGAGGTCTTGCGGTCGAAGGTACGCTTGAGGTAGATGGTCGCTCCCTCGGTATCCTTCACAAACTCAAGAACCTTGTCGCCGCTGACTTTTTCAATGATTCTGCGCAGATTCCATTTTCGTGCCTTCATCTCGCGGATGTAATAGGCCACGTAGTTCTCAGGAAGCTGAGGTCCCCTGTAGTGGCCCGTCCAGGTAGGCTTGAAATCGGTCCCTGCGAGGCCTTGGGGGGCGTATCGATAGCCTTTCTTGTATTCCAGTTCCGGGTGGACAGGGAAGTCCCCCAGCTCTTCAGGAATGTAAGGGGTCGGGGCTTTAGCCGCGCTGCCTGCGCAGCCGAGGCAGAAAGCTAATATGACAAAAACCGGAACGCTGGCCGCCAGGCGGCGCATCAAGTAACCACGAAAACTCTTCACTTCTGATACCCTCCATGCTCTCCCATTTGATGGGAATGCTAGTTTAGTTCTTCCCCCCGTCAATTGTGTTACAAGCAGCGGTGGACTCCTCTTTTTCCCGCCTGGCAAAATTTGTCTCAGGGAATCTCCGTTCCTATTGGAATGAGTCCTCCCTTACAGGCAGGAAAGTCTTAACGCTGAAAGCACTTAGGAAGTATGCGGCAGATTTTAGTGTTTTTTTTATCGGCCGCAAGACAAATAGCTCGTTCCACAGCCCAGGAGCTGTCATTCAGGCTTTCCAACCGGCTGAAAACCCGCAGATTGACTGGCAATTGAGCCCATTTCAAGTCGGTAGCGCATTTGCGAGGAGATGTTACTCTTTAATAGACCGAGGGCCACGGTGGACGGGTATCCAGAAGGCCTGAAAATATGTCGATAGCGCAGTTTTTTCATATCCAGGAGACGGAGCGGCAGGATTCTCCAGCCGCTCTGAGCCCTGTAGCGCAAAGCGTCAGTCGCGGTCAAGGGAGGAACCTCGCCCGGGGCCTGGTTTTTCTCATCGCCTATTTTTGCGTCTGGCTTTCGCTCAGCCCGGTAGCGCACAGCTGAAGACCAGCGTCCGCGGATCGACCTATTCGTCGAATCGGGGGTCGGTCGGTTTCCGCTCTTTCTCTTCATCATCGTCATCGAGGGTTTTGATGCGAATCGGTTCCTCAGCTCTGGTCTCCGCATAGTCCTTCCTTAGGGCGGCCGGTTTCTTGGAAGAGTCCGGGCCGGCGCTCAGGATGAAGAGTCCGATGACGAGGATCGCCGCGAGGCCGGCCAGGGGAGCCAGCCAGCGTAGCCGGGAGCTGACGATGGCGAAGGGTTGGTTCGTTTCGCCATCGCGGATTTCAGAGAGCATCTTCTGCCAGCGCTCATCGCTGACCTCGGGCGGCCGGTCGTTTTTCGCAAGCCTGGTGAGTTCTTCCGCCTCGGCCGCCAGCTTCCGGTACTCTTCAGAGCTTGCGAGGTACCCCTCGACCGTTTCCCGCTCTTCTCCGGAGAGCTCGCCGTCGAGGTAGGGGCCGATCAATTTGATGAATTCTTCACGTGACATAATTCTTTCCTGATTTCTTTTTTTCTGGTTTTTCCGGGAGGACTCAGATGGGCCTGTAGCCCATGGAACTGAGTGATTCCTGTAGTTTTTTCCGGGCGTAGAAAAGTCGGGACATTACGGTTCCAATGCTGCAGCCCACGACGTCTGCAATTTCCTTGTAGGAGAGATCTTCAGATGTGTGGAGGGCGAAAACGACCTGGTGTTTATCCGAGAGCGAGGAGACCGCCTGCTGCAGGTTCTCCTGGAGCTCCTGTTCCCGGGCATATTCAATCGGGGCCTGGGCCGGAGCTCTGCGAGCGGTAGGTTTTCCAAGGGCCTCCATGGCGGACTCTTCCATGCCATGGAGGGGACGGCTTTTGCGGCTGCGCGTGAAATCGATCGAGCGGTTGACGGTGATCCGGTAGAGCCAGGTGAAGAACTTGGAGTCGGTCTTGAATTTTTCGAGTGCCTGGTAGACGCGAAGAAAAACTTCCTGTGCAACCTCGAGGGCGTCTTCCCTATTACGTACAAAACGGAAGGAGATTCCGTAGACCCGCTGCCGGTATTTCTCGAAGAGGAATTCAAACGCGGCTTCATCACCGGCAAGGAACGCTTTCACCTTGAGAATGTCTTCGTTGTCGGAGGAGTCTCTCAATTTCTTTTTCCGGCGATCGAGGGCGGGTTGAATCGGGATGACGACAGCGCCACCTCGACGGGGTTCATGGCGGACCTTCACCTCGACATGCGAGGAGGAATCAATGGGTCCGCGTTGGCGTACCAACGCGCCGTTGATTGTAGCGGGGCTGAGTTGGGCTCTCATCATCTCTAATTCTTTTGAAATATTAGTTCTCATTGAATACTGACGGGTTTCCGCGGGTATTTATTCGATTCCCGGGAGGGAAAAACCCATCAAGGGGCCGATAAGAGCTGGCCCGGATCTTTTTTTATTGACAGAAGGCGTACAGGCTTCTAATTTGCTTCTAATTAAACCGCTGCCCGAGAGGGCCAGGCAGGTTTTAGAAAGAAGCGGGCTTTACTTAAGAGGAGCTTACAGCCCGTACGAAGAGGTCCGCGGTGGATGCGGGCAATATATAGAGAAGAAGAGATGTATCCCTCGGAGACGGTTTTCACCGTCCGGGCCTGTGAGAGTGGTCGGTGGCTCGGTTCCTGGTCTTTAGTGGTATTGGAGAACGGGCATAGGCTCGAGGTATTAGTTCTTAATCAATATTAGTTAGATATTAGCGATTCAACCTACCCTTCCCTACACACCCCACTCGGTAGGTTCCTCCTTTTTCCTCGTTTATTTCAGACCCAAACACCTCCTCATCGAGTAGGGACGATGAGGAGTTTTTTATTGCCCGCGTTTTCGCGCCCGGGGTTGCCGCGAGCGCGAGATGCGCTTCTTTCCCAACGGTTTCCGTGGGGCAGATGATACGATACGGCCGTGGGCCAGCGGGGTCATTGCTCCGTGAACGTGGTCGAATTCTTGCGAATCCAACTCTCTGCGGGGTCCGGTGGATGCAGTTAGTGCGCCGCATAAAAGATGTCCTGTTTTCCGGCCCTCCCGAAGCGCTCGCCGGCTCCAGGGGCCTCCTGGTAAAGGTTGGACAGGTGATCTACCTCCTGGTGGGGAAATTTCGCAGGGATTTCTGTCTCGAGCGGGCGGCCAGCCTGACCTTCTATTCCATTATCTCGCTCATACCCATGACGGTGTTGTTTTTCAGTTTCGCCACCAAGTTCATGGGGGAGCGGGAGCGTATCAAGGAATGGTTTATTCTCAAGATACCGAAGCTGCTGGCGCCGGGGCAGGAAGAAAAAGTGAGCGCCTGGCTCAAGGAAGACATCGGCAGCGATGCCTTTCAGCTGCCGGAGGACGCCAGCTGGCTGATGGATTTCACCGCTGTCTGCGGACTGGTCTTCATCTCGCTGGGAATATTCATCGCGACCGAGAGGGTCTTCAACCACATCTGGCAGGTGGACAAGCGCAGGAGCTATCTACAGCGGCTGTTGGTCTTCTGGGTGATCCTGACGACGAGTCCTCTGCTTTTTGGCGCCTCCCTTTGGGCTGAGGATATGTTGCCCACCGGCGGCCTGAAGTCCTTTCTCCAGGATTCACCATACTTCGCGGCCTTTCTAGCCTTTCTCGCCTTTACCTTGATGTACATCTTCATGCCGGCGACGAAGGTTCGTTTCCGCAGCGCCGTGATCGGAGGGATCGTGGCCGCGATTCTCTGGCAGCTGGCCAAGTATGGCTTTCTCTACTACCTCGACCGGATTAATAACGTCACGAGATTTTATAATAAGATCGCCGCCCTGCCGCTCTTTCTCATCTGGCTCTACGTTACCTGGATGGTGGTTCTCTGTGGGGCGCAGCTCAGCTTTGTTCATCAGAACCTGGCCGCCTTGTCGCGAGCCAGGCGGGCTCGTTCGGCCAGGGGGAAACGATCCCTCGCGCAGCTAGGCTTGCATCTTCTCTACAGGGTCGGGGCCGCCTTCAGCTCCGACGGCAAGGTCCCATCGCTGGAGGCGGTGGCTAATGACCTTGGCCTCAAGGACAGCGAAGACCTTGCAGAGGCCGCGTCTGTGCTGCTTCAGCAGAATGTATTATCAGGGGCTGGCTCCGGCGACAGTCGCTATGCCCTGGCTCGGGACCCGGCCCATATACGGCTCAAGGAGGTGATGGCGGGACTGCGAAAAGCTGAATTTCCCGGCGAGAAAAACACGGTGAAATCGTCGGCTGGGAGTGATCGCGACCAGCCAGGCATCAACCGGCTTATCGCTTCGGCAAACGCTTCCTGGGAGGACTCCTTTGAGTCTTGCACCCTGGCTGATATGCTGTCTTTAGAAGGGGAAAAACCAAGCTCTCAAGCCGTTGCTGGAAAACAAGATAGAGAGTCCGG
>Ga0310124_10000413_pt1 | contig 29493 bp, 21 predicted proteins | sample CB11b_AW_Bot5_MG_FD_203507 | JGI IMG/M metagenome (GOLD analysis project Ga0310124, IMG submission 203507) | Marine microbial communities from Western Arctic Ocean, Canada - CB11b_AW_Bot5 | ecosystem: Environmental > Aquatic > Marine > Oceanic | place: Canada: Western Arctic Ocean | collected...
GTGCTTTTTGCACGCTCGGCACGACCTCGGCACGCTCGGACACTCCAATCCCGAGTAACCCATAGGCCTCTGCGAGCTTCACAAAGTCCGGACTTAGTAACGGTGTGGCTGCATAGCGTCGCTCATAAAAAAACTCCTGCCACTGCCGAACCATACCCAGATATCCATTATTAATAATGGCAACATTGACTTTGATCTGCTCTTGTTTGATGGTCGCTAGTTCAGCTTGCGTCATCTGAAATCCGCCGTCACCGACAATCGCCCATACCTCCGCTTCCGGACACGCAAATTTTGCACCGATTGCCGCTGGGAGGGCAAAGCCCATCGTGCCGAGCCCGCCGGAAGTAATCAACGTTCTAGGTGCGTCGTGCTTGTAGTATTGAGCCTCCCACATTTGGTGCTGACCAACATCAGTTACAACCACCGCCTTGCCCTCAGTCATCCTCCACAAATCGTTGATTACGTGTGCTGCATAGAGATGCCCACTGTCGGGTAAATTTTGGATGTCACGAACTGCACTGTCACCCTTCAATTCATCGACCTGCGCCAACCAATCCGAACGATCGGCAGATTGTATTTTCGGCAGCATTTCTTCCAACACAGTCCGCAAGTCACCAGTCAACTGAACATCAACCTTTACCGTCTTGTTGAATTCAGACGGATCGATGTCAATATGAACCTTACGGGCATTTTTTGCGTAAGTTGCCAAGTTTCCAGTAACACGATCGTCAAACCGCATCCCAAACGCTAGTAACAAATCGGCTTCCTGAATCGCTGAATTCACCCAAACTTCACCGTGCATCCCCATCATGCCGAGATTCAACGGATTGTGTGCGGGAAACGAACCAATGCCCAACAATGTCATCGCGACTGGAATCCTGGCACGCTCAGCAATCACCTTCACGACATCCATGGCGCCCGATAAAACAATGCCGTGGCCAGCGAGGATGACCGGTCGTTTAGCGCCATTAATAAGTTCTAGCGCACGCTGGTACTCTTCAGGTGCGGCCTTCAAGTCAGGGCGGTAACCCGGTAACTGCACTTCCCCATCATCCCATTCGAAATCACAACTCGCCTGCTGCACATCCTTCGTCACGTCGATGAGCACCGGACCTGGTCGACCTGATTTAGCAACGTAGAACGCTTCGTGGATCGTCCCTGCTAAGTCCCGGACGTCAGTAACCTGATAATTATGCTTCGTGATAGGCAACGTCACACCAGTGATATCGGTCTCCTGAAACGCGTCGGAACCAATCAAGCGGCTGCCCACTTGACCAGTAATGCAAACAATCGGCGAAGAATCCATCATGGCCGTAGCAATACCAGTTACCATATTGGTGGCGCCTGGTCCCGATGTTGCCACTGCCACACCCACCTCACCGCTTGCTCTTGCAAAACCATCAGCCATGTGAGTCGCCCCCTGTTCGTGGCGCACGAGAACGTGCTTAATGGGATACTCAAGCATCGCATCGTAGGCTGGCAAGATGGCTCCGCCAGGATACCCAAAGACAGTTTTCACGCCCTCGTGCACCAGGCTTTCCCAGATGATTTGTGAACCAGTTCGTTTCATAATTGCCTCAATCCAAGCGTCACCGGTTTCGGCCGAATTCGATCGACACTATAAATCTCTAGTGTGTCGGGACCATTTCGCAGGCGTAACTTGTATCTCATCCCGTCACCGCTCCCATCGCTGCTGATGTTACGAGCTTCGCGTACTTGGCCATCACGCCTTTCTCGAACCGAGGCGCTGGTGGACACCATTCAGCCAGGCGCGCTTGAATCTCTTCATCGCTCACCTCCATCTGCAACTCACGCTTCTCAATATCAAACCGCACGACGTCACCATCGCGCACTGCTGCAATCGGTCCTCCTTGGGCCGCTTCAGGTGCAACATGACCAGCCATCAGTCCATGTGTAGCTCCAGAAAAGCGACCATCGGTCAGGAGCGCAACGGAGTCACCAAGTCCAGCACCAACAATCGCTGCAGTGACCCCTAACATCTCTCGCATGCCTGGACCACCTTTCGGACCTTCGTAGCGAATGACCACCACATCACCTGCTCGGATTTTTCCTTGTTCCACCGCCGCAAATGCTTGCTCCTCAGCATCAAACACACGAGCTGGACCTCGGTGTTCCTTCATTGTATGACCGGCCACCTTAACCACCGCACCATCCGGTGCCAAATTACCCCTAAGCACAACCAAGCCACCTGTTGGTTTTATCGGGTGATCTAAGGGACGCACTACAACCTGACCGATCGTTTCTTGAGCCTGATCGGCCTCATTCCCAAGTGAACGCCCAGTAACGGTTTTCGCGTCGGTGTGCAACAAACCAGCATCGCAAAGCCGTTTCGCAACCAGCGTAATTCCACCAGCCCGGTACAGGTCAGTCGCAACAAATTGTCCGCCAGGTTTGAGATCTGCCAGTAGGGGCACGCGGCGATTAATGCGATCGAAGTCGTCGAGCTCAAGGTTGACGTTAGCTTCGTGCGCTATGGCGAGAAGATGCAAGACGGCATTGGTGGAACCGCCTGTCGCGGCGACCGCGGCGATGGCGTTTTCAAGTGCCTCTCGGGTGAGAATCGACCGCGCCCGATCTCCACGTTGTAACACATCCATAACTAGCCGACCTGCCTGCTCCGCCACGCCAGCCTTGTCGGCATCCGTCGCTGGCACACTCGCCGACCCCATCGGGGAAATACCGAGAAACTCGCAGACGGTCGCCATAGTGTTCGCAGTAAATTGTCCACCACAGGCTCCAGCTCCAGGACAGGCTTGATTTTCAAGCGTCTGAAGTTGCCCATCTGTAATCCGCCCAGCAGCATGCGCACCAACCGCCTCAAAAACATCCTGTATGGTCACATCGTGACCTTCCCAGCGACCGGGTGCGATTGAACCACCGTAGAGAATCAGGCTTGGAAGATCCAGACGGGCGAGCGCCATTACTCCGCCAGGAATTGTCTTGTCACAGCCAACCAAGACGACCAACGCATCAAACAAATTGCCACGTGCTACTAATTCGATTGAATCAGCAATGACCTCACGACTCACCAAAGAGGCACGCATGCCCTCGCTCCCCATCGTAATTCCGTCGGAGATCGATACCGTATTGAACTCCATCGGTGTTCCACCAGCTGCTCTAATACCCTTCTTGACTTGTTCACCCAGCTGCCGCAGATGAAGATTGCAGGGTCCAATTTCGATCCAAGTGTTTGCGACACCTATTAGCGGCCGCTTTAAATCCTCGTCGTCAAAACCAGCAGCTTTGAGCATCGCTCGAGCTGGTGCCCGACTGGGCCCTTCTGTCAGCGCCGCACTTCGGGATTTCAATGGCAGCCTGCTCATGTTGCGTTCACCACTCCTTCAAGTTCGCGTCGAACCATCCATTAAGAAAAAAGGCCCTCACCCAGCTCTGGATGATGGCCCCATGGGTTTCTCGCTCGTTGCACGCTCGGCTACATCATCCGGTGACTAACCTCCGGCATGACCATGCCGGTAATCTTAACAACGATGAGCAATCCGTTCGTCCACATCCTATTTTCATTAGACAGCGAACTGCCTATGCAGTCAAATTTATAATGTTTACGATTCTATAAATATTTCTAATGAAGAACCCTAGCCGATATCACAACTACCTAGTATGACTTGATTGCGATTCCAAGGAGTCTCATCGAAAAGCTCTCCCATAATTTGCTATCTATTGAGACGGTCAATGAAAGCCAAGCTCTCGATGATCACTTCGTCCGTTATCCGCATGTGCCCTCGATCCACATAGTGCAAGAACCCATGCGTCACGCCACTCGCCTCTAGCGCCGCTTCCATATCGATTGCCTGTTGGATAGGTACAGAACGATCGTCATCAGAATGGATGATCAAAATGGGTTTAGTCTCCACTGTAATCTGGCGGATTGGTGAAGCGAGTCGCCTAGCCTCCAGCGCATCTCCCTCAATGGGTGTCCACAGGTCACCCCAAGAGAGCGTATTCAGTTCATAAGGACCGGACACACTAATCGCCGCTCGTATATCAGACCGCGCTTCGTCCCAACCGCCCGTGCGTTCGAAGGGACCTTCCCCGAGCGTGGCGGCAAGTGCTACCAAGTGACCACCTGACGAATCGCCGATCAAGTAAAGGCTATTTGCATCGATGTTGTACTCATCGGCGTGCGCATGCACCCAACGTACAGCAGTGAGCAGATCCTGGTACGCAGCCGGGGCCGGCGTGCTACCAACAAGTCGATAGTCAATCGTCATCGCGAAGTAACCCAACTCGGCCCACTGGGCAACATCCAGACTCTCGCGATAGTCACGAGCACCACCCCGCCAACGTCCTCCATGGACATAGATAATGGCCGGTAGCTCATTACCCGTTGGGTAGCCAATATCGGCGAGCAGCGCCGAACCGTCAACCTGACCGTAGATCACATTCTTTTCGACCGTAACTTGGAATTCTTTCTCGCTGGCGACGGCGACAGATGCCACCGCCACTATGAGCCCTACTGCAGACAAGAATAGTCTTAACATCGAAACCTCAATTCTTAACAACACGCTACTGGGAACGAATCACGGTTACGCGATGACGGTAGTGTGGAATGCGTCGAGCCAGGCTTGAGCCATCAGGTAGTTCCCGGCGGGCGCAGGATGTACACCGTCTGGACACCAGTGCTCCACCGGAGCCCGCATCAAGGCTTCATCGAAGATCGACTGATAAGAAATCCATGTCGCTCCGTAGTCCTCCGCGATCCGCTTGGCAGCCCCCTGATAAGTGGCGTAAGCGGGATACCAGGCCTCACTAAGTGCCGTCCCACCCGTCACGGCAAAAGGTTCACCAATGATCAAAATGACGTCTGGCAAGGCCACACGCGTGCGATCCAACAAGGCTCGGTAATCCTGTTCGTACGTCTCCACGGTACCATCGTACCCGTGTGACAATGTGTGCCAGAAATCGTTCACACCAATGAGAATACTCAGGACATCAGGCCTAAGGGCAAGGCAATCGGCCTCCCACCTATCTGCCAACTGAAAAACCTTGTGCCCGCTAACTCCACGGTTGTAACACTCCCAGTGGTTTTCTGGCGTCTCTCCCAGTAATTGGCCAACCGCCATACCCGCATAGCCTCCCCCTAGACCAGCAGGATCATTAAACCCCTGCTGTTCGCGGTTCCGACTCGAGTCCGTCACTGAATCACCTTGAAAAACAATGGTCCGAGAATCATTTGAAGTCGCTTGTGCTTGCATATTTGTACTCGGGGTTCGCGCGGACAGCCCCGACCAATTTGCCGTCAGGCCAACGCCAAAGGCTACCCGCTCAAAAAAATGTCGCCGACCGATGTGAAAGGACTGACTGCTCATCGCACCCATTTAAGAACACTGCAACCTGTCAACATTTTGAAAGATTATGACACATTCGCACAAAACTTTTTGTCTTGAGAATCGTCAGATTGTCACGACAGAAGGGTTACACTCTAATTGAAGTGCATTCAGCGAGACACATTTGTCTCATCGCAGCAACCTCACTGTTGAGGTTGATATGCTGCAAACCGAGGAGGCCTTATGAAGGACGGGACATCGCATTCAATTACGCTGGAATCAACCAAAGTGAAATTCTTGGAAGATATGGTTACACAGCACGGGTTGCCCGACACGAACAAGGCGATCCGATGCCTGATCGACTATGCACGTGCCAACCCTGATCGGCAAACAGAAATTTTTTCCGAATTCCGCTGTCACGATTGTGGATAGGAGATAGGCTAGTGCTCGTACCACGGAACCATGTGCGCCCGTAGCTCAGTTGGATAGAGCATCGGCCTTCTAAGCCGAGGGTCCCAGGTTCGAATCCTGGCGGGCGCGCCATATTCACTACAAAGAATCATAAAACACTTGGGACAGGAATCACACTGAGAGTCTAGGAACTTAAATGATGCCGCGTAACGTACACGTCATAGTGTTGGCACTCTTAATGGCTTCGCCTGGGCACACCCAGACCACCGACGATCCTTTTGCCGAATCAATAGGTGCCCGTCAAGCCGCGCTGGAGGTTAGTATTACCGAGTTCGCCACAATCCCGGACAGCGACGGTAGCGCACCCCGCATGATGTTGTTGGTTAACGAACCTGGGACTGGCCGACTGTTCGTGAACGACATGCGTGGCCCCCTCTATAGCGTGAGTTATGACGGCCAGACAGTGACCCCGTACCTCAACCTCAATGACGCCACATGGAATGTGAACGTCGAATTCTCGCGGAACGAACAAGGCTTCCAGAGTTTTGCCTTTCATCCGCAATTCGGCGAACCTGGCACCCATGGTTATGGAAAATTCTACACACTGACGGACACTAAGAATATGGCACCGCCACCAGATTTTCGATCTGGGAGTTCCGATAATTCTCACGATACGGTCTTACTTGAATGGAGCACCAGGACTCCGCACGAAAGTATTTATGCGGGGCAACCACCTCGCGAATTAGTCCGCTTCGAACAACCCTTTCGTAACCATAACGGTGGCCATCTCGGGTTTAATCCGCTAGCAGCACCTGGGAGTGCAGACTTCGGGTTGCTGTATATGGGCGCCGCTGATGGTGGAAGTGGCGGCGACCCTCTTAATCTGTCTCAAAACCCCATGTCCGCCTTCGGAAAAATTCTGCGCCTTGATCCGATGGGTTCCAACAGTGCAAATGGCCAGTATGGGATTCCGTTAGATAACCCCTTTGTCAATGACAGCCGGGGCGAAATACTCGGTGAGATTTATGCTTTGGGTCTTCGTAATCCTCAACGCTTTTCCTGGGATCCCCAGAACGGCAATATGTTCGTCGCCGACATCGGTCAGAACATCGTAGAAGAAATCAGTCTTGTCACCGCTGGAGCAAACCTCGGCTGGAACGTCTGGGAAGGCAGCTTTGAGTTTATTAGTCGGCGCGCCGTGAGTCTGATAAACCAACGGGGCGATTCCAGAATGTCTTACCCTGTAGTCGAGTACGGACAGCTGGACCCGTTGCTCCAGCGCGGTTCGGCGGCAACCGGCGTCTATGCCTACCGGCAGACCGACATTCCCCAATTTGCGAATCTCGTATTATTCGGTGACAATCCGAGCGGCGAGGTGTTCTCTTTTTCGGCGGATGACCTCCCTCACGGTGGGCAGGAAGCGATTCGTCGGGTGCTGTTCAAGGATGGCCAAGAAGTCAAAACCTTGCTTCAATTAATCCAAGCCAAGAATATTGCTCAGGGAAAAGACCCGGCAACTCGTGCCGATATGCGTATGAGCCTTGGTCCTGACAGACAACTCCTCATCCTTAACAAGCGCGACGGCACCATTCGCCTACTCGTTCCAGACGAATCTTGAGCGCCACCGATCCCTATGGACACACAAGAACCACGCCGCACCCAGATCCTTAAACTGTTGTTACTGACAGGCTTGGTGCTTCTAGACACTACTGCCGGAAACGCTCAGGTTTCGAATGCTGCAACAAAACCGAACATTCTGTTTATTGCAGTGGACGACCTGAACGACTGGGCTGGCTTTATGAACGGTCATCCGGACATGACGATCCAGACCCCCAACCTCGATCGCCTCGCCGCGTCATCCATGGTCTTCACGAACGCTCATACCCCAGCCCCAGCCTGTGCTCCCGCCAGAACCGCAATCCTCACCGGAGTCCATCACGCTCGGTCAGGAGCAGAGAATGTGTTCTGGGGAGATGAGCCGAAGTGGCGGGAATTTGAAACGCTGCGGAACGTGGAAACCCTTGAACAGTTTTTCAAGAATCGTGGTTATAAGACCTTAGGGGCTGGAAAGATCTATCACAGTCAAGCCCCACCATGGGCACCCACCAGTCAAGTCGAGCCGGCCAATTGGGATTTTTATTACCCAAGTTCCTACATTTCCCACCCCTTCCAGATTCGAGCTCCGAATGAAGTGATTTACCCGCCAACGGTGAACAACACAACCCGGCCCGGTGGTGGTGAAGGCAGTTGGTGGACGTGGGGACCGGTGACGGTACCCGACGAAAAAATGGCTGACTATCATGTTGTCGACTGGGCCCGCTACCAACTCGGCCAAAACCACGATAAGCCTTTTTTCTTGGCGATGGGGATCTGGAAACCACATGATCCGTGGGAGGTACCGCAGAAGTATTTTGACTTATACCCTTTGGAAGACATTGTCCTACCCGTAACCAAGAAAGATGATCTTGAGGACGCCTTTGACCACGGACGGCGTTGGATCCATCAATGGGTGGTGGATAACAAACAATGGAAGCAAGTGGTCCAGTCCTATGCCGCGTCGATCACTTTTGCCGACGCCATGCTGGGTCGAGTATTAGAGGCCTTTGAAAATTCAGAGTACGCCCAAGATACCATCTTGGTTGTATGGTCCGATCACGGCATGCATATGGGTGAAAAGGAAAATATTGAGAAGTTTACGCTGTGGGAACGGTCAACGCGAGTGCCACTCATCGTTTCAGCACCTGGGATAACCGAAGCTGGGGCATCCAGCGACCAGCCCGTCAGCTTAATGGATCTCTATCCAACGCTGGTTGATCTCGCAGGATTTAATCGACCGTCACACCTCGACGGAACCAGCCTGGTACCTCAGCTCAACGACCCCGATGCAGAGACTCTACCGGTTGTGACCAGCTATCAGTTTAGTTGGACGGATGAACCGGTTGTGGGACATGCCGTGAGAAGTAAACGGTACCGGTACATCTATTATCCTGATATCAATCTTGAGGAACTCTATGACCACGAAAATGATCCACATGAATGGGATAACGTCGCATATAAGATGACCAATGAACAGATCATCGGTGACCATCGGCAGGTGCTCAAGGGCATATTGCCGGATCTGACCTGGACGGATGAGCCTAAAGGATATTCGGTTGATCGCGACGGGAATGTGCGGAAGATTGAATTTGTTTCCTATTGAGCGATTCTGGTTACGACCGAAGACTCTCGGGATCCCAATCGAGACCAGGTGCCACCATGCCACAGTCGACTAATCATCGTGCGCCGTCAACTCCGCAGTCTCCGGACCGACCAACCACCTTCAGTCGGCGACAAGTACTCGCCGGTTCTGCGGCACTCCTGCTCGGGGAAAGGATTGTCCAGAGTCAGGCAACATTAAGCAAAACCATCGTCTTTGCTCATACAACCGTAGTCGGCGTCGATGCGGTGCAAGACGATGTAGCCCTTGCAGTCGACGGCGACAAGATCGTTGCAATTGGGCCCACCGACCAAGTCGTTGAGACCTATCCGAACGCCGATGTCTACGATGGACGGGGAAAGGCGCTACTGCCAGGCTTGATCAACTGTCATGCCCACATGGCGGCGGTCCTCGCCCGTGGCTTCAATGAAGACTTCGGATTCCCGAATTCTGCACAACTGGCTGTCCGGCCCAATAGCCTCCTTGAGGGTGAGGAAGCTACCCTGATGGTGACCGTTGCTGCTCTGGAAGCCATCAAGACCGGGACCACCACGATTGTGGAGAACACCGGAAACATCAGCCCAAACGCCGCGGCCTTGGCACAAACAGGTCTGCGCTGCGTCTTCGCAGAGTCAGTGCGCGATAGCGAGAATGTTGCCGGACCGATGTCCCCTAGAGGACTTGCAAATAGTGAGCCCCCCAAGTTCTCTGCCAAGCGACGGGACGAAGGGTTGCAGCGCATCAGCGACTTGTTCACCACGTGGCACGGCAAGGAGCAGGGCCGCATCACCGTGTTCCCGGCCGCCGCGCTCGCCGAGACCTCATCACCTGAACTGCTGCGGGCCATCCGGGCGTTCGCTGACAAACACGATCTCGGATACACCATCCATCTGTCGCAGAGCGTCCCCGAAGTCGAGTTCATGGTGCGACATCATGGCCTGCGTCCTCCGGCGTTTCTTGATCAACATGGTTTCCTCGGCCCTCGACTCTTCGCCGCACACTGCCGATATGTCAACGATGCCGATATCGCGTTACTTGGGCGCACCGGTACCATCATTTCGCACCAGGCAAATATGGCCGCGAATCGAGGAGTGATTCCACCAATTGCAAAGCTCCGAGCGGCCGGCTGTCCCATCGCAAGCGGTACCGACAACAACACCAACGACATGTTCGGAGTGATGAAGGTCGCTCTCATCACGGAACGCATTTCGCGCAATGATGTAATTCCTGGCACTCGACCGCAGCCAGAAGACATTCTTGAAGACGCGACCCAAGGCGGTGCGCGCGCCGTGAATCAGGAACAGTTCCTCGGTTCACTTGAAATTGGGAAGAAGGCAGACCTGATTGTCCTTGATACCCAACAGGCCCACCTGGTGCCGGCGGGCCGTATTGTGTCCGCGTGGATCCATAACGGTCAACCGTCCGACATCGAGTCCGTTATGGTCGACGGCCAGTTCGTCATGCGCAGCCGCAAGGTCTTGACGATGGACGAGGACCGCATCATCGCAGAAGCAGACAAGGTGGGACGTCGGATTTGGAGCCAGGTGGAGGCGGCGAGCCCCATTACGGTGCCACGCCTGCCTCGCCGGCAGTGATTATCAGAACCTCCTGCCTGTTACGCTTCACTGCTTGTCGTCGAAGTAACCCTCCGTGGGAATCATGAGATGCGCGTATTTCGTGCCACGGAACATGTTATAGGGCGAGCCTGTCGTGAAGTCGCTGGTGAAGTTGTCCAGACTCGCAGGGTCTTTAGGCAGCAGCATCAGGTGAGGTCCTGATTCGATCCAATTCGCTGGATCTTCTGCATCGGCCTGATTCCTTACGAACGGGGTGCTGTTGTCCTCACCCTTATCACCATGGAGCATCCACACATAGGTGTCGCGCTCAAGTTGCGGAGTCTCACCGGTCCGATAGGCGCCTATCCATTTGAAGACTTCTTCGTCTCCGCATAAGGGCATTGCTTCGTAAGGATCGTTCCAGCCGTTCTCCGAGTCGGACATTCCCCGTGGGTTAGCGGCAAGACAGGTCCAGCCATTCGTGCCTTCTCTCAACACATTACTGTCGCCATCCAAGATCGTCGCAGTCTCGCCAATAAACGAAGGGGCGGCAGTGGAATAGGCCCAGATCTGCCACTCGGCTGAGGTGTGTGCACCGGCAGGCTCTACCGTCTCGGCGACCGCCTCAGTCGTCTCCACCGCAGGTTCTTCGGCCACCGGTTCGACTTCCGATTCAGTGGCGCATGCTGAAAAGCCGAACCCAGCAAGTAAGGTAACGGCGAGCACAGCAACAGGTAGCTTCGCGTTCATCGTGATCTCCTAGGATAAGGTCCCTTGTTTCTATGTTTTTTTCGCGCTACAGCCTAACGACCTCAATATTAAATATCAAGGCAGCGTGGTCGCACGATTCCGAATTTACGCTCATCAGACGTAATCGTGATGTGAGGCTAGTTATTCCGGCAAGATATCAATCGTTTTTGGACCAGACTTGGCGTCGTCCAGTGGTTTGTTTTTCGGTTGGGTCACCTTTAGGTCTAAGACTTTCTTTCCTGCTGGGACGATCCGACGAAGGTAGCTGCCCTGCGATTTATTGTAGGCCTTGACTGCTTTGGTTAAACTCTCGCCGATCTCTCCATAATGTTCCGTCCATTTTTCAACCCGGTCATACAAGGTACGAGCTGCAGTTGCAATCTCTTGCGCATTACGATTTGTTTCCTCGTGGGTCCAATAAATTCGAACGGTTCGTAATAAGGCAACCAGCGAGACTGGACTGGTGATCAGAATTCCCTCAGTGAGAGCTTCATCTTGGAGCCCTGGATGCTCATCCAAGGCGGCGGCCAATAAGTGATCACCAGGCATGAACATGACCGTGAAATCGGAGTCACCGTGAGTATATTCCGAATAATCTCTTCGGATTAACTCGGTCACATGCCCTTTGACTGCGTCTCCATGAGCTTTCATCAATTCTTTCACTCGCCTAGGTTCAGTTGCCTCTTTTGCCTCCGCATAGGAAGTAAATGGACATTTTGAGTCGACTGGAATCCCAGCTCCTCCTGGAAGAAGGATCACCATGTCTGGACGACTACCATCGGAAAGCGTTTCCTGCACCTTGAAGTTGACATGTTCTTCCATTCCAGCGAACTCGACGATATTCTGCAGAAGGTATTCTCCCCAGTTGCCACGTACCTGGCTGGAACTCTTCAGTAAATTTTGCATATTTTCCGAACTCGCCTGCATTCCTTTAGCTGCGGAGACCATGCCTTTGATTTGCTCGCTTAGTTCGCCGTAGGCGGTTGCCCGTTTGATTTCCAATTCACCGGTTTTCTTATCAAGCGCCTTAAGGGCATCATCCAGAGGCTTCAGTACAATTTTAGCGGCCTCAATAAAACCTTCCCGATTGTCTTTAAGTGCGTCACGGGCCACATCCTTGACTATGGACTTCTTATCACTGTCGCTCTTTTGCGCAAAAAACCAGCCAATCAAGAGTCCTAGCGAAAAAGTCAGGAGTGGGACTAGTAATTCCATGCCTTCTGTCCTGAAAGGTTCCGTCCTAGTGGATGCGAACCAGGAGACAACGCAAGCGAGTGGTAGAGTTCCTAGTCAGAGTGACCTCCCCAAAGGGGGTTTAAAGCCGACGCCGTGATGGCTCAGGAAGAACGGAGTGATCGCTTCACGAGATTCTGCATGAGCGGAATCTTGTAGTGGTTCGAGTTCAACGGTCGTGCACCGTCGGCCGCCGCTGCCGCCGCTAGCTCTGCGGTTTCTTCATTCGGCGCTCGTCCTTTAACTAAATTCTCGACGTCAACAAGTCGACGTGGCGTACACTGCACGGCTCCGCAGACGATTCGCGCGTCCTCAATCATGCCGCTCGCGTCGAGCCGCATAGCGGTGGCCACACTCACTAAAGCGAAGTCCCATGCATTCCGATCCGCGACTTTCTCAAAATAAAACGCGGCATCGGTCCACGATGCAGGAATGCGAATGGCCGTCAGAATATCTCCAGGCTCTAACACCGTCATCCGCGTGATGTCCACGGCTTCGGGCATAAAGAACTCCCCAGCCGGCACGACGCGTTCGCCGCCAGAATTTCTGATGACCATCGATGCGTCGAGCGCAACGAGTGCTGTAGCCGTGTCTGACGGTGACACCGCTACGCAGCGGCTCCCCTCGAACAAACTGTGTTCCCTGTTCATGGCCACCGGCGTGTCCGCGTAACAAACATTACCTCCAGCACGATAGCAATTAAGCCCGTACCGGTAATACCAACACCGCGTATCCTGACAGAGGTTGCCACCCAAAGTGCCCGTGTTTCGGATTTGAGGACTTGCGACGCGGCGGGCCGCATCGGCAAGCAACCCGCACCGCTGGCGTAACATCGGGTCTCGTTCTATATCCGTTAGCGTCGTCAAGGAGCCGATTTCGATGCCATCAGCGGTCTCTCGGATCCCGCGAAGTTCTGCGATGCCCTCAAGATCGATCAGGGCCTGGGGTTGTTTGATGCGCTCCTTAAACCACCCGAGACTGTCGTGTCCGCCGGCCAATTTCCAACCGCGATCACCCCAACGGTCCAGGAGCTCAAAGGCGGTCTCCAGATCGGTCGGCTGGAACAGTTCAAAGTGCGACATCATGTCGTTCGCCATGAGATTCCTCAGTCGGTGTGCATATCCAACGGCTTATGTGACTGTGGTCGCCCTGAAGCCGCGTTGAGAATCATGTCTGGTAACACGGGAACTCGGTTGAAATAGTGCCCGCCGAGCGCATCCGAGATGGCACAGAGTAACGCGGCCGCCGCGCACCCCATCAAAGGCTCTCCAATTCCTTTCGCCCCAACCGGGTTCTGGGGATCCGCTTGATCGACGGCTTCCGCACCCATCCCCACCGCCACATCCAAGTAAGACGGTGGCTTGGCCTGATAAAACCCAACTGCCCCTGGCAAACCAAATTCTGGGTCGAAGACTTGGCGCTCGAGAGCGGCCTCCCCAAAGCCCATCACCGCACCACTCCGCACCTGGGCTTCCAGTCCTTGGGGATGCATCACGGTCCCGCAGTCAGCCACACCTAAGTACTCAAGAATTTCAAACTTCCCGGTTTCCAAATCCAGCTCAATCCGAACAAAACCCGCCGCCAGCGCCGGCACCATGCCAGTGCGTTCGAGACCATCCTTCGCAGCGCCAATCAAACCGGTGCCCGCCAAACCTCGCACGGAAGCCTTCGTCATCGGATTCAGGTCTTCGGCCATCTCCTGCCCGGAGTACGCTCCGCCCAACTCGATGGCCCGCTGGGCCGCTCTTGCATAGGTCAGTCGCCGTGACGGATTACCCCGGCGATACACCGTCTCGTTCCCAATCTCATAGTTGTCAGGCGATCCACCAAGATCATTTGCAGCAATAGCCTTCAGCTTCGCAACGGCATCCATGGCGGCCGCGTAGTTAGTCCGCGTCATCGTGAACGACGTATTGCTGCCGAACTGCCCGAGGTTCCACGGTAACCCACGACTTGAATCACCGCGCTCGATGACACAGTTGTCCCAATCAGCCTTTAGAACTTCCGCGGCCACCCGGCTCGTCGAGGCGTATGAGTATGTACCGAGGTTCCCAACACCGGTATGAATATGCAGTTTCCCATCAGGCGTCAGCCTTACTAACCCGTCAAACCCATTTGCTCCCGCCGAATGAAAGGCCTGCCCCACACCAACGCCGATCACTTTCGACCCTTGACGTTGCCCACTGGTGGCCTGTTTTTCGTCCCACTTGAAACTCGCCGCGCCCTGGTCTAATGCTTCGCGCATGTAGGCGCTCGTCACAGGACCTTGATCCCTTCCGTATTTGGAGTCGTGGTCCGGCGCATTGATTCGACGTATCGCTACCTGGTCAAGGCCAAGCTGCCGCGCCGCCTTATCCAGTAATGGTTCAACGGCCGTTGCAATCTGGTTTTGTCCAGGCCCGCGTTGTGCGCCTTTCGGCGGTGTATTGCCCAAGACCGGTATGCCACGGAATCGCATCGCTTCCGGGGTGTAGACCAGTGAGACTGCGCTGGCGGCAGAGTTCCAATCACCGAACCCTGTATACGGACCGTTCTCCTGCACAATATAGAGGTCGCACGCCAGTAACCGTCCGTCCTCTCTGAATCCCAATTTGATGCGGCCCTGAAACCCTGATCGCGCGACACCAACAGCGTATTCTTCGGCGCGACTGATTCGCATCATGACTGGCCGCTTTGTTTTCTTGGACATTAACGCTGGCAAAGCTTGAATCGGATATGCCGCGCCTTTCGATCCAAACCCTCCTCCGCAGTTTTCGCCGATGAAAACCAGCTGGGCAGGTTCAATGCCGATCAAATTCGCCAAACCCGGCACAATGAAACTCTGACTTTGATTGGATCCATGGACGTAACACTTGCCGTTGTCCCAGTACGCCATGGCCGTCCGAGGTTCCATCGAGTGATGTGAGTTCCCCGCCGTCACAAACGTCTCGTCAAGCACGACCGCAGCATTTGCAAAGCCGCCGTCCAGATCCCCGTATGACCAAGTTGAAGCCGGCTCGCCCATCGGCAATTTACCTTCGCCCGCTGCAGCAAAATCCTCGGCCGTCCACTTAATCTCCTTGAGTCCTTCCTGAGGAACCAAAGCATTGCCAGTCGTCCGCGCATTCGACCCACCCGGACGAAGGCTCTCAAGTGGATCTACGCTAAATGGCAGTGGTTCCAAATCCACCTTAATCTTCGCAATGGCCTCTTCAGCCGTCGTTTCATCGACAGCGGCCACCGCCAAAATCGGCTCGCCAACGTAATGGGGTTCGTTGGTCAGAATTGGAGCGCGAGGTGCGGGCACTTCCGGCAGCTCATCCGCCGTCAGTATCGCTACCACCCCCTCCATTGCAAGTGCAGCTGACGCATCAATCGTGCGGACCCGCCCATGTGGCATTGGACTGGTTAACAGCCGGCAAAAGAGCATGCCCTCAGCGCGGAAATCCTCGGCGTACTTGGCCTTCCCCGTCACCTTGCCATAGACATCAGGCGGCGTGAAGTTCTTACCCAACAGTACATTCGCCATCGCTACTCTCCACTCGCTGCGCGCATGACCCCATTCAAGTAATGGTCATACGCACCACATCGACACAAATTCCCTGCCATTCCTTCACGGACTTCCTGGAGGCTAGGATTTGGATTAGCTTTAAGCAGAGCCACTGCCGACATCACCTGTCCAGGTGTGCAGAAGCCACACTGGGGACCTAATTCATCAATGAACGCCTGCTGCACCGGATGCAATTCTCCCGATGCGCTTTCCAACCCTTCAACCGTTACGATCTGACGTCCGCGCACGCGGTGCGTAAGCGTCGAACAAGAATAGTGTGCGACATCATCGATCATCACGGTACACGCACCACATTCAGCACGATCACAGCCCAGCTTCGTGCCCGTCAATCCGAGCTTGTATCGAAGTGTCATCGCTAGCGTTTCATTCGGCAGCACATCCACGCGACGAATTTGTCCGTTCACGTTGAGTGACAGAAGGCGCTCCACGCCACCTGGCGGACCAGCCATTGACTGAGCCCAGGTTGCCGGAGCGTACGCGATACTCGAAACCGTGACGCCGGAAGCAATAACACCTTTAATAAAATCCCTGCGCGACACACGGCCGGAGGGTTCAGGCGGAAAGAAATCGCAGTGATCGGTCATGAATAACTCTCAGCTTCGCGATGTTGTGCGTGAATCTCTTAATCCCTCAAACGAATTACCGCACCATCGATTGTGTCCTTAATATATTGCCAAGAATACAGGCCTGCACACAATACAGTATTTGGACAATACCATGATTCTGCTAACTGATGGACTTTAGGAATCTCGCCGAGCCCGAACATTCAGGACTAAACGTAACCGCGCTTGCTACCTAGTCTTGCTCAGCGTCAGCCCACTCAATTCGAACTCCAGTTCCCTTTGAATTTTACTGAAAGTCAAATTACAGTGATAATTTTTCACCACTGTTCCTAGTTTCAAGTACTTTACTTTATAATCAATACTTTTCTATTTACAATTAAAAATATCAAAAATATAAGCTATAAAATCATAAAATAAATCAAACGTTCGTTTGCAATGATCGTTTGAAATACGATAGAATCATTGACTTCATGGATGTTGAAACAAAGGCTAGGATTTTGGACTCAGCAGAGCAATTATTTGCGGAGTGTGGGTTTTCGGCGACCTCAATTCGGCAAATTACGAAAGCGGCTGACGTGAACATCGCCGCGGTGAATTATCATTTTGGCTCCAAGGAAGAGCTTCTGCACGCAGTATTCAAGCGACGAGTCGAGCCAATCAACGCCGAGCGCGTTAAGACACTCCTTGCCCTCCAAGAAGAAAAGAAAGGCGGTGAACCGGACCTTGAACAAGTGATGCGTGCCTTTCTTGAACCAGCCTTTCGATGCGCCCAATTCCAAGGATCTCAAGGTGCAAAATTCCTGCAGTTGGTCGGTCGAATGCATTCGGAAACCAACGAACAGTTGCGCGGCGCATTTTTTCAACTATTCGTTGAAGTTACCCAACATTTTGGACCGGCTTTCAAACACGCCCTGCCCCATCTTTCAACGGAAGAAATTATTTGGCGAGTGCACTTTGTTATCGGGTCGCTAGCTCACATTCTAGTGTGTTCGAAAATGGCGAATTCCGGTATGGGCAACGTGAAAATTGAACAGAGTGACGCGCTGCTTGAAGCCCTCGTGCAATTCTGCACGGCAGGGATGGCTGCAACCGTACCCACACAAATAAAAGCACAGACAACGTGATGTGAAGGTAAATACAAAATGAATCATCGAGCAGAAAAAGCTCTCAAGATCGGTTTGCCAGTAGCGGTGTTACTTGTGGGAGCAGGTGTATCCGGCACAATGTTCACACTCAAACCAGAAGCACCAACCCGAACACCAGTGACCGTAATCCCTCAAGTTCGTGTGATGAAAGTCGAGATGGTCGACCTCCCACTGATAGTCAGGAGTCAAGGCACCGTCAACCCACGGACCGAAAGCCAACTGGTTCCCGAAGTAACGGGACGCATCATAGAAGTCTCACCATCATTTGTGGCCGGCGGCTTCTTTGAGGCTGGTGACGTACTGTTACGTATAGACTCGCACGACTACGAGCAGGTGATCGTGCAACGCGAAGCCGAAATTATAGCGGCTCAGCTCCGCATCGCCGAAGAGGAAGCTGAAAAGGAACTGGCGCAGTGGGGGTGGGATCGCATTGGTACCGGTGAAGCTCGATCGTTAACGATGCGGGAGCCTCAGCTTGCCAGCGCGAAAGCGAGTCTGGCCGCAGCGCAAGCCAATCTCGCAACCGCACGCCGAAATTTAGATCGCACGCAGGTTCGCGCACCCTACGCGGGTCGCGTCCGGGAGAAAAGCGTCGATCGGGGACAGTTCGTGACCCTAGGCACCCCAGTCGCCAGGATCTACGCAGTCGATATAGCCGAAATCCGACTTCCACTGCCGGACGACGAATTGGCCCATCTTGACTTGCCACTGAATTACCGAGGGGATGCTGGACGCATACGGGGACCTCGCGTGAGACTACAGGCAAATTTTGCGGGTCAAGTGTACGAATGGCAAGGACGAATCGTGAGGACTGAGGGAGAAATCGATACACGGACTCGTATGGTTCATGTAGTCGCTGAAGTGAACAATCCCTACGGCCGTGGTGACGATCCGAACAGACCACCATTGGCCGCCGGCATGTTCGTAGAAGCTGAGATCGAAGGACGTGTCGCAAAAGAAGTTGCCGAGTTGCCACGCGCTGCACTGCGTGGGACCAGTCAAGTCCTAGTTGTAGACAGTAATGACCGACTCCAGCATCGAAATGTCACTCTGCTACGCACAACCCCGACCCACATTATTGTGACCGAGGGTCTGGACGCCGGTGAGCACGTCAGCCTCTCATCAATCGAAACAGCACTGGACGGCATGGAAGTCCAGACATTTCTAGTTGAGACAGAAACGCCTGTGACCGCCCCAGCCACGCCCGATACGGAGGAAGGCTCATGAAGGGCGCTATTGAGTGGTTCGCCAAAAATCCTGTTGCAGCCAACCTGCTCATGGTCTTGATTTTAGCGGGTGGACTGTTTACAGGCTTAACACTCAAGAAGGAAATATTTCCTGAGTTTTCTCTCGACATGATTACGGTGCAAGTATCGTATCGCGGTGCTGCTCCAGAAGAAGTTGAAGAAGGGGTGTGCATCAAGATCGAAGAGGCTATCGAAGGACTCGATGGTATTAAGCGAATCACATCGAGTGCGAGCGAAGGCAACGGTAGCGTCACCATTGAGGTCGAATCCGGTGCAGATGTTCGTAAGTTACTTGAGGATGTGAAGGCCCGCATTGATGCCATTGAGACGTTCCCCGAAGAAACCGAAAAACCAGTCGTTCAGGAACTTACAAACCGTCAACAAGTCATCAATGTTGCTGTTCACGGTGCACTCGATGAATCGAATCTAAAAATACTCGCCGAACGTGTGCGGGACGAGCTCGCCGCAGTGCCCGGTCTCACACAGGTTGAGGTCGCCAATGCCCGCTCCTACGAAATTTCAATCGAAGTCTCCGAAACATTGCTGCGCCGACACAACCTAACGTTTGACGAAGTGGCCAATGCAGTCCGCCGGTCATCACTCGACATGCCTGGCGGTTCGGTGAAGACCGATGGTGGAGAATTCCTCCTTCGCACTAAAGGTCAAGCGTACCGAGGTTATGAATTTGAAAACCTTCTGATCCTCACACGAAGTGATGGTACACACCTTCGCCTGGGAGACGTCGCGACAGTGATCGACGGATTTGAAGAGACTGAACAATTCTCAAGATTCCAAAACGAACCAGCTCTCATAATCGCGGTCTACCGAACCGGTGATCAAAGCGCCCCGGAAGTCTCAGATGCAGTCTACAAGTACGTTGAGCAAGCACAGAGCCGATTCCCGGCAGGAGTGACCCTTACCCCAATGGGCGATTCGGCCTTGGTGCTTAAAGATCGACTGAACCTACTTGTTCGAAATGGTTTAACTGGATTTGTGCTTGTCTTCATCGTGCTGACCTTGTTTCTCAGGTTTGGATTGGCGTTCTGGGTTAGTCTCGGCATCCCGATCTCGTTCTTAGGAGCCTTGTGGATGTTGCCCACGCTTGATGTCTCGATCAATATGATGTCGCTTTTTGCATTTATTGTCGTGCTTGGCATCCTTGTCGATGACGCAATTATCGTTGGTGAAAACATCTACAGACACCAGGAACGAAGCGGCAATCGTCTCCAAGGTGCCATTACTGGCGCTCACGAAGTCGCAACACCGGTGACATTTGCCGTACTCACGAGCGTGGCAGCGTTTGCGCCGTTAATGTTTATTACAGGCGTCATGGGAAAAATGATGATCGTAATGCCTCTGGTCGTCATGCCATGCTTGATTTTTTCACTCATTGAATCGCTTCTAATCCTCCCGGCACATCTGGCACGCCTTCGTAATGATCGCTCTCGGTTTAGTTTCGGAAGAGAAATCCGTCGCCGGATCGATGGGAGCCTCCAAAATTTCATTAAAAATGTTTATCGCCCGTGGCTGGAACGTGCTATCCGGTGGCGCTACGTCACAGGAGCACTTGGTTTGGCTACGCTAATGCTCTCGACAGGGATAGTCGGCGCTGGTTGGGTCCGAGTCGTGTTCATGCCACCAACGGATGCGGATTATCTGACCGCATCCATCGTCATGCCACAGGGAACACCGGTCGAATCAACCGAAGCGGCAGTTCAACACATGGAAGAAGCCGCCGAGTCTGTGCGACTAGAAGTCGAGGCGGAAACTGGTCGGCCGCTTATTAAATCCGTGTACTCGATGGTTGGAAGTCGAGCACCAAACTTGAGTGGTGGATTCGCACCTCGGCAACAGGCACCGGCCGCATCACACCTCGGAGGACTTTTTGTCGAATTGGAGCCATCAGATGTGCGTGGTGGCATCGGCAGTATCGATCTTGTGAACCGTTGGCGCGAACGAGTGGGGCTCATTCCTGATGCGGTTGAAATTAGGTACGACGCTGAGTTGTTTACGGCTGGGGATGCAGTCAACGTCCAGCTGACTGGTCCCGACATTGACGAATTGCGCGCGGCCGGTAACGCAGTGAAGGCCGGACTGGCTGAATATGCGGGAGTCTATGACATCGCCGACACGTTCCGCAATGGTAAGCAGGAAATCAAATTAGGCATTAGGCCAGCGGCTGAAATGCTTGGGCTGAGCTTGTCGGATCTTGGTAGCCAAGTACGCCAAGCGTTCTATGGAGAAGAGGCCCAGCGTATTCAGCGTGGCCGCGACGACATCAGAGTCATGATTCGGTATCCAGAAATAGAGCGCCGGTCTCTCGGCAACCTTGAGAACATGCGGATTCGAACACCCGAAGGCGAAGAAGTACCTTTTTCGCAAGTGGCGACGGTTGAACCCGGCCGAGGATTTTCGTCAATCAAACGAGTCGACCGACGACGGGCCCTGAATGTAACCGCGGCGGTAGATCAATCGATTACAACGGCGAGCGATGTCATCGCAGACCTTGATGTCCGTGTACTTCCAGAGATTTTGTCCGCTTATCCAAATGTGTTCCATTCGTTCGAGGGCCAAACCACAGAATTCACTGACTCGTTTGGTGGACTCGCACGGGGATTCTTGATTGCTCTACTGTTGATCTATGTGCTCTTGGCGATACCGCTCAAATCATATGTTCAGCCCCTGATCATCATGACGGCCATCCCGTTCGGTCTCGTAGGAGCAACCCTGGGACATCTCATTATGGGAATGGACATCAGTCTTCTGTCGATGTTTGGACTCGTTGCCCTGGCGGGTGTCGTCGTGAATGACGGATTAGTGATGGTGGATTTCATAAATCGGTATCGTAAACAATTGGGCACTCTCTCATTAGCCATTCGCGAAGCGGGGTCTGCTAGACTGAGACCGATCCTCTTGACTTCTCTCACAACATTCTTTGGTCTCTTGCCGCTTATGCTGGAAACTAGTATGCAGGCGAAGTTCTTGATTCCTATGGCAGTTTCGCTCGCGTATGGAATCATGTTTTCGACAATCATTACGCTGTTTCTCGTGCCGGCCAGTTACGCGATCGTTGAGGACCTAAGACACCTAATAAGTGGTCGGCGATCGACCGATATTGAAGGTCGCAGTAACGACGTGAGGGTGGAATCGGACAAGGACACGTTTGCCGCACCGGCCTAACTAAAGCCTTCTAGAGGGCCCTTGACTGACAGGATCCCAACACAAGAAAGATCGATACCAATACGAACTTTGCCTTACCTGAGGTTAGACCGTTGGCACCTGGGCAAAGACAGCCGTACCTGCTACCGACCAGGACACTTGCACGCGGACTCCTGACTCCTCAGGTGCATCACCTAGACCGGCGCCGCGCGCAACAAATCGCGTTCCATCCCTGAGTTCGATCCCGAGTTCCAATAGCTCACCCAGAAAAGCTCTGTACACGACATGACCTTCCAAAACATTGTAAGGCTCTGACTTCGCAGAACGACCAAACTCGACTACCTCAGGGCGAACAGCAAGCAGGCCGTCGTCTGGACCGGCTGAGCCACTTACCGTAACCAGTTGACCACTCGACAATCTATATTCTGTAGTTGTTGCGTGACGCTTGTGACAGACAGCCGGTAAAAGATTCATCTTCCCTACAAAATTTGCCACGAAAGGATTAGCAGGATGCTGATAGAGTTCCAGCGGTGAAGCAACCTGTTGAACTCGACCTTCGCGCATCACCGCGACACGATCTGAAACGGTCAGCGCTTCTTCCTGATCATGTGTAACGAGTAAGGTCGTCATATTTAATTCACGCTGTAAGCGCCGCATGTCAATTCGCAGATCGTTCCTCAGTTTCGCGTCTAAATTTGAAAGCGGTTCATCGAGAAGCAGAACAGTTGGACTTATAACAAGCGCCCGAGCCAGCGCCACTCGCTGTTGTTGTCCTCCCGATAATTCATGTGGAAAACGATCGCCCAGTCCTTCTAGTCGCACAAGTAATAACGCATCACTGACGCGCTGCACCACGTCAGAACGCGATACCTTTCGCCGTTCAAGGCCAAACGCGACATTACGCCTTACTGTTAAATGTGGAAACAGAGCATAACTTTGAAACACCATTCCGATATCCCGAGTTTCAGGAGGTAATTGGCTGACGTCACGCCCATCGATACTGATTGACCCATCTGTCGAGGCAATATAGCCAGCAATCATCCGGAGCACTGTAGTTTTCCCGCAACCACTTGGACCTAGTAGGGTCATAAATTCGCCGTCACGCACCTCGAGAGTGAGATCATCGACGGCTATATTGCTGTCGTAGTGCTTGGTCAGACCAGACAACTGCACCTTAGCCACCCTCACCTCCACCAACCAGCTGTCGAACTGGCGTTGATTCATCACAGAACCACGGGTTGAATGCGTCACAACCTACGGTTAGCGTCAGAAAGCGTTGATACAGTTCATCATCGGTTGCCGGGCAGTCCTGACCCCACTGAGGTCCTGACTCTGCTTCCACAATTCTGCCATTGACGAATGTCACTCGAATCCGTGCGCGCCGGACCCGGACGGCACTCCGAACATAGCTTGGGTCAACCTCAACCGTAATCCTTTCTTCAAGATCGGCGATTCTGGGGTCACTCAAAATCTCAGGCGTATAGGCTGCGAAGTCAAGCCCGCCACGCACCAGGGCCAGCGCCAACGTGCGTCTGATGTTCATCTGAGCTGCGGTGGGCGACAGTCCATGGCTGCGCCGATCTAGAGCAACCGCGTACGGGTATGTGAACACGTCAATCGTCTTCACGGACGAGACGTCCGGCAGTCCGATCGATTCAAGAGCAGTCAACGCAGGGTGGCATGCCCGGTTACACGGATACCTCTTAAAGGTCACCGCAGTAATGGCCCATGCCTCTGGCTGAAATTTCGGAGGCTCAAGGCTGTCGTCAGCATCCAGTAACGCCTGCCCAACAGCTCGGTTCCCTTCCAGAACGGATGCTGGTCCATGCATGCCCGTTGCTCCCCACAACGCAAACGATAGGCCGAGCATCTGACTCCAGCCACCGTACAACGTCTTACCTGAAGCTCCGTGTGAAAACGAAACGTACGGGGAACACGGCGTCAACGACATCGCTCCAGACAGAGCTCCTGCCAGGTCGTCCTGATGCAATCGCAACGCCACTCCCGCTGCCGTTGCTGCCGACAACGTACCGAGCATCGCAGGTGCGTGGAGCCCGTGCTGCTCCGCCCCTTCACCCAGCCAGCTGCGCACATACTGATCGATCTCGGCTGCGACAGCAATCGCACGGAGCAAATCACCAAAAGACCTATCGGCAACTTCAGCGGCTGCCATGGCCGAGGCTACGCACTCAGGTCCTGCTGCCAATTCCAACGCGTCTCCGACACAACGATTACCAAGTGCCACGTACGGTGCGTAGGCTGAACGGCGAGTTACCCAATCAGTTGCTTTGGGATTACCTGCCCTCCCAAGAAAAAGATTCTGTATTGAATGGGTTCCAGCAAATATCGCTCCCGCATGCGCAATGCCCACTTGATCAAGCACGAGGCGCCGAGCGGCATGCCGCGCAGTCGGTGGCACCGTGTCCGAAGCTGTATACGCCCATTTTGCGAGTTCTTCGACGACACTCAAGATCATATTGTCCTCGCAGACATTTTCACCTTCAGGGCCATCATGAGTTCGTCGAGGTCGGAGGCATTCACAAGATGATCAACAGCACATTCGATAGGGTCAGCCACCTCACCAGCCAACCGGCGAAACTTCGTTCGCAACTCCTCCTCAGTGGCGGGATTTACATCCGTCCAGCGCGTGGCACGCACCTCGGCATGACGCTCAATTCCGGACTTGAAGACAATAGTTACTCGGGCACCACGCACGACCGGCATCTCCATATCACCGGCTGATCGCACTTTGACTCGTGCCGCTAAAGCTTGCCGAACTCGGTTACCAACCTGAGTCACAGTAAAAGCCTCTGGTCCCACCTGACCATCTAGGACTAGCGACGCGACCGCATACGGGATTGATGTCTTTGCCCCTACTGATGTCTCCGAATCACTATCTCGACTTAACTCGACGGCAAATGGATAGGTGTCCACCAAGATGGTGTCGACGTCGTCCGGATCAATAGGGAGCAACTGTTCAACAGCAGTCAACGTCGGCTGAACCGATCGACAAGTAGCGTAGGCCTTGAATTGTACGTGCAGCAATTCACGTGGATCGGCATCAGCCGAGTCCGTCACTGGTGCATGCAGCAACGCACTGCCGACACCATCTGCAGCCGCCTCAAACAAGTCTGTGGGACCAGAGAGTCCAGCCTTGGTTAGTTGAGCCGCCATCACGCCAATAAAGGCTGGCCAACCGCCGTAGAGATCTTTGACGGGTGCTCCTTTGGTGAACGCCTCAAATGGTCCAAACGGCATCAGCGTACCAGCCAAGCTAAGAGCTGCTGCAATGCGATCTGCTGGTAGCCCAAGAAGCCGTGCGGCGGTAGCTGTGGCGCCAAAGCAACCAACCATGCTCGGTTCATGAAGACGGTGGGCGGTCATCCCACGCACAAGCGCGCGCCCACAGGCCACCGCGGCATCGTAACCTGCCACGACAGCAGTCAAGACCTCTTCTCCTGACGCGCGTACAACTTCTCCCACAGCCAAGGCAACCGGCACCACCGTAACACCACCATGCACACTAGCTCTTGGATTTCCGTCATCCATCTCAACATGATGCGCAATGGCACCGTTGACGAGTGCTGCATGTGCAGCTGGTAACTGTATGTTGTGTCCCCACAGCGTCGACTCAGGAGGCCCTGCAGAAGTCACCATGGCCTTAACCCAAGCCTGATGAACGCCTAGACGGTAACCAGCAACCGCACAACCAAGCAAATCGAGGATTGCAACCGGTACTCGTGCGCGCACCGCTGGGTCGAGTTGCGCCCAACGCACACCTTCAATATGACGACTGACCCGACTTACAAGAGGCATCATCCGCCGAGAATCTCGCGATTGAAACGGTTCGTCCATTCACCTCGACGCATGCCTATGGTTTCAATATCAAGATACAAAATATTATCGAGAGGCACGAATGGTGCGATGGCCGGGTCCAACACAACCTTGCGATTCGGCACCACCATTAATAGGTCGTTGGCGAGTCGCTGCTGCACTTCCAAACTCAGGACGTAATTCACAAAAGCTTGTGCTAGTGTGCCTTGCTGGGAACCCGCTACAATTTGGAATCCTTGCGGCAAAGCAACTGCGCCTTCAGCTGGTACGATCCATTCCACCGTCGCTCCAGCCGCCTTAAGTTCTCGGGTCTGACTCGCTAATGCTAAAGTCACACCGGCTTCACCCTGCGCGACAAATTTGTTGTTCTCGGGACCACTCGTGCGGAAACCAAATGTGTTCGACTTCAACTGAAGCAGTTTCTCGAAACCCGGATCAATATTTGTCTCGTTCCCACCATTCAGCCGGGCAGCCATCACTAGCGTGACTGGTCCTAGACTGCTACCGAAATCGAATAAGGCAAGCTCGCCCTCAAATCGCGAGTTCCACAAATCAGCCCATGACCTTGGCGGATGCTTGATACGTGTACTGTTATAGAGAAAGCCGAGAGCTGATGAGAACGTAATCGGGGCGACACCCAGCGTGCTCTTCGCTTCTTCTCGAATATCACGAAGATTCGGTAACTCCCTCTCAGACACTTTCGCAAGCAATCCTTCCCGGGCAAGGAGTTGAGCTTCAGCAAAATCAATCCAGAGCAAATCAAGTGTTGGTCGATCTTGTTCAATGCGAACACGCGCTACTTGATCAGCTGAACGCATTCCGATCACAGTAATCGATACATCAGACAATGCTTTGAAACCAGGAGCGATGACACGATTGAAGTCGTCAATCCGACCAGGCGGTAAGGCAACCGTCAGTGTATTGTCTAAAGACGTAGGGGGACCACAGCTAGTCACTATGAGAACTAGGAGTGGGAGGCATTGCAAGTACTTAGGCATCTGTTGTTATCAAAGCTCAGTTCACTTCTTCGATCCTAATTCCAGATCTTCGCGAATCGATCGCCCAGTAGAACGAGGACCATTGTCAACCCAATCACAATGGTACTGATAGCCGCCACAGTCGGATCCTGGAATCGGTCAACATACTCAAAAATGGCGACGGGTAAGGTCGTCACACGCCCACTCGCAAAAAATAAAGATAGGGCAAAGTTACCAAAAGAAACAATAAACGCGAAGAGCGCTCCTGCCACAATACCCGGTTTGATACTGGGTAACGTGACCAGCCAAAAAGCCTGGAGCGGCGTGGCACCCAGACCGCGCGCCGCTTCTTCTATCGCCACGTCAGTCGTGTTCAGTGACGACATTACGGTTCGAATAACCCATGGCACCGTCACGATCAAATGGGCGGCCAGCAAGGGTAGCAAGGTACCAACTAAAGTAACGTCGACTAACGGCTGTACAATCACCACGATAAACATCAGAATGCCGATGGCCAACACCAACCCAGGCAAGATTAACGGAGAAAGAAAGAAGGTTTCCAGTGCCCGGCGGCCGCGTATTGTGCCTCGGGTGAGAGCATAGGCGGTCGGTACACCCAATAACAGTGCGAACATGGTGGCCAGGCCAGCAATGACACCACTTTGCCAGACGCCGTTGAGTAGACGTGGTTGATCTAAGACATTCAGGTACCAACGCCAGGTAAAACCGTCTGGAGGAAAACGCAGTGCTACCGTTGGACTGAATGAGTAATAAACCACAATGATTGGTGCGGCGAGTAGGAATACGAAAATACCGATCACCAGCAGCTGAAACACCACCCGACCGATTTCACCGGAAGCCCATCTCATCATACTGTCTTCCGTCCACGTTCAGTGCGAATCAAGCGGCTGGCCAAGCCTGCCACAGTAAGCGACACAGCCAGCAATGTTAACGACAGTACTGCCGCCAGTGGCCAATTAAAAACCGTCGTCAATTGCGTATATATCTCAATGACCATTACGCGGACTTCACTGCCACCAAGCAAGGCAGGAGTCACATAACTCCCCATGCTCACCATAAACACGAGCAGACAGCCTGCGAGTGCACCTGGCAGCGACAATGGCAAGGTCACGGTCAAGAATGCACCGATGGGTGACGCACCAAGACCTCGAGCGGCTTCCTCCAATGTTGAATCGATCCGGCCCAACACTGCCGACAACGACAACACCATGAACGGCAGCAAAGCCTCCACAAGGCCGACGACGACGGCAACTTCGGTGCCTAGCAAGCGGACTGGTTGATCTCGAAAACCTACCGAGACCAATAACCCATTTATTAAACCCCGGTTCCCGAGCAGAAGAACCCATCCGTACGTCCGAACAACAATCGACACGAACAGTGGCGTCACGACGAAGACGATTTGTGCGCTACGCCACCAACCTCGAGATCGAATAATCGACAGTGCGATCGGATATCCGAGCAATAAACACCCCAACGTCGTTATTCCGGATATGCGTATGGTGCGCCATAAAATCGAATGATGGTACGAATCGCCCAACGCTGCGTACCCACTGAAACCAATCGGCCCTGTCAACGGGGCGTTAGGCATTGACGGTAGGAGGCTGAGGTGAATAAGAAAAATAATTGGTGAAACCAGCAGCACGAGAAATACAAACGCCGCTGGCGCTAGTAAAAATAGCGTCCGACGATTGTCGAGGATGCCAACATCATGGTGTCGGATTAGATGCATTAGCGTTTCTAGGAGCCTTACCCGTTATCATAATGTTAGTGTCTACAGGCCCTGGATACGATTTGGGGCCTGTGTTGCGATGACATCTCCGTCGAGAAACTTGAACTCATGATAACTCGCATTGTCCGGACACGGGAAAACCCTTTCACGGCATTTTTGGCAGTGGTCTTTTATTTATCGATCGCTGCCAGTAACCACGTGACCGCTCAGAGTTGCAACAGCGGAGTTTTCTGCAATGAGGGCACTCGACCAACACTTCAACCTATAACCAGTGTCAAAGATGATCCCACAAAGACGGGACTCAGCATACCTGACAACGACAAGCTTCGCGTGCGCGTCAAATTTATGGCAGCTTGGGGTCACGACTCCGCGCAAGCTTCGCTTGGACTTGAGAAACAAGGAAGAATCGGCTATGCAATTGTTGAATTATTCGGCAACATCAACAAGCATCTGTCGTACGTTCTGGAGATTAATCCAGTCACTGAAACAAAAGCATTAGCGGCGTGTGGTGAGGACCATTTCTTTTTTCCCAATGAGCCTAGCACCATTGGCCCGCGAGTAAACTGTGATCCGGATGGTCGCACACGCGTCGATGACTACCGTTTCATCGCGTTCGATCTGGTCGACCAACAAGGTGCCATTCGACAGGCCCATCTAAATTATCAGCGCGGGAAGTTCGGTGTAAAATTTGGCCGCTTCATGTTGCCCGTAGGTTTTCATTGGGAAGATGCAGGGTCGTTCACCTCGAAAGACGCCACCCACATACAGCGTATCAATGCTGAAACAAATTTTGGTGTGGATCTATCGTTCACTCAC
>Ga0310124_10000414_pt1 | contig 29456 bp, 23 predicted proteins | sample CB11b_AW_Bot5_MG_FD_203507 | JGI IMG/M metagenome (GOLD analysis project Ga0310124, IMG submission 203507) | Marine microbial communities from Western Arctic Ocean, Canada - CB11b_AW_Bot5 | ecosystem: Environmental > Aquatic > Marine > Oceanic | place: Canada: Western Arctic Ocean | collected...
GGTACCTTTGCACGATTAGTTGATCGGTTCCATGTGTAGCCATGGTCAAGAAAGCGCCACCGATTAATCCCGACCAGAACGTATAATCTTGAGTTGCAGTTACAGTAAAGTCGAACAGTTGAAATTTACCCGCGGCTGACGCAGCTGTAGATATCTCAGCCCAGCCTCCTGGAATTTGGTTTAAGAGAATTGTCGCTGCGAGCCCAGCACCTGCGAGATAGAGTCCTAGCTGGACAACGTCGGTCCAAATAACAGCGGCCATTCCTCCTAGAACCGTGTAGATAACCGTGATGGTTCCGATTATCAGGATCGACAAAATCAAAAGACTCACATTTGGTTCAAGTGTTGGGAACCAAGAATGCAGTGTAGTTACGACGCCAGGTGTTACTAAAAATAGGGTGGTCAGAACCAAACCCGTAGCAAATAATCTGAGGCCATCCGCAACGGTTCTAGTCAGTAGAAACAACAAAGAGGTAAACCTTCGCACGCTGTCGCCAAAACGATTTCCAAGTATCTCGTAGACGCTAACTAAATCTCCGCGAAAGTAGGCTGGTATAAATATCACCGTAACAGCAATGCGACCCAGTAAGTAACCAAAGACTAGTTGAAGAAACGAAAAGTTTCCGGAGTACGCAAGGCCAGGCACACTAATAACGCTCACAGTGCTCGTCTCAGTGGCGACAATAGAACCCATGACGGCCCACCAGGGTATGTTTTTCCCAGTTGTAAAGTAGTCGCGAACGTTCCTTTGTGATCGGGAAAAATACGCACCGAACAATAAAACGCAAAATAGGTAGACGGTGAGAACGACGAGGTCTAATGCGCGCATTTAGATGAAGTTAGTATTTCGAGCATCCCGATCACTTGAGTGCCCATATTCTATAAAGAATTAATTCTCCGACAGTGTTAGGTTGCCAAATGTGCATGCTACGCTTTGTATTCTATAGAAATTACTGACAAGGAGATCGTAAGTAACGACAGTAAGCTAAACCTTAGTATTTACGATGCTTGGACTAACAGTAAGATGAAGAACAAGGTTGCCATTTTTGCATGGCTTGTGATTTTAACGAGGTGCACTGGAGCGGCCCGGAAGAGTGGCCTGTTTATCAAGGGTTTGGAAGCAATCAATACTCTGCCCTCGATCAGATTAATCGTTCAAATGTGCACAAACGGTACTGAAAATTATGGAGGTCCTATTTTGACTGCAGGTGGACTCCTATTCATTGCGGCGACGAAGGATGAAAGATTTCGAGGATTTGATATGCGAGATGGCGCACTTCTGTGGGAAACTAAATTACCAGCTGGCGGCTATGCAACACCCGCCACGTATATGATTGATGGACGACAATTTGTGGTTGTTGCAGCGGGTGGTGGCAAGATGGGCACGAAGTCTGGTGATGCGTACGTTGCATTCGCTTTGCCAGACGACTAGTAAAGTGTGAATTATTGTGAAGAAAGATCTCAGATATTTTCTTCGGTATATCGAGAAGCATGCGCCTGAGTTGTTGATGCAAGTGCCTGGCGAGGTGAATCCTCGTTGGGAGTTGTCGGCAGTGCAAAAGCGCCTCGAGATGGATCGGAGACTGCCGGTGCTTCAATTTCAAAAAGTGATCGGTTCTACAATGCCGGTTATTTCCAATTTATTTGCGAGCAAGACCCACTTAGCGCTAGCACTTGAAACGACTCCGGAAAAAGTTATTCCACGGTTTACAGATGCTCAAGTCAACGGTCTTGCCCCACGTAATGTTAGTAGTGGACCTGTTAAGGATGTGGTTTTGGCCGGCGATAATGTCGACCTGAACGTCCTGCCGATAGTGACTCATTGCGAAAAGGATGCCGGTCCTTATCTCTCGTCAGGTGTGACAATTATGCGGGACCCGGTATCAGGATCCTTGAATGCAGGCATCTATCGAAATCTAGTCACATCGCCGACGACATTAACCATGAATATGGCGCCGTTGTGTCATGGATCAGAAATAGCTGCCGACGCAGAAAAAGCTAAACATCATGTGGAAGCAGCTATTGTCGTTGGGCATCATCCAGCCTTAGCTATTTCCTCGCAGCAGAGAGGTCAACGGAGTGAGCTGGAACTCAACACGATGGGGGCCTTACTGGAGGAACCCTTGGATATGGTACCTGCGGAAACGATTGACCTGCCTGTCCCGGCCGATGCAGAAATTGTCATCGAGGGTCGGATCAGAACTGACGCGTGGGCTGATGATGGACCCTTTGGAGATTACTGGCTCTATTATGCTCCACCGAAGCCAGCGCGAATTTTCGAGGTTACCGCAATTACGCATCGGCGGGACGCCATCTTCCACGATATCTTTAGCGTAGGTCCGGAACATTTGACCCTATTTTCCCTTGGCATGGAGGGGGTCGTGTTCTCTCAACTTAAGCAGCTTGTACCGGACCTCATAGCGATCAATGTCCCAGTCTGTGGTTCCGGCAACTTAGTTTATGTGCAGATTCGAAAAGGTCTCGAGGGACAGGGGGTCAATGCAGCAATAGCAGCACTCGGTGCTTACAGGTTTAAGTGTGCCATAGTTGTGGATGAAGACGTGGATATTAATGATGATGGAAAGATCCTCTGGGCGATGATGACGCGAACACAGGCTGATCGCTCCATTTTTATGATTCCAGGCTCTTACGTATCACGTGTTGACCCTACGGGGTACCCTGCATGGCAAACAGGTAATGAAGGGGCAGCCTTGCTTAGCACCCGTCTTGGTATCGACGCAACTAAACCTCTCGATCCGGCATTTCCTGAAGTGGCGGAGCCTCCAAGAGAGTTGTGGACCAATTTGGATTTGAAACGGTATTTAAAATGAGAGCGGTTCGAACCTTGGGCTGCGCCCTGGCGCTGTTTGCCTCTCTTGCCTTGTCGATTAAGTCTACGCACGAAAATCTTAAGCCAATAACCTTTCTAACAAATTATGTTTTTATCGGGCGGCATGCTCCGTTTTTTGTCGGCAAGGAAAAGGGTTTTTATCGAGAGGCAGGGTTTGACATCAACATCCTACCAGCGAGTGGGAGTGCGTTTGTTATTACTGCACTGGAGGGGCGTCAAGCTGACTACGGCATGGTTGAGGCTGCGTCCTTGGTGCAGGCGATTGCTCAAGGCGCTTCCGTAAAGGCGTTCGGTGTATATATGGATCAGAGTACCAGCGGACTTGCTTCCCTGGCTCCGTATCCAACATTAGAAAGTCTCACAGGTAGGACTGTCGCTGCTTCTCTGACAGACAGTGCGCGAGTGATTTTGCCAAGTGTTTTAGCCGAAGGTCAATTGAACGAATCGACCATAGACTGGCTGACTGCAGACCCCAGCGTCTATTTTTCATTGCTTCTCTCAGGGCGCGCGGACTTGGTGACTGCAGCGAGTGACAGCGATGTACCAACACTGAAACGAATTGTAGAACCTAGAGGTCGCACGGTGCATTTCTCTTCCTTTGCTGACTGGGGATACGATGTTTATGGGTATTTTCTTGTGGCACGAAGCGATCGACTTAGGTTGCGGCAAGAGGAAGTAAGAGCATTTGCGACAGCCACTGCTACTGCGGTCGATTACGCAATCACGCATCCCGAAGAAGCTGCGCGTATTATGGCTCGGTATAGTCCGGCCCTTGATGAGGTGACCGCACTAGCGCATTGGAAAGGATCGATCAGCGCTATGAATACGGCTGCCGTTCAGCATGCAGGTTACGGTATAGCGACACAAGAACGTTTGCAGCGGAGTATTGATTTCGTCGGACGGGCATTCGAATTCAACACCCAAGTTACGCCGAACGATCTCTACGCTCACGGTTTTTTGCCCTAGTTTAAGGGTTCAAGACTTTGTGTCGAGAAATAGACCCTATTGCCGCCGCGACGGCCGCCAGCCAAAAGCAAGTTCTTCGATGAGTACCACGAATCCTATACCCGCACTTGTAAAAATTGTAATCGCTAGCAAGCAGGCAAACACTAGAGGTGTATCAAGATTGAATTGAGCTGAGAGTATCAAATAACCTACACCTCGATTTCCACCGATAAATTCTCCGACTACAGATCCGACGAGTGCAAGGGGAAATGCCACTTTCAGGGCATCGGTCAAGTGAGGCAGAGCATGTATCAACCGCACCTTTCGGAAAATTCTGAATTTCGACCCGCCAAATAGGCGCGCTAGGTTGATCATATCTGGTTCGATTTCATTTAAACCAGTCACCGCATTTACAAAAATTGGGAAAAGGGCCATTAGAAAAGCCAAAAGAATCTTTGGTTCGTCTCCTAGGCCAAACCAGATTACAAAAAGTGGTGCTATGGCAACTTTTGGAATTCCATTGAATGCTGCTAGGAAGGGCAAGATCAGGAGTTTCAACGGCCGCACGTAAACCACGAGTAGCGCAAGTAGCACTCCTAGAATAAGTGCAAGTGCTAAACCGAGTAGAGTGGTTGTTGCTGTAATCCCAAGGTGTTCGACTTGCAGGGGGAGTGTTTCGAAAAATCTATTAAAGAACTGTGAAGGTGCTGGAAGTATGTAATCTGGGATTTTGGCCCACGCCACTCCGTACTCCCAAAACGCTAATCCGGCGATGAGTCCGATGATCGGCACAAGTAGACGTCTTAAATTAAGCACCTTCGCTATTCGCTCCACTCTGTTTCCATTTCTTTCCTAATCACGACAGATAATTCCAAAAAACGAGAGTCTTGCAGCATTGCGGTCGTCCGGGGGCGTGGCAAGTCAATGTCTATTGTCGCTTGCACGCGTCCAGGCCTCGGACTCATGATAATTACTCGATCCGACAACAGGACGGCTTCAGTGATGCTGTGGGTAACAAATACGACGGTGTTCATCGTTTCCATCCAGATACGCTGCAAACGGAACCCAAGGTTTTCGCGCGTAATGACATCAAGTGCGCCGAACGGTTCATCCATAAGTAGTAGGGTTGGATCGAGAAGTAACGCACGGCAGATTGAGACACGCTGTTGCATGCCGCCAGACAGTTCGTGTGGGAAGCTGTTTTCGAAAGTCTCAAGTCCAGCTAGCTGAAGTAAAACCTGTGCCTGTTTCCGGTAGGTGTCTGGATTAAGTCCACGCATTTCTGCTGTAAACAGAATATTGTCCATGGTGCGCCGCCAAGGTAACAGCACCGGAGATTGAAAGACCATGGCCGCGCCTGGCACTGGTCCCTTGACTGTTTGTCCGTGAACAGTGATCAGGCCACCAGTCGGCGTGTTGAGTCCTGCGATTAGGCGCAGAGTGGTGGATTTTCCGCATCCACTTGGACCGACGATAGTCAGGAATTCTCGATCTCGTGCCTCGAAAGAGAGTTGGTCGAGTGCTGTTACACTTTGAAATACTTGTGATAGACCGTCTACGACTAATGCCGCATCTTGGGAAGTATCGGATGTAATTGACTTAGGCATGGAAGTATCGTGAGGCACTGTCATCGAATTGGAAACGCTATAATTAGGTATATCTTGCGTATTTCATCACGAAACTGGCTTATGGTGCTCGCGATCATTTGCAGCGGATACGGCTGCGCCAGCCAGTCCGCCGTCGAAGACGTTGTTTCCAGAGCACAGATACGACCTAACATTGTATATATCCTAGCCGACGATCTCGGATATGGGGATCTTGGTGTCTATGGTCAGGAATTGATTAGCACACCGAATATTGATCGGCTTGCGGCCGAAGGTATGCGTTTCACTCAACATTATGCTGGTTCGACAGTCTGTGCGCCTTCGAGAGCGTCGCTGATGTCAGGTCTGCATACCGGTCACACTTACATTCGCGGCAATAAGCCTATATTTCCAGAAGGGCAATATCCGATTCCGGCTTCTAGGATTACAGTTGCGGAAGTATTACAGGACGTTGGTTACAAGACCGCTGCCATTGGTAAATGGGGGCTCGGCGCACCGGGAACAGAAGGCCTGCCGACGCGACAAGGTTTCGACTACTTTTTTGGTTATAACGATCAACGAGAAGCACATAGTTACTACCCAGACCATTTGTGGCGTAATGAAGAACGGGTAGACCTACTGAAAAACGAGGAGGGCCAACGTGGTACGTATAGTCATGACCTTCTTACTGATGAAGTGCTGACATTCTTGCAGAAAAAAACAGAGGAGCCCTTTTTTCTATATATCCCTTACACGATACCTCACGCTGCACTCGATGTGCCTGATGATTCAATGCTGGTGTATGAAGGACAATTTCAAGAAAAACCATGGGAAGCGGAGGGTAGCTATATCGGACAGGAGACACCACGGACTGCGTATGCGGCCATGGTGTCGAGGCTCGATGCTGACATTGGAAGAATTCTACGTACCTTAGAAACCCAAGGGTTACTCGACCAAACGCTCGTCATTTTCACAAGCGACAACGGTCCCCATCAAGAAGCAGGCGCTGACCCAATCTTTTTCAACAGCAACGGCGGTTTGCGTGGTATCAAGCGCGATCTCTATGAGGGAGGCATTCGCGTTCCCATGATCGCGATGTGGCAAGGTGTCATCCAGGAAAATTCTGTGACTGATCATATTTCAGCCTTTTGGGATGTTATGCCAACTCTGTGCGCAATTATAGGTGTTGATCCGCCTCCAGATATTGATGGAATCTCCTTTTTACCAACCCTGCTTGGTGAATCTCAAGTCGCCCACGATTACCTCTATTGGGAATTTCATGAACTGGGTGGTAAGCAGGCTATCAGAATGAACAACTGGAAAGGTGTGCGTCTCAACGTTCATGATAATCCTGTAGCTCCAATAGAGTTGTATGACCTCAGTCGAGATCGTCAGGAGGCTCGGAATCTATCATTTGATTATCCGAACATTGTTACTCGGATCGCTCAATTAATGGATGAGGCGCACACGCCGTCTGATCTCTTTGTCTTCCCTGGAGACGACCCATGATTCACTGGTTGTCAACGTTACTGACTCCGTGCTCAGATTTGTGGCTGCGACCGTCTAGGAATAAGTGGGCATGGTTTCTCAGTGTTGTGATGCTAGCAATGTCGTGTGCAGGTGAGGTGTCAATTGACGATCTTGCTCCGTCCAAAGACTTGGATAAACCTAATATTCTCTGGATTATTGCTGAAGATTTAGGTCCGGAGTTGAGCGCGTATGGGCATCCCGAAGTGCAGACTCCGAATCTGGATCAACTTGCAGCGAATGGTGTTCGGTATACCCACGCGTTCACCACATCTCCGGTGTGTTCGTCCAGTCGATCAGCTTTCATGACAGGTATGTACCAGACGACGATCGGTGCACACAATCACCGTTCTCATCGAGAGGACAACTACCCGCTTCCAGACGGCGTGCGTCTCATTACCGATTGGTTACGAGATGCTGATTATTTCACAGGTAATATCGTTGATTTGACTGATAGTGATGAAGAATTTCATTATCGGGAAGTCATGGAGGGAGGTTTTGCCGACTTTGCCGGCACCGGCAAAACTGACTGGAATTTTGATTATGAAGGTGAACCCTTTGATACCGATCGCTGGAGTGACCTAGCACGTAACGAACCCTTTTATGCGCAGGTCAACTTTCCAGAGACGCATCGTGGTCCAGAGTGGGACAATGCTCACAAGCAAATCATGCGACCCGCGAATCCATCTGCGGTAAGTATGCCTCCGTACTATCCAGATCATCCTGAAGCCCGCGCAGATTGGGCCCAGTACCTGAACTCGATCATGTCTTTAGATCGTAAAGTCGGTTTTGTGCTGAATCGGCTGGAGGAGGATGGGTTAGCTGATCGAACTGTTGTCATATTTATGAGTGACCATGGAAGGGCGATGGTGAGGGGGAAACAGTGGCCCTATGATAGTGGACTGCATGTTCCACTCATTGTGCGGTGGCCCAGCGAAATTCCAGCGCCTAAAGGGTTCACGGCTGGAGCCATAGAAGACCGTCTGATTGCTTCAATCGATGTATCAGCGACCACGCTGGCAATTGCTGGTGTTGTCCCGCCTGCCAAGATGGAAGGACAAGTGTTTCTAGGTGAAGGCGCATCACCTCGAACGTACGTGTTTAGTGGTCGCGATCGAGGAGATGAAACAATCGATCGTATTCGCACGGTTCGTGATGATCAATATCGGTACATTAGGAACTACTATCCTGAACGGGGACTGCTGCAACTCAATCGATATAAAGAATTTAGTTATCCCATGATTCCATTAATGCGGGAATTACACGAGGCAGGTCAGTTAACCTCTGTGCAGGCTGCCTTGTTGGCGCCGAGTCGCCCTGAGGAAGAACTGTACGACCTTGATGCCGACCCGTTCGAAGTAGACAATGTAGCTGAGGACCCGAGACATGCCGAACCACTCAAACGTCTCCGAGTTGCTTTGGATGAATGGATTATCAATTCGAATGATCAGGGTGAAATGCCTGAGGGTCCTGAAATCTACGAGTACTGGGAACGCGAGATGAGCGAGATCTACGATGCTCAAATCAAGCAGATGCTAAAAGAACGGCAGAAACGTAAGACAGCAAGAAACTAGCCAGCTAGATTAAAAAAGATATTGGTTTTCTACATGATTCGAAAGAGTAAAAAAAGAACTACGCGGCGTAAATTTCTCCAAAATGTTACAGGTGGCGTCCTGGTGCCAGCTGTAGTTAGAGGAGCTGCTCCCTTTGATAGGTTGAGTTCTTCGATTGATCGGTCAAGACAGGATGGTCTGACAGCGATCATCAATCTGGAAAAAGGTGTGACTCGTCCCTGGCTTGGTTCGGCGCTGTGGGCAAATCGTTTACAGGACTGGAGGCTTAAAAATGGTCGCATCGAATGTCTAGCTGGTGGGCAAGAAGATTTGGGTCGCACGGTTGGGATATTAACCCGTGAGATCGTGAGCGGTGAGGGGACCGCGCATCTCCGTGTGGTAACTGGCACGCTTGAATCGTCAGGAAAAGGCGGCTTTAGTGGTTTTCTCATTGGAGTGGGTGCTGGAAATCTCGACTACCGTTCGTCTGCCTTGGCTCAGAAGGCATCTGGCATGGCTGGAGGTTTCTGGTGTGGATACGAAAGTGATGGCCAAATTCGATTTCGTGAACATACAGACGAGCGAGCGCCTCTGGCTTATGAGGAACTGTCTTTTGAGCAGGCGAATGAAGGGTTTAGTCCAAAACGTAATTTGAATGAAATAGTTGAATTACGCTTAGACATTAAGTCTCAAGCAGACGGACGCTTCACCGTCACTCTAAATGCACTCGACGCTAAAACAGGAGAGCGCTTGGCTGGAGGAAGTCGCCGTGATGTTGCGGATCGGGATGTGACTGGGGCGGTAGCGCTTGTATCCTCTGCGACGCCGCAAGGTGTCGGTCGCGCTCGTCATTGGTTTCAAGAGCTTGAGAGTGGTGGATCCAAGATTGCCAACCATGCATCCAGGTCTTTGGGTCCTATTCTAGGGACCTTGTACTCCCTTAACCAAAACGTCCTCAAGGTGTCTGTCCAGTTGATGCCTCTTAGTGATGAGGAGCCACGGACGGTTTTGTTTCAGTATCGAGCCCCAGGCGGGCTATGGCAAGAAGGAACCAATGCAGAGTGGGGGGTAGGATATTCGGCAGTGTTTCGAATGGAAGAATGGGATTTTTCTAAATCGTGGGAATATCGAGTGCGATACGAAAACTTATCGGGAGTCCGACACGATTATCTTGGTGTCGTTCAACAAGACCCGAGAGACTATGACGAGTTCGCTATAGCGCATCTAAGTTGTGTGATGCCAGTCGCCCGTTCGTTTGAGGGTGGGGTAGGTGAGGCTGAGTTGCCGGTAGCGGAATTATTAGGGCGTTACACTAATAAGAACATTCATTTTCCGCACGCGGATTTAGTCAGGCACCTCTCGGTTCATGATCCGCAACTGCTTGTGTTTGCAGGCGACCAGTTGTACGAACATAGTCCGACTCGACAGGATGAGAGTAAGACACAAACGCTGGACTATCTATATAAATGGTTTCTTTGGTACTGGTCATTTGGCGACTTAACCCGTCGAGTGCCGACGATTATTCAGACTGACGATCATGATGTCTATCAGGGTAACCTCTGGGGCAATGGTGGTCGCGCTGCACCACCCAAGATTGTGGACCGTGACGGTGTAGCCACTAGGGTGCCTGATCAAAATCGGGGGGGTTATAGGTTTAGCCCTGGATTCATTAACCTTGTCCAGCAGACCCAGTGCGGACACAATCCAGATCCCTACGACCCGACACCGATTGAACAAGGTATTGGCGTGTACTATGCAACATTTCTTTATGGTGGTATCAGTTTTGCTCTTCTAGAGGACCGGAAGTTTAAGACTGCGCCAATCCAAGGCGCAGACCTTGACGTCCATGAAGCAGAATTGTTGGGCGGGCGGCAGGAAGCATTTTTGCAGAGTTGGGCTCATGATAAAGGCGATGTTGATGGTCGTATCTGCTTAACACAAACCGTATTTGCGAGTGTGCAGACCAGTCCGGAAGGCCGCCCGTTAGTGGATTGGGATTCGAATGGTCACCCAAAACTTCAACGCGATCGCGCAATCGCGTTATTGCGGGACGCGGGAGCGCTTGTACTGGCAGGCGATCAGCATTTAGCTTCCATTGTTCGGCATGGTATTGATTCACACATTGATGGTGTTGTGCAGTACACGGGTCCTGCGACACTATCGTTTTGGCAGCGCTGGTTTGAGCCCCGCACCGGCTTACCGAATGCTAAGGGTAGGCATACAGGTGATTTCGTGGACGCTTTTGGCAATAGACTTCGAGTGCATGCTGTAGCAAATCCAAAGATTTCCTTCGACTATTATCGTCGGTTTAAGCCGGGTCGTAGTCAGGCGTTGGGAGACACTCGGCTAAAGAGTGAAGGGTATGGAATTATACGAGTCCAAAAATTACAAAAGAAATATGTCATTGAATGTTGGCCACGGGCTGTTGACCCGCGTGATCCCGATGCGACTCAATTTCCAGGCTGGCCGTTTCATCTGCGGTTTGACGAGTGTGATGGACGGGTGCTTGATTAGCAAGGAGAAGGAGTCAATCTACGGTGATGCATGTCGGAAGTTTGACTTAACATTGCTGGGCGGAGTATAAAGATCTGTTGAATCTATTCGAAATAGCAGTGTTAATGCTATTCACAACTTAGGAAGTTATCGCGGATGATAAACGTGAGACTCTTCAACTGGTTCAAGAAGACTGTAGATGTCAACTTTACGATATCTGTAAGCACGGCGACGGTGGTCACTATCTTTGGCACGACCACGATGCCGTGGGCGTGCAACTGGATGATGTAGCCTGAACTAAGTAAGAACAAGTAATCAAAGGCCATTATCCGGACGGATGATGGCCTTTTTTTATTCAAGGAAGAGGCGCGACGGGTGTTTCATGTCTAGTGATAAAGGCCAAACGGAAGTTCGAAGAGTAGGGATAGCGGGATTTGGAACCGTGGGACAGTCGGTGGCGCGATTGCTGTGTTCAGGGAGATATCCGAATCTTCTGCTAACGCATATCTACAATAGAAATATACAGGCGAAGAAAGTCGACTGGGTGCTAGGACACGTTGTATGGACGGACCGGGTTGAAGATGTATTAGATACTGGCGTGGATATATTTGTCGAATTGATCGGCGGACTGTCACCTGCAAAAGAGTGGATTGAAGCTGCCATTATGGGTGGAAAGTCAGTAGTAACTGCGAACAAGAAAGTAATCGCCAAACACGGCGCTGAGCTCTGCACATTGGTTCGTCAAGGTGGCACGGCGTTAGGTTTCGAAGCAGCCGTTGGTGGTGGCATACCAATGGTGCGAGGTATTCAGCAGGGGTTAGGCTCAGATCATTTAATCGAACTTGTTGGCGTTTTAAATGGCACCTGTAATTTCATTTTTGATCGCATGGCGAGCGCAGCAGTCACAATGGAGGAGGCAGTTCAGGAGGCGCAGGCACTCGGTTATGCGGAGGCTGATCCTTCAGATGACCTAGACGGATTGGATGCACAGGCGAAGATCGCAATCTTGTCAGCGGTAGGACTTCGTCGTCGATTGACGTCGACCGATATTCCAACTCGTACCATTAAGAGTGTTGGACAAATGGAGTTTCGGCAGGCCGACAAATTGAATTATGTGATTCGACAGGTCTCACGTGTTGCTGTGGATAATGCTCAAGGTGATCAAGTTCAGGCCCTAGTAACTCCTGCGTTAGTTCCCAAATCGTCACGGCTTGGCCAGGTGCATGGTGCTGAAAATATAATCGTAACGCGAGGTAAATGGGGAGGAGAATCTGCGTTTGTTGGGCTCGGGGCCGGTGGCGAACCTACGGCTATTGCTGTTGTTGGTGACCTCTTGAGTATTGCGGAAGGTACCGGGACTAGCACAGCGATGCGATTTCCGGCATCAGAATCGACGTCTCGTGTCTCCAAAGAATGTATTTCACGACATTATCTGCGAACGCCTACTGTTCTTCCACATGGGATGAATTCAGTGTCTGATCGACTTAAGAGGAACGGCGTTGAAGTAGAAAAGAGCTGGCAAGAATCAGAGCATTCTGGTCAATTGTTTACGCTAATGCTCACCGGCTTGGCATCGTTTTCGGTCATTCAAGAAATGTGTGGTGAAGTTGAAGGGGAACTCAAGGACGGGGACCAATGTGTGTGGTTGCCAATCTTGGATGAAAGCCCGAAAGAGCACTGAACTGTTGCAAGGATAACGGATGCCATATTTTACTGGGTTGCAGTGTTTTCTGTGCGGGACGGCCTTTCCGGCTAAGGCTTTGTTCGTCTGCGATCAATGCCTGGGGCCACTTGAACCGGCATATGACTATGAAGCCGTGCGGGCTGACATGTCGCGTGCCGTCGTTGAGTCGCGGCCGCAAAATCTGTGGCGTTATCGAGAACTTCTTCCGATTGTAGGAGAACCGAGGACAGGTCTTCATTCCGGATTTACGCCCTTGGTCCGCGCTGACCGTCTAGCTCGTGAGATAGGACTTCAAGAACTCTATCTTAAAGATGATTCCGTGAATCATCCAAGCTTATCCTACAAGGATCGAGTGGTGTCGGTCGCGGCGACTCGAGCCGTCGAACTGGGTTTTAAGAAATTCGGCTGTGCGTCCACCGGTAATCTGGCCAATAGTGTTTCTGCACACGCTGCACGTCTCGGTTTGGATTGTTATGTGTTCATTCCAAAGACGCTTGAACCAGGAAAGATTATAGGCACCTCGATCGCAAATGCACATGTTGTAGCGATTGATGGAACCTACGATGACGTTAATCGACTGTGTACGCAAGTCGCGGACCGTTTTGAAATTGGATTCGCAAATATTAATTTACGCGCCTACTATGCGGAAGGTGCTAAAACGCACGCGTTCGAAATCGCAGAACAACTCGGCTGGACTTTTCCCAAACATGTAGTTGTGCCGGTTGCAGGAGGCACCTTATTACCCAGAGTGGGAAAAGGGTTTCGTGAGTTGCGAGACATCGGCTTCGTCAGCGATTCGATGCCAAAAATTCATGCGGCTCAAGCTGCTGGGTCCGCACCAGTTATTCGAGCACTGCATGAAGGTCTCGAATATCCTGAGCCAGTCAAGCCAAAAACGATCGCGAAGTCAATTGCTATTGGAAATCCGGCTGATGGATTTCAAGTCCTACAGGTGGTGCGTGAAACTGGTGGTTGGGGTGCGATGGTGAGTGACAGTCAAATCCTTGCGGCAATGAAATTACTCGCCGAAACCGAGGGTATTTTTACGGAGCCTGCTGGAGGTACTACGTTGGCTGTGACCCTAGCACTTGTCGAGGAAGGAAAAATTCCGCGTGATGAATCAGTGGTGGTGTCCATTACCGGCAACGGCTATAAAACGATTGAGGCGATTAGCGGTCAGTTGAAACCCGTCGTGCAACTTGGACGCTCTCTGAAAGAGTTTGAGGCTTTTCTAACTGATCGGTAGGTCGACGGATATTCGTTCTTAGATGATCAGGTGTGAGGCAGGCAATGAATGAGATGCATGAATGGAGTGAGGTCGTCGAAGCCGAAGGTCATTTAATTGATTCTGAGGTGTTAACGACCATCTTTGACAAGGTTATCGAGCAGGGCGCTAAGTTCGAGGTTGAACATTTTGATATTGGTAAGACAAACGAGGATTCGTCCAGACTCTGCTTGAAAGTCACAGCTTTCAGTGAAGCTGCATTGCAACGGTTGCTAGAAGATCTAGTGCCACTGGGTTGTCATCAAGGTCCAGAGCGTGATGCGAAATTAGAGTCGGTGTCATCGGAGGGTTGTGCCCCAGAGGCGTTCTATTCAACAACGAACCAGCGTACGCGAATAAGGCATGGCGGTTCTTGGATTGATGTTAAGCATCAGCGCATGGATGCTGTGATTGTAGTGGAGGCTGGGGAGGCAACTTGTCGGAAGCTTCGAGATCTGAAGGTCGGAGAGTTAGTGGTTTGCGGAGCTGATGGGGTTCGGGTAAGCCCCGAGTTCCGTGAACGCGATCGTTTAGGGTTCGCGTTCATGACGAATGATATTTCGTCCGAACGGCGAGTTGAAATTGGCGTGGTCCGTGTTGCTGGCATGATGGATAAAGTCCGAAAGGCAGGTGGTCGCATTGTTTTCGTAGCCGGTCCATTAATCGTGCACACAGGAGGCGCTCCTTATTTCGCTGAACTTATTAGGCTAGGTTATGTCGATGCGTTGTTGACTGGCAATGCTCTAGCTGTACACGACATCGAGCTGGCCCTATTTGGAACTTCTTTGGGGGTTAACCTCGAGTCGGGGATGGCTGTTGAGCACGGCCATCAAAACCACATGCGGGCGATCAATACCATCAATACAGCAGGAGGAATTAGTCAGGCTGTTCAGACTGAAGTCTTACATGCTGGCGTGATGTACGAGTGCGTCCAAAAAGGCGTGGAGTACGTACTCGCTGGAAGCATTCGTGACGATGGTCCTCTACGAGACACCATTATGGATTTGGTTGAGGCGCAAGAGCAGTACGAAAAAATCTTGAAAGATGCGTCGCTGGTCGTGATGCTTTCGTCGATGCTTCACAGCATCGGTGTTGGTAATATGTTGCCATCGTGGGTAAGAGTTGTTTGTGTGGACATAAATCCTGCTGTTGTAACGAAGCTGGCTGACCGCGGATCGTCGCAAACAGCTGGCATTGTTACTGATGTTGGCCTATTTCTTGAGCGGTTGGTTCGGCAGATGCGACCTGGTTCTAAGAATTAAACAAGGGGCTCGTGCTTTGAATATTACGCCGGTGGCAGAAGTAGTGGTAAGGAAATACGGCGGTAGTTCGATCGCTACTCCTGAAAAGGTGATCGCGATTGCAGATCGAATCTCTGCTACTCGAAGTGATCTGCCGAAGTTAGTCGTCGTGGTGTCAGCAATGGGAAGGACTACTGACGACTTAGTTGCCTTGGCGCATAAGGTGACACGGCGGCCAGAAGGCCGAGAGATGGATTTATTGCTTGCTTCAGGAGAGCAGATAGCAGTTTCCCTGCTTGGGCTTGCGTTACAAGACCGAGACGTGCCAGCAGTCTCCCTTACCGCTACACAGTGTGGTATTCGGACTGACGAAATGTTTAATGTCGCACGAATTCGATCGATCGATACGCAACGAATACTGGATGAGCTTCGCGACGATCGGGTAGTAATTATTACCGGATTTCAAGGGGTGACTGATTCACATGAGATAACGACACTCGGTCGAGGGGGCAGCGACGTTACGGGTGCCGCTGTGGCTGCCGCACTTGATGCACAGGTATGCGAAATTTGTACGGATGTTGACGGAGTGTTTTCCGCCGATCCGTCAATCGCATCGAATACAAGATTATGGTCGAAGCTTAGTTATGAAGAGGCTATTGAAATGGCTTCGAGTGGAGCTAAGGTGCTTCATCCTCGCGCTGCGGAAATTTGCATGAATTATGGAATTCCAATTCACGTCCGATCGAGTTTTCATAATCGCGAAGGGACCTGGATTCGTTCAAGAGAGGATGTTATGGAAACGGCTGAAGTCGTTGGCGTCAGCAGTGAGAAGAACGTAGCGAAATTGACACTACTAAATGTCGAAGATCGCCCTGGTGTTGCTGCGAAGGTCTTTGAAGAACTGGCTGCAGAAGGCATCAGTATTCGATTGATTATCCAAAGTGCGAGTTCTGAAGATCGCGCGCGAATTACCTTTATTGTTGATGAAGAATATGTGGACGCGGCTACTGAGGTGTTTCGGCGCTGGAAAGAAGAAGATTTGGCAACGGACGTGCTGGTTGACAGAGATGTTGCCAAGATCTCGATAGTTGGTTCGCGACTTGCCTCCACCCCCAATTTAGCTGCGAGAATGTTTGTTGCCTTAGCTCGCGAGAATATCAACATCGATTGTATAAGTTCCTCTGAAATGAAGGTCGCATGCGTGATTGCCTCTAAGTATCTCAATAAAGCTGTGCAAGTAGTACACGATGAATTCTTTGCACTGGAGTTGAAGGCCGATGGGTAACCGAAAACGAATTCAGGTGGGGATCCTTGGATCTACTGGCATGGTAGGCCAGCAGCTTATTCAAGAACTCACAGCCCATCCGTGGTTCGAATTGACCTGGCTGGGTGCAAGTGAGCGTTCAGCCGGACGGCAATATAACGATGTGACCAATTGGCGTCTACCAACTTCACTATCTTCTAGTCTTGGGAATTTAATAGTTCAGAGTTCAGAGCCGACTGGTGCGCCTCATCTTATGTTTTCCGGTGTGGACGCATCGGCTGCTGGTCAGATTGAATCCGCGTTTGCCAAGGCCGGTCATATGATTGTAAGTAATGCACGTAATCATCGTATGGAAGAGTGCGTGCCACTGTTGATACCAGAAGTAAATCCAGACCACTTAGGGCTTTTAGGCCAGCAGAAAAAAAGAAAAGGATGGGCGGGTGGTGTTGTTACTAACCCAAACTGCTCGACTGTTGTATTGGCAATGGCCTTGGCGCCATTGAGAGGATTCGGTATTCGTTCAGTGATTGTTACTACTCTTCAGGCCATATCTGGAGCAGGATATCCTGGAGTGGCCTCGTACGACATTGTTGGCAATGTAATACCGGTCGTGCCTGGTGAAGAAGACAAGATGGAACAGGAAACACAGAAAATTCTTGGCACATTTATTGAAGACCGTGTTGAATTACATCCGATGACTGTCAGTGCCCACACGACTCGCGTGCCGGTGATCGATGGTCATACCGTAACGGTTTCAGTTAAATTTGAGAAAGCTCCGATATTGGATGAGCTGCGCGCGGCATTCGAGGGATTTACAGGTGCTCCGCAAGAGCAAGAATTGCCAAGCGCGCCAAAAAGTCCAATCGTGTACTTAAACGCCGAAGACCGACCCCAGCCTCGACTTGATGCTCAACGCGGACACGGGATGACGGTATCAATAGGTCGCCTAAGAGAATGTAATGTTCTCGATATTAGATTCGTAGCGCTTGGCCACAACACTGTGCGTGGTGCTGCGGGCGCCGCGGTGCTTAATGCCGAATTAATGTACTCGCAAGGCTTGCTCAGCTAAATCCATTCACAGTTGGCTGCTAGTTGCGTTACGAGGGAAGATAATTTTAGGATTCTTTCGCCATCAAATAAATCGCAACAGCTGTCATGCACATGGCGATTATCTGGTAGTCGTAAGGTACACGTTGGTAAATCCACAGTGAAAGAATGATTGTGATGACCGGTGCCAATGCGGTCATTGGGACTACGATTATGGCCTTTCCGTATCGAAGTGCGTAGACGTAACAAAGGGCGCCTACAGAATTTAACACGTGAATCATGGCTGCAAGATAAGGTCCGTTTAACCCCCAGTTAATCGTCTGGCTGAAATCGGTCATGCCTAAGGCCACCGGAATCAACAGGACACCGGTGAGCATCATATAGAAGAAGATGCTTTCCGCCGCGATTGTGTCGGTTGCGAATTTCATAATGTAGGCCTGCACCCCCCACATGATGAGTACGCTAATCGCGAGGAGAAACCATCGATACCCTTGCACGAGCGTGTCGTCGGGTTCTACATATGAAAGAAGTACGATAGCAGGCAGGGCGAAGGTGATGCCTACCCAGTTCTTTAGACTTGCGCGTTCGCGAAGAAGCCAGACAGAGAAGACGATGGTGATCACTGGATATAACGAAACGACCGGAAAGACGATAAAGGCCGGTCCTGATCGGAGTGCCTCAAAAAGCATCAATTGACCACCGGCACCCGTGAATCCAATAAGACTTCCAAGTAACACTGCCCGTGGGCTAATTGCAAGAGGGAGAGGGTCTAGCCGTCGCGCAGCTATTGCGCAGGGAATCATGGTTAGAGCCCAAACTGAATAGCCAAGAGTTGCTGGAAAGCCTTGTTGCTCAGGAATTTCAATTAAGGCCCCCCAAATACCCCAAGTGCCAGTTGTGAGGATTGCGTATGTTAACCAGTGACGGGACCAAGAAGATGAATTACGGCGCATGGATTATTGGGAAAGCCTTGAATAGTCTGCGTGCTCATGCGTTTATAATCAATCGTGAAACACTAAGTAAATCGACCGCTATGAGTTTATAACGAGAATGAGCGATCTACTGAGGGAACTATCGACACAAGGTTCGTCATTTTCAGATCTCGTGAAAGTATCCGAGAGTGAACAGCGTAAACTCGGATATTTTCATACGCTGCACGAGATTTTCGAACAACCACAGTGCTGGATCCAAACAGCGCATGCGATGGCGGCTCATACGACTCAACTGTCAGATTGGCTGGATGCAGGTGACAAGAGTTGCGGTTTACTGTTAACCGGTTCTGGCAGTTCTTATTACATCGGCGCGAGTCTTGCGCCGACCTTGCAAGCCAGTCTGGATATTCCTGTGAGAGCCGTCCCGAGTGGTTGGCTCTTACTCAATCTGAATGAACTTATCACGCGACATGCTGTTCCTGGCGTCGTATCGTTCGGTCGATCGGGTAATAGCCCAGAAAGTACAGCGGTCGTTGATCTCCTGCTGCAAGAACGACCGGAGTGTCGACATTTAATCGTGACATGTAATTCTGAGGGAAAGTTGGCTACTCAATATCCTGACCAGACACAAATCGTGCTAGATGAAAGAGTTCACGACAAAAGCTTGGTGATGACGAATAGCTTTACGAATATGTGGCTAGCGGGCCGTTTTCTTGGATACCTTCGAAACACTGATCTCTATGACACCCTAATGGATCACATTGCCACAGCTGGACGTCGACTGTTAACCAACGGCTCCGATCGACTTTTCACAATCGCAACGAGCTCGTACAAGTCGGTGTTGTTTTTAGGGAGCGGCGCTCGATTTGGAGCGGCGCAAGAGGCTAGTTTGAAGATGCTTGAAATGTCATCTGGTCGCATTGTGACCAGAGCCGATACCTACCTAGGTGTTCGACACGGACCGTTGTCCTTTGTGCAACCAGACACGTTAATCGTGTGTTTCATTTCTTCGGATAAAAGGTTGCGTGCTTACGAACTCGACCTCGTCGGAGAATTAATTGCAAAGGGTCTGGGAAGTTCTCTGGTGTTGGTTGGAGTGGATATACCACGGGAAATGTTAAGAGATGATGCAATCTCCGTTAGTTACGAACTTGCCGAAACGTTGACCGATAATGAGCTAAGTATTCTCGATGTTGTTGTCGGTCAACTACTTGGCTTCTGTCGATGTCTTCATGAAGAGCTCAAACCTGACAAGCCCTCGCCTGATAATGTGATTACTCGGATTGTGCGACCTTTTGTAATCCATACAAAGTAAGGCAGCTATGACTCGAGTAATTGTTATTGGTGAGATCAATGTTGATTTAATTTTGGGAGGTTGTGAGAAGTTTCCATCGTATGGAACCGAGGTGTTAGCAAGGGATGGTTTCCTGACGTTGGGAAGCGCCTCTGCTATTACTGCGGTAGGGCTTGCGCGCCTCGGCACTCCGGTCTCTTTTCTAGGCAAGGTTGGTGCTGATTCGAACGGCGCTGTTTGCCTTAATGCGATGGAGTCCGCCGGTGTTGATCTCACACGTGTTGAGCGCAGCAAAAACGTGCAAACTGGTATCACCGTATCGATTGTAGGTTCTGATGATCGGGCCCTTGTTACGTTTCCAGGTTCGATTACGGCATTAAAAGGTGCGGATGTTCCCGATCAATTGCTAGAGCAATTTGGGCATCTACACGTATCATCGTACTTCCTGCAATCTAATTTAACTCCTGCCCTCCCCAACATTTTTCAACGAGCTCAAACCTTGGGTCTCACTGTGTCGGTCGATCCGGGATTCGATCCTGCTGAGGAGTGGGATGCTGGATTGCTTGAAGCGTTAGTTTATGTCGATCTGTTTTTCCCAAATGAAATGGAATTGTCTGGGCTAACCGGCATGCTTACTCCGGGAGAGGCCGTTAGAACTCTTGATAATGGTCGGACGATTATCGTCGCTAAGCTCGGGCGTTCTGGTTGCCTCGTGCGAAATGATGGCGTCTCAATTGCTGAACCAGCGATTGAAGTATCACCTGTAGATTCGACTGGCGCAGGGGATTCTTTTAATGCGGGATTTCTGAACGCATGGTTGGAGGGTGAGCCCGTTAGGGAGTGTATGCGGTCCGGTAATATATGTGGTGGATTGGCGACACGGCGTGCTGGAGGGACTCCTGGGCAACCAGACCGAAGTGAATTGAACGCTGCGTTGAAAGCAAAAAAATAGCGGTTGGAAGTGGTAAATATCAAGATTGTTTCAAAATGATTAGAATTGCCGGATTTAACACCTCACTCGATCGGTTTGTTGAGCTGGATCGGCTACAGGTCGGCGAAGTGCAGCGGATTAAGCGGGTCGAAGTGAATCCTGGAGGTAAAGGCCTGCATGTAGCAGTCTTATGCGGTGCTTTTACCGAGCCAGTCAAGCTTGTTGGCATTACAGACGCACGCCATCGTGAACTGATTGGTAAATTTCTTCGATCACGAGACGTGACGTTTGAAGCTGTGGAGATCTCCGGTGAAGTCAGGACTTGTTTGGCCATTCGGGAGACAAATGGAGTTATCACAGAACTACTAGAACCGGGACCGGAGTTGAAACCCTCAGAATGCGATCAATTAGTATTAGCAATGACTTCCGAGATTGATCCTGACGACATCGCAGTATTGTCTGGTAGTCTTCCTGGAGGATTTGAGCCGGCCGCCTATGTTGAGGTTCTTTCTGGGTTAAAAAATCTTGGCATCCGGACCTGTGTTGATGCGAGCGGGGATTTATTGAAAGACCTGTTACAGTGTCGTCCCTATCTGGTGAAGTTAAATCGTGATGAGGCGAGTGAAACACTAGGTCATAGAATTCGCACGGTTACCGACGCTGTGGCAGCGGCACGATCTGTGAAACATCCGGACATTGCATGTGTAGTGATATCGCTGGGAAGTGAAGGCTTGGTCGCTTTACACGAGGACCAAATCTTCCATTTTAGTACGCCAAATGAAGAAAGTCGTAACGCCGTAGGTGCAGGAGACTGCTTGCTGGGCGGAATTGCTGTAGCCTTGGCACGTGGTGCCACAATGGAAAATGCGTTAAAGCTGGGAACTGCTTGTGGTGCGACAAAAATTCGATCGTCTGAGACGGGGTTCTTACGGGCCAAAGAAGTTGAATCTGTCCTACCGACAGTCAGAATGCAGACGCTTGTTTAGATTCTTATCATAGTTGTTGAATAAATAAGTTGGAGGTTTGAAATGACAAAGGCTCTAGATCGACGGCAATTTGTTTTTGGGAGTGTGGCGGCGGGGATGGCGATGTCGTCAGAGGCGGCGTTTGGTAGAGCCCCTGCGATTAAGCAACCCGGTCGCGTCAGACCTGTCGTGATTTCTGATAAAAGTGGTTACGTTAATCGTAATGGTGGATCACTGAATTGCCTTGAAAAAGCTTTTGAATTGATCACACGTGGTGAAGATGTGCTCGACGCGATTTTGGCGGGTATCAATATCGTCGAATTAGATCCGAATGAATCTGGGGTGGGCTACGGTGGGACACCGAATGCGAATGGGATTGTCCAACTTGACTCCTGTTGCATGCATGGCCCAAAAAAACGAGCCGGCGGAGTGGCAGCGCTCGAGGGTGTCCGAACGCCTTCTTTGGTAGCAAAGGCTGTGATGGATCACACCGACCACCACCTTCTCGCCGGTCAAGGTGCCCAGGATTTCGCTAGAAATCTTGGCTTTACGATTGAAGATGATCTGAATACCAAGCGAACGCGCGAGAGATGGTTAGAATGGAAGCGCCGCATCGATCCGGGGCATTACCTGGACCCAGCAAGACGCCTAGAGTTTGAACGAGAGATTGCACGACAAATGCTGGATGAAGGACTGGTTGAAGAGAATCATTTTTGGGGCACAGTCAATTGTGATGCGATTAGTCCAGACGGTGAAATTTGCGGTGTCACTTCAACTAGTGGTTTGGCCTGGAAGATTCCAGGTCGAACAGGAGACTCTCCAATTCTGGGGGCCGGGCTCTACGTCGATGGGGACGTAGGGGCTGCGGGTTCAACCGGACGAGGCGAGGCGAACCTATACAATCTGACATCGTTTTTGATCGTTGAAAACATGCGTCAGGGCATGCACCCAAAGGATGCTGGGCTTGCTGGGCTTGCACGCATTAAGTCGAATACGGTCGAGCAACGATTGCTACGGGACGACGGTAACCCCGCATTTAACATAAGATTTTTTGCACTAAATGCGAAAGGCGAGTATGCGGGGGTATCCATGTATCCGGCGGGAGAACTCACTTACGGTGTGTGTACGGAAAACGGCGCTGAGGAGGCACCCCTTGAGGCATTGCTGTCGGGATCGCCAAACGACTGATTTTTCTGGAATTTGAAGCTCCTGGAAGTTGAATTCGATCTGGATGTAGAGGTGAAACATGAAGCGAATAGGAATGGGCCTTGTCGGAGCGGGATTAATAGGTCCACAACACATTGACGCTGTGAGGCGACTGGGCTTTGTCGATGTTGTAGCGGTCGCTGGTAGTACTGAGAAGTCGGCCCACGAGAAGGCTGAGATGCTGAGCATTCCAAAAGCGTACGGGGGATTTCAGGCGCTCATTGACGATCCGGATGTTGAGGTGGTGCACAACTGCACGCCAAACTTCTTACATTTACCAGTGAATAGTGCGGTGATTGCTAAGAAGAAGCACGTTGTATCCGACAAACCGCTAGCTATGAATGCGAGTGAAGCGAAGCAGCTTCTAACTGCCGTTCGGCAAGCGGGTGTTGTACACGCAGTCACCTTTAACTATCGGGGTAACCCGCTTGTGCAACAGGCGAGAGCAATGATTGCAAATGGCGACATCGGACAGCCACATTTTATCCATGGACATTATTTGCAGGATTGGCTGATTAAGGAGACAGATTTTTCTTGGAGAATCGAACCTGAGAAGGGTGGGCCATCGTCAGCCATGGGAGACATTGGATCGCATTGGTGCGATTTGGTGCAGCATGTTAGTGGGTTACGAATCGAATCGGTACTTGCTGACCTCACTACTGTAATTCCAACACGGAAAAAACCTAAGGTTGCTCGAGAGTCTTTTGCGGAAGCAGGCACTGCTGACACAGGAGAAACATTCACGGTAGAGGTAGAGGATTTAGGGTCGGTACTTGTTCGTTTCGAGAATGGCTGCAAGGGTGTGTTTTCGGTTGGACAAGTGTGCGCCGGTCATAAGAATAACCTTATGTTTGAAATCGATGGAATTGGTGGTTCCGTGCGGTGGCATCAAGAAAGGCAAAATGAGTTATGGGTGGGACGTCGAGACGGTGGAAATGTTGAACTGGCGAAAGATCCTGGGATAATGGATGGGTCCGTACAACATTACACGCACTTACCTGGTGGGCACCAAGAAGGATTTGCGACTGCCTTTCACAATGTCATCAGAGATATCTATGGTGTTATCTTAGAAGAAGGGGCTCGTAATAATATTCGACCGCCAGCTTTTGCGACTTTTGAGGATGGGTATCGTGCGAATTGTATTGTGGATGCCGTTCTTGCGAGTTCTGCTGCTGGTGGAGTCTGGACTCAGGTGCGGTACTAAACGCTAGGCGTGGTCTTACTAATTAGAGAACTATTGCTTAACTAATTTTAGTTCAAGAAAACAGGAGACTTTGATGTCTATTTCACGTCGTGACTTTGTTCGAGCACTAGGTGTGAGTGGTGTGGCTCTACACTCGAGCTCAAAGGTAGGGGCTACGATGGAGTTAATGAGTCCACGGATAATTAGCAGCGCGCAGCCGTTTAATCGTTTATACGATGCTGGATTCATTAATCTCAGTTCTAATACAAGCCCTCGAGGCCCCAGCGAAGCCGTGCTTGATGTTTTGAGGAGCCGTATCTCTTCTAGCCTTGGACGATATCCTGAAAACACCGGTTTGTTGATTGAGGCGATTGCTGAGAAGGAGAAGTCTCGCCGTGATCAAGTGCTGCTCAGCACGGGATCTGGTGAGGTCTTGGTTGGTGCTGTTCACGCCTTTGTGACAGCAACACGACCACTTGTTATTGGCATTCCATCGTACGAGACTCCAGTGGCAACTGCTGAGTTACTGGATCTACCGGTTAAATCGGTGCCCGTTGATGAACGACTACAACTCAATCTCGACGCGATGGCAGAGGCTGCCGTTGGGGCGGGACTTGTTTATCTTTGTAATCCCAACAACCCGACTGGGGTAGCGCATTCTGCTTCTTCCATCAAGAAGTTCGTGGAACAAGTGCAGAATACATCTCCCAAAACAGCGATTTTGATCGATGAAGCCTATATAGAATTTGCAAACGATCCGACAGTGAGTACTGCGTTGCCGATGGCATTGGCGTCTCCAAATATTATGATTACCAGAACTTTTTCGAAGATTTATGCGATGGCTGGTCTACGTATCGGATACGCACTTGGGCAAACAGAAACTCTTGAGCGTATGCAAAGGACGGCTCGGTTTGGTAGCGTGACGGTGCTTAGTGCGGCTGCAGGCTTGGCAGCATTACAAGATTCTGCACGTAGCATCTGGGAAATTGAAGAGAATCGAAAAGTGCGAGAATTTACCTTGAATGCATTTCGTCAAATTGGTCGTCAGGTAACGAATTCACAAACAAATTTCGTGTGGGCGAACGTTGGACAAATCTCCAAGTCGTTCCGCGACGCCTGTTTCGAGTTGGACGTCTTGGTGGGGAGAGATTTTAGACCCATAGGTAATCACTACTCCAGGATCTCACTGGGGACCATGGACGAAATGCGCCAAGCTGTTCAAGTGTTTGAAGCTGTACTGACAGAAAACGAGTGATAGCTGAATGTCCGTACCTGATTGAAAAACGTCACCAGTTATCAGAACACACTGGTGTTTTTAGTACATTGGAGATGTTGTGACCCTACCACGAGATGGCTTTTTAACTATTAAGCAACTCACTGCGTTGGTGAACAGTGACGAGATCGATACAGTTCTTGTTGGTTTTCCAGATCTATACGGTCGGTTGATGGGTAAGCGGTTTGATGCAACATTTTTCTTGGACACCGCTGTGCGTCAGGGCACACACTGTTGTGATTATCTGCTGACTGTTGATATGGAGATGACTCCCGTTGCTGGGTACGAGTTCGCAAACTGGGAGAGCGGGTATGGCGATTTTCACATGGTGCCTGATCTCTCGAGCTTACGGGTTGCGAGTTGGCTCGAAAAGACGGCGCTGGTGATTTGCGATCTTCATAATGGGAAAACAGCAGCACCGCTCGATGAATCACCGAGGGCTATTTTGAATAGGCAGGTGGCTGCTGCGTCGAAAGCGGGGTTTGATGCCTTGGGCGCATCCGAACTTGAGTATTACATGTTTGAGGACAGTTATCGCGAGGCCCACACACAGCACTATGATGACCTACAACCAACTGGGTGGTACCTCGAAGATTACGACGCACTGCAGGGCACCCGTGTCGAACGTTTTAATCAGCCAGCACGACGGCATCTTGCGAGGTCTGGCGTACCGGTCGAGACTTCAAAGGGAGAGTGGGGTCTAGGTCAGCATGAATTGAATATTCGCTACGCAAATGTTCTTGAGATGGCGGATCGCCACATCATTTTCAAACAGTGTCTGAAAGAAATAGCTGATTCATTAGGTATGAGTGTCAGCTTTATGGCGAAGTACGCCAAAGATCAGGCAGGATCGAGTTGTCACGTGCACTTGAGTTTACGAGCAGATGGACGAACGGCGTTCACTGGTGACCAAACCCTTGGTCCAATTCGTTGCTCGAACATATTCAGGTGGTTTTTGGGTGGATGGATCGCTCATGTGCCGGACGTCATGGTGTTTTACGCGCCAAACGTAAATTCCTATAGGCGATATCAAGAGAAGTCGTGGGCTCCAACACGGTTGGCTTGGAGTCACGATAATCGAACTGCTGGTTTTCGAGTGGTTGGCAGTGGTGAGAGTTTACGGATCGAATGTCGGTTGCCAGGTGCTGATTGCAATCCTTACCTTGCCTTTGCCGGGTCCTTAGCGTCTGGGTTGGACGGTGTGGCAAATAAAATTGAACCGCCGCCACATTTTTCTGGGGATTTGTATGCTGCGACTGAGCAACCTAGTGTCCCTAGTTCTCTTGAGGAGGCCACCGACCTTTTTGAGACAAGCCCTTTCGCACGTTCTGTGTTTGGAGACACAGTCGTTCAGCATTATGCTCATTTTTTTAAAACGGAAGCTTCGGCCTACGATGTATCCGTTGGAAATTGGGAACGAAAGCGCTATTTCGAGCGCATCTAGCCAGCGGCAATGACACGTCCCACAATCGGCCTGTCCATGTATGGTAGAGATGACCGAGGACACTTCTATTTACCCTCCGAGTATGTCGATGCGGTGCGCAGGGCCGGTGCCAGCGCAGTTCTCTTACCTCCTGGCGAGCAAGATCTTGATGTCTGGCTCGAACGTGTTGATGGCTTAATCTTTTGCGGTGGAGGTGACATCGATCATGGGGCTTACGGTGGACGACCGCACTCAAGCTTTTATATGGTTGACGCAGAGCGGGACAAAACAGAATTCGCACTTGCGCATCACGTGTTAGAGCGAGGTATTCCCACGTTAGCTATCTGTCGTGGTGTTCAGGTATTTAACGTGGTCATGGGTGGCACGCTTCACGAACATCTGCCAGATGTTGTTGGAAACACGGTGGCCCATCGAGCACCGCCGAAAGAACCCACGCTGCACACTGTCATTTTGAAAGCAGACTCAAAGGTCTCCAAAATTCTTGGAACGTGCGAATGCGATACGATGTCATGGCATCATCAGGCAATAAATAAAGTTGCTTCAACGTTAACGGTGGTGGGGCATGCACCTGACGGCACAATCGAGGCTGTAGAAAAGGATGACCATCCTTGGTTGGTGGCTGTGCAATGGCACCCTGAGTTGACAGCTGACGAAGATGCTAGGCAACAGCGATTATTTGACTCCCTTGTAACCGTGGCGGGTGACATGTCTGTTGCCAATAAACGTTCATAATGCATTAGTGGTTCTGTGTGACGTTTTCGAGGAAGAGTGAATGAGACTTAACGACAAGGTAGCAGTGGTCACTGGCGGCGCCAGTGGAATTGGGCGAGCAACTACTCTTTTGTTTGCTGCTGAGGGAGCGAAAGTTGTCGTGGTTGACCTCAACGAGAAGTCTGGACTGGAGACGGTCAGGTTGACTGAGGAGAAGGATGGAGTTGCAACGTTTTGCAATGCTGATGTTTCTACTGCATCAGGATGCGAATCGATGGTAAAGATTGCAGAGCAGTCCTATGGACGGCTAGACGTACTTTTTAATAATGCGGGCATTATGCATAAGGACGATCATGATGCGATTCAAACAGACGAAGCTGTTTGGGACCTCACCATGAATGTGAACTTGAAGAGTGTATTCTTGGGATGCAAGTTTGGCATTCCCGCACTACGACGATCTGGAGGCGGTTCTATTATTAATACCGCCTCTTTTGTTGCATTGATGGGCGCGGCAACGCCCCAGTTGGCCTATACGGCTAGTAAGGGTGGAGTGCTTGCTCTTAGTCGAGAGTTGGCTATCGTTCATGCCCGTGAGCATATACGGGTCAACGCCTTATGTCCTGGGCCATTGCGCACCGAATTATTGATGAAAGCACTTGATACAGAAGAAAAAAGACAACGCCGGCTCGTCCATATTCCTATTGGCCGATTTGGAGAAGCTGAGGAGATTGCGCAGGCGGTCCTCTATCTTGCATCGGATGAATCATCATTTGTGACTGGATCCAGTTTTGTGGTCGATGGCGGCATTACGAGTGCATATGTAACACCCGAGTGATGGGAATGCCGGTCGAGATCATAAATCCCTACGATCAATCACTTGTCTGCCGCGTTCAAAATGACGAGGGCGAGAGACTTGAGAAGAAGATTGCGGGTGCCCACGCAGCGTTCCAACATTGGCGCCAGTTACCGATTGGTGAGCGAATTGTACAAGTCCAAGCCGGACTTAAACGCTTTCAGCAAAACTCTGCAGTAATTGCTCGAGATGTAACACGACAAATGGGCAAGCCGATTGTGCAAGCTCAGCGTGAAGTTGACACGGTTTTTGAGCGTGCTGAATACATGATATCGATCGCTGAAGAGAGCCTAACACCAGATATTCTACCGGAATTAGAAGGCTTCGAGCGCCGTATCGAACACGTCCCACATGGCGTGGTTTTGAATGTTGCGGCTTGGAATTACCCACTGCTTATTCCCATTAATGTAGTGGTTCCAGCTCTTCTTGCAGGCAATACGGTGTTATTAAAACATTCAGCCAAAACGCCACTTTCAGGTCAAGCCTTTGCTGAAGCGTTTGGAGACTTGGAGGTTGCAGGTCTCGTCACAAATCTTGTTTTGAGTCACGAAACAACAGCCGCTGTTATCGCAGATCCCCGTGTGGCTCATGTCTCATTCACTGGGTCCGTGACAGGAGGGTCAGCGGTCTATCAGCAGGCTGCAAAGCGGTTCATTGATGTGGGACTTGAGCTTGGAGGCAAGGATCCTGCCTACGTTGCCGAAGATGCCGATGTGAAGTTTGCAGTGGCTAATACTGTCGACGGTGCATGTTACAACGCTGGGCAATCCTGTTGCGCCGTGGAGCGGGTATATGTCCATCGGCACCATCTTGAAGAGTACCTTGACCGTGCCCAACAGGTCATTGAAGCGTATAGGACGGGTGACCCGCTAGATGAAGCCACGACCTTGGGTCCCTTGGTGAGCCGGATCGCTTTGGAAGAGGTTGAGAGGCAAGTGAGTGACGCAATTGACCGGGGCGCACGCCTATTGACAGGAGGCCGCCGAGTGCCAGGACATCGTGGAAATGTGTTTCCAGGTACCCTGATTTCTAATGTGCCGAATGAGGCTGCAGTGATGCAAGACGAGAGCTTTGGACCGATCGTGCCCGTACTGGGAGTTGAGAATGATGAAGAAGCACTTCGGTGCATGAGGGAAACTCGCTTCGGATTGACGGCTTCGGTCTGGACGACTGATCGCAATCGTGCCGAGCGATTCGGTCGGTTGCTAGAAA
>Ga0310124_10000415_pt1 | contig 29440 bp, 19 predicted proteins | sample CB11b_AW_Bot5_MG_FD_203507 | JGI IMG/M metagenome (GOLD analysis project Ga0310124, IMG submission 203507) | Marine microbial communities from Western Arctic Ocean, Canada - CB11b_AW_Bot5 | ecosystem: Environmental > Aquatic > Marine > Oceanic | place: Canada: Western Arctic Ocean | collected...
AGTGGCTGCGGTGCGCCACCATCGACCACGACCAGGTCACCGAATCGCAACTGCACCGCCTCCGGTTCCAGCTCGACGCCGGCACGCCCGGCCGCCGCAACGATGCGGCCCCAGTTCGGGTCGCCGCCGAACCAGGCGGTCTTGCAAAGTGCCGAGTTCGCAATGACCCCGGCACACCGGCGCGCCTCGTCGTCGTTCATGGCACCGGTGACCGCGATCTCGATCAGTCGCGTGGCGCCTTCGCCGTCGCGGACGATGGCTTTGGCCAACTCAATGCAGATCTCTGTCACGGCAGCCTCGAAGGCGGCGGCGGCATCTGTACCCTCGACAATCGGGGCGCCTCCAGCGGCACCGTTTGCGAGGATCGCAACGGTGTCGTTCGTGCTGGTGTCACCGTCGACGGTGATCGCGTTGAAAGAAACGCCGACAGCCCGATCCAGGCAAGCCCGCAAAAAAGTGACACCCACGGCGGCGTCGGTGGTCAAGTAGGCAAGCATAGTGGCGTGCGGCTTCGCCGTCACCAGTTGTGGCCCGATCATGCCAGAGCCCTTGGCAATACCCCCGATGGCAATAGCCCCACCATTTGATTCAAGCTTTACGGCACAGGTTTTCGGCACCAGGTCGGTGGTCAAGATCGCCTGTGCCGCCGCTGCCCCACCGTCGTCGGACAAGGCCGCTGCCGCCGCATCAATCCCGGCAGAGACAGTCTCCATTGGCAGGTGCTCACCGATGACGCCGGTCGACGACACCAGGATCTCGTCCGTCGACAGGCCCAGCGCCGCCGCCGCCTGCCCCGCCATCGCTGCGGCATCGTCGAGGCCCCGTTGTCCGGTGCAGGCATTGGCGTTGCCGCTGTTAACGACGACGGCGCGGATGCTGTCGCACCGGTCCAGCAGTTCGCGACCATGCACCACGGGTGCTGCCACAATTCGGTTGGCAGTGAACGCCGCCGCAACAGTCGCCGGCCGATCACTGAGGATGATGGCGACGTCGGGTTTGCCGCTGGCCTTGATGCCGCAGGCGATACCGGCAGCGCTGTAACCCGCCGGCGTGGTGATTGAGCCGTTGGCAACCAGAGTCATCAGATCAAACCTGTCGTTTCCGGGTAGCCATGGGCAACGTTCATGCATTGCACCGCCTGGCCGGCAGCGCCTTTGGTGAGGTTGTCGATCGCCGAACTGAGAATGATCCGGTCGGTCCGTTGATCGTAGTCGAAGCCGATTTCGCAGACATTGGTCAGCGTCACGTTCTTGATGTCGGCGAGGCTGCCATGCGGCAGGACACGGACGAAAGGTTCGTCATCATAGGCGTCCCGCAGCACCTGCTCGATCCGCTCCGGACCAACCTCGCCGGATGCCGCCAGGACAATGGTCGAGTGAATGCCACGGTTCACCGGCACTATGTGCGGAATAAAATTAAGCGTAACACTGTCGGTCGGGGCGGCGTCTGCCAGTTCCTGCTCGATCTCCGGCAGGTGCCGGTGCCGAACGATGTTGTACGGGCGCACGCTCTCGTTGCATTCCGCGAAAAGAAGCGGCACAGAGGGCTTCCGCCCGGCACCGGAGACGCCGCTCATCGAGCAGACGGTGATGCCGGCGGGACTGGCGATGCCGCTGCTGAGCAACGGCGAGACCGGCAGGATGATGCTGGTGGGATAGCAGCCCGGGCAGGCGATCAGTTGCGCGCTTTTCAGGGAGGCGCGATTTTTCTCCGGCAACCCGTAGACAGAGGTCCCGAGCAGCGCCGGAGCCGGATGGTCGCCGTCGTAGTACTCACGGTAGTCGTCGTGGCTGCGCAAGCGAAAATCGGCGCTGATATCGATAACTTTGAGCCCGGCCTCGAGCAGCGGTGCCGCGAACTCCGCAGCCGTCCCGTGCGGCAGCGCCAGAAACGCCGTATCCGCGGCAGCCGCAATGGCGGCGATATCGGGTTCGATAAAGTGCAGCTCAAGATCCGCAAGCTTTGGAAAGACGCTGCCAACGAGCTGGCCTGCATTGGCGCGTGAGGTAACCGCAGCAATCTCGACCTGCGGATGCCGACTGAGCAAACGCAGCAGTTCTTCACCGGTGTAGCCGGCAGCGCCGACGATGGCGATATGTGTTTTTTTCATGAGTAAAGTGGATCGTATCGGATTGGAAATAGAAAACCCCGATCTGCATAGAGGGCAGATCGGGGTTTAGCAAAACGCTGAGAGCAAGTTCCAGTTTATCTCTTGGAGAACTGGAAGCGCTTGCGAGCCCCCGGCTGCCCGGGCTTCTTACGCTCTTTGACACGGCTGTCTCGGGTGAGCATACCGCTTTCCTTGAGAACATCGCGCAAACTGGGATCGGTTTTGACCAGAGCGCGTGCCAAGCCATGCCGCACCGCACCGGCTTGACCGACGTCACCGCCGCCTTTGACAGTGCAGATAATGTCGTACTTGCCTTCGGCGCCGGTCACCTGTAACGGCTGCAGGATATAACCACGCAGGGCCTCGGTCGGAAAGTATTCTTCAAAATCACGACTGTTGACTGTCACACGGCCGCTGCCGGCACGAATGCGCACCCGCGCCGCGCTGCATTTTCGACGGCCTGTTGCCCATGTAAAATCCATCTGCTTCCTCCGGAAATTCGCAGGCCCTTGAAGGTCCGCGATGTCATATTACAGTTGTAGTGCTTCCGGCTGCTGCGCCTCATGCGGGTGCTCAGCTCCGGCGTAAACTTTCAGCTTTTTCCACTGGCCACGAGCCAGAGTGTTTTTCGGCATCATGCCACGAACCGCTGCCTCGACCATGAATGTCGGCTTCGTCTGGCGGATTTCCGCCGCCGTCTTTTCCGACTGCCCGCCCATGTGGCCGGAATAAAACTGGTACTTCTTGTCTTGGCTCTTGTTGCCGGACAGCTTCACCTTGTCAGCGTTGATCACGATGACGAAGTCGCCGGTATCGACATGCGGCGTGTAAGTTGGCTTGTGACGGCCACGCAGAATATTGGCAACCTCAACGGCGAGTCGACCGAGAATCTTGTCCTCCGCATCGACCACATACCATTTGCGCTCAACCTCGTCTATCTTGGCCAGGTAAGTTTTCATAAGACCTGTTTCAATCAGTTGGCGGCGACACTGCACCGCTTGTCCGGACTACCCGCAGTTGTAACGGGAAAACATTCAATATAGGAATTAAAACGGCGCCATGCAAGTGGTGGGATCAAGGAATTTTACGAGATTTTCAACGCTCGCGACGACATTTTGAGCCGTGCCGTAGTCATTCGATCCGGCGGGCTCGGCGACTTTCTGCTGACGTTGCCGTTGCTTGCACGGCTACAGGCGGACGGGCGAGCTGTTCATCTGGTCACCCGCCACGCCTGGCATCAGTTGATCGCGCTTGACGGTCTGGCGGACGGTTTTACGGACATCGACAGCGCCCGCTTCGCGAGCCTGTGGTCGAATGCAATGCCAGACCTGGCAGCAGTGTTCGCCGATGCGGAAGTATTCTGCCTGCTTCCGGATCCGGACGGGACGCTGCAACGAGCTGTCTGCCGGCTCGGCGCCACCGCCTTTCGCCGCATCGATGCACGGCCCGCTGCGCCACCGCACGCAGCACTGCGGATTCTGCTGGACAGCGGCCTGTCCGCCGAACCCGACGTGCTGACCACGTCACATCTGCGCCGGCCCGTGCCTCCGGACGAAACGACCACTGGCAGACCAGCAGTGCTGTGGATACATCCCGGCAGTGGTGCGGCGGCGAAAAACGCCGACCCGGAATGGTTTGTGGAGTCCGCAAAACAATTCCTGGCGCAAGGCGGGACCAGCGTGACTATCTCATTTGGCCCAGCGGATGAAGCTGTGGCACCGCTGCTGACGAGGTGCTTCGCCGCTGCCGGGGTGCCCTTCGAAGTCGTGCAGCCGCCCGCCGTGACAGCTTTGAGAACGGCGCTGGCGAGCCGCGCTACGGCTTTTCTGGGTAACGACACCGGCGTGACGCATCTGGCGGCCGCTTTGGCAATTCCCACCGAGGCTGTATTTTTAGCGACCAATCCCGATATCTGGGGTCCTGTTGGTGAAACGGTAACGATTACAGACTTGAGAACTGATGGCATCTGGAAAGAGCAGTGAGCACCGCGAACGGAAGCGTAGCATCTATGCCCAGGATGAGTTTACCCAGATCAACCGGATCATTCGGAATGAGCTGTGGGTGATGTTGCCGGCAAAGGTCGTCGTCTGTCTGGCGGCCTTTCTGTATCTGCAGTCCGCCGAGGTATCAGACCATGCGGGTGAACCCTGGATGGAGTTTCGTACGGCACTCAGCATTTATGCGGCAAGCTCTTTCCTGGTGCTGATGCTGCGAGTCGAGCTGGTTCGGCGTAACCTGGCAGCGGTGCGCTTCTCGGCTTATGGCCTGGCTTTCATCGACAGTCTGTTCCTGTGCTGGATAATCAAGATGACCGGTGGTATCAACAGCCCGCTGTACTGGTTTTACTGCCCGCTGATTGCGCGGAATTCAGCCAATTTCCCGTCGCTGACCCGGCAGACCGTACTAAACATTTCGTTTGTGGTGCTATATATCGGAGTTGTCTACATGGGGGTGAACTGGGAAAAGGATCTTTGGACGACAGACTTCAAGGCCTCGTTTGCGTTTCTCAGCGCGAATCAGTTCTATTTCCGACTCATTCTTCTGCTACTGCTGAGCTTCTGCGGCTGGGGCGTCTTCAACCAGTTGTACCTGAAGCAGGAGGAGCGGCTTGCCAGTCAGGAATTGCTGTTGCGGCGCGAAAAATTCTCGTCGCAGGTCAAGCTTGCCTCGGAGGTCGCACACGAACTGAAGAACCCGCTGGCGATCATCACCAACGCACTGTACCTGGCCCGCAGCAATGTTCGAAAGTCGGACGCCGAAAAAGTCAATCAGCATCTGGATATCATCGACGACGCAGTGCAACGATCTGACCGCATCATTACAGACCTTTTGGGTTACGCGCGATTGCGCGAAGGCCGCATCGAGGAATCAGATGTGCACGAGAACATCGACAGCGCCTTGGCCATGGCCTTATACGGCGACTCCGGCAAAGGCAACAAAGTGATCGTCAAGAAACAGTATGACTTGCACCTGCCGCCGCTGCTGATCGACGCCGGGCAACTCCGGCGGGTCTTTATTAATCTCATTCACAACGCACTCGAAGCAATGGTGGATGAGAGCAGCAAACGCCTGACTATAGAAACCGGACTTGACGAGATCAACCGCGTCATTATCATCACGATCAAAGACTCCGGCAAAGGCATCACCCAAAAAAATCTCGAGCAGGTGTTCGAGGCATTTTACACGACCAAATCGACCGGTAGCGGACTGGGCCTGACGATTGTCCGGAATATCATAGAGAACTACAACGGCAGGATTAATCTGGCCAGCACCGTCGGTGATGGTACACTGGTGGAAATCCGTTTCCCGCTGGTCATCAGTTCCACGGTGTGATACGATACGATTGAATTTTGACGAAAATTGAACAAATGTAAAAAGGTAGACAGGGCCACTTTGGCCTTGGACTATTCATGCGTTTTCTTGATGCAACCGTGAAAATTCATGGACAAGCCAGGCTGACGACAGAGGCAAACGCCGAAAATGACAAAGCCGTGTGTATTGGTGATCGATGACGAAGCCGTGATGTGCGAGACTCTCAAAGCCATCCTCGAGACCGAGGACTACGACGTCCTCACCACGGGCGATGCCCGCGACGGCCTCAATGTCGTCAACAAAGAGCCGGTGAACCTGATCATATCCGATGTGCGTCTGCCCGGCATGAGCGGGATCAAGTTTCTATCCGCCATCAAAGAGAATTTCCCGTCGATTCCTGTGATGATGATTTCGGCCTTCGGTGATATGAAATCGGCAGTCGACGCCATGAAGCGCGGTGCCTTCGACTATCTGGCCAAGCCGTTCCAGCCCGAGGAACTTCTGGTGACCGTCAAGAAGGCTCTCGATTACGAGAACCTGATGGTCGAGAACCTGATGCTGCGGAACGAGATCGGCAGCCGCTACAATCTCTCCGACATCATTGGTGAATCGGACGTGATGCGGCAACTTAAAGACACCGTCGCGCGGGTCGCACCGACCGACGCCACGGTCTTCATCGAAGGCGAATGCGGAGTCGGCAAGGAACTGGTTGCACACAGTCTGCATTACCACAGCGATCGCATCGGCCAACCGTTCATCGAAGTGAACTGCGCCGCATTCGCCGAGTCGCTGCTCGAGTCCGAGCTATTCGGTCACGAAAAAGGCGCCTTCACCGGAGCCGATCAACGCACGTCGGGCAAGTTCGAAATCGCCGACGGCGGCACCCTGTATCTCGACGAAATCGGCGACATGAGTCTGTCGGTCCAGGCGAAAGTGCTTCGTGGTATTCAGGAAAAAATCTTCTTCCGCGTCGGCGGCATCGAGGCAGTACACACTGACGTGCGGATCATTGCAGCGACCAACAAGAATCTGAAGGAAGAAATCGTGCGCGGCAACTTTCGCGAGGATCTGTATTTTCGGCTCAACGTGATCAATATCAAAATCCCGCCGCTGCGTGAACGAGACGGCGACATCCCGTTGCTGGCCAAGACCTTTCTGAATCAGGCCAAGCGCAAGTTCCCTGAACACGACGATATCGAGCTGTCACCGGCAATAATCACCCGGCTCGATCAATACCAGTGGCCGGGCAACGTACGGGAAGTGCAAAACCTGATGGAACGTGTGGTGATCCTCGGCAGCCTCGATGAGATCGATTACCTGGTGCAGGGTGCCGCGTCTCCGATTGACCATGCGTCGCTTAGCCACCTGCCGTTGAAAGATGCCGTAGAGGCGTTCAAGAGATCACAGATCATCGAGGCCTTGAAGCAGTCGAGGTGGCGCTTGAACAAGGCTGCGGTGCGTCTTGGGATCAGCCGGCATGCCTTGCGTTATCAGATGGAGACACTGGGCATCGACACCAACGACTGAGCTGGTGGTGAAGCGGTTGGGCTTTGGTCTGACATTTTGCTGGCCCCGTGATTTTTTGTGATCGCGGCAACGACACATAGCTGCGTGAATTTCACACTTTTTGTGTGAAGATTTGAACCTGACTGTGAGACCCGGTAAACAAAATTCTTCTTTAACAGGGCTAATTATAATTAGTTACGTCGAAAAAAATAGTGTTTGGTATGCCTCGTGCTAAGTCGACATTGCACAAACCACAATACATTGATTGTGTTGGTGGTGCAGCTGCATGGAAAAACCAAGGTGATTGATTTTTTTGTGTGTCGCCTTTGCATCCGCGATGTGCGTGGCTATAGTATCGCCCGTATTTCACATTCTCGGACCATAAGGTTGACAAAACCGATTTGGGGAAATCGAAGACAAAACGCTCAAACGCAGGAGGTGAGAGGGATCGACAAGTTTTGCTTTTTACCATTTCCGGTGGTTGCATCTCACCTGTGATCCTCTGGAATTGACTTGGTGTACCGTGACATGAATTTACGGTTCGCCTGATTCGCCTCGGACGCAGGTCAGGCGAAATTGATTATCCCGTCGTCACCGGTGACGACATTACAACCGACTCAACCCAACCCAACGAGAAGGCACAATGGAAAAGCGTAAGAAAGGATTTACCCTCATCGAGCTGCTGGTCGTTATCGCGATCATCGCGATTTTGGCAGGCATGCTTCTGCCGGCACTTAATCAGGCACGTGAAAAGGCCCGCCGCATGAACTGCGCCGGCAACCTTAAGCAGATCGGCCTGGCCCTGATCATGTACGCTGGTGACGACATTGAAGGCGGTTTCTTCCCTGACGGAACCGACGAAAACCTCAGTGACCTCGCCGACCAGAAGTATTTAAATGATGGTAAGGTCTACGGTTGCCCGAGTAAGGACTCACAGGCATCTACTGCAGCCGACAGCGACTACACATTCGTTGGCAGCGGGGTTAAGGACACCAACAAGAGCCCGACCACGAGCTCACTGGCCTATGACGAATCCGGCAACCATCCGGATAACGCATGGGTCAATGTGCTCTTCATCGATGGGCATGTCAAAGGTGGGAAGCCGTAACCACGGTCGTCCTATCATCGACTCTTGAACGAGGAGGCCATCCGGCCTCCTCGTTCTTTTTTAAAGGTCGCTCCCGAATGCATCACCGAATTAGGCATCATCCAGCGGCCAACGGCAACGGCTCGCGCGTCACCGCACCTCATTACAATATTTTGGTTCGATGTCAACACGACTGACAACTTTTGCCTACCGGTCCTTCGGCGCTGCTATCGCGTTCTTCACCTTCTGCACCTACCCGATTGCACTCATTCCCTATCGGCTCGGCGGCGGCGACTCCTACTACATGCGTCTCCCAGCCCTCGTCGTACTCACCTTCCTGTCCGTTCCAATCCTCCTGACCGGCCTGGAACACGTCCAGAGACGCTGGCGCATCTGCCTGACCGTTCTCGCCGTCGCTGTCATCATCAATTTGCTCCGCCAGCCGGCCGACTGGCAACGTACTATCGGCTTCATTGGCTACCTGTCCGTGCCATTGGCCATGGCCCTTTACAGCCGCCAGGCCGCTTTCCGCTGGTCACGTACCGTCGTCGTCCTTGCTGGACTGTGGCTGCTGCTGATGATCTACGGATTCGACGCCCGCACAGAGGTTGTCGGCATCACGGGCAACCGCAATTGGATGGCTATCTGCCTGTTGGCCACGGCGCCGTGGGGTGCCATCGCCATCTATGCCCTGTGCCGAGGCCTGCGCCGGCGGGCATGGCGCCTCGCGATCACTGCCGTTGCGATATCTCCCGTGCTAGTGCTGATTCATCGCTGTGCCAGCCGCGCCGCCTGGGTGGCGCTCGTCTGTTATCTTCTGTTCGTTGGACTCAATCGGCTGCGGACCCGAGTCCGGCTGTTGGTTCTTGCCCTCATTGTGATCATTGGTGGCAGCGTCGCCATCGCAAACCACGAGCGTATCGTCCAGATCGTCGACAAAGACATCCGCATACCGGTGTGGGAGACCGCCGCCCAGCTGGCTGCCGACCACCCAGTGACCGGCGTTGGACCAGGCCGCTTCGTCAATGTCTACGCCGAATACCTGACGACATCATCCTACCACCGCCGTGCCGTCGCGTCGGAAACTATCGCACATCCGCACAACGAGTTTCTGAACATCGCCGCCAATATCGGCATCCCGGCGGCACTGGCCTGGCTGATCGCAATCTTGCCGCTCCTACGACTGCCTCGGGGTGCACCGGCATACCTGCAGATTGCGCATTTCAGCGCCTTCGTCATCTATCTGCATGCCATGCTGGACAAACCCCTGGTGCAGCCACCGTCCAGCATTATTGCACTGTGCTGCCTCGGCCTGCTGTATGGCCGCTGCGTCCTGGTACAAGCAACGACGGCAGGTGACCAAGCCGGGCCCGCAACGGCCGGTCACATTACTATCCAGCCCGCAGGTCCAGCCGGACGATGGGGCCCGGCACTGTTCGCAGTCGTGGTGATTTTCAGCCTGTGGCATACCATCGATATGATTCGGCTCGGCTGGATGCAGCGCGGCGCGGCACACTATGAATTCGCCGGCGACTACGATCGCGCCTTTGATTGCTACGACGCAGTTACACGAATAGCGCCGCGGCGGATTGATGGCTGGTACGGCTGTGGAGCCATTGCCATTGAGAAGTTCATAGACCCGAAACGGGCTTTGCCATATCTCGAAAAGGCCCACGCACTGGATCCGAACTACGCGCATATCAACCGTTTTCTCGGGCAGACTTACGGCACCATGCGACAGCTGGATATCGCGGTACGCTATTTCGCTCGCGATTGTGAGCTGCATCCGTTCGATCCCGATACTGTTCAATACCATTTCGTGGCACTCGAGCGCAATGGCCCGCCGTACACCGAGCTTCACACCCTCGACCGCCGTCTCAAACGACTGTATATCGAACGGGCGCGATGGGATCGCAGTGCTGTGACACTGCAGTGGTGCGATGCCGCGAAAATCGATGTCGCCGCCGTCAGACTGGTTGGTGAACAACTTCTGTTCAAAGCCCCCGGGTATTTTGTCGATCCGTTGTTTTACGACTATGCCCCGCCGGAATGGCCTGCAACCGCCGTATACGCTCGCAGCGGCGAGTTGGACTACGCCTATTGGCGGGACATCGGGCGTATGGCAAGCTTCCTCGCAGACCTGCCGACGGACGACCACGGCACCGCCTTACAGATTGCCCGGGCGCTGGCGAAAACCACACAGCTGCAACCCGAGGCACCCTTCGACCTGCCGGCGCGCACGCTGGAAAGTGGCACTGGGTCGGCGCTGTCCCGCGCAGCGCTGTTTGCTTTTCTGTGCCAGGGTGCGGGAATACCCACGATTCTCTTCGAAACGCAGGGAAGCGTCTTTGCAGCTGTTGCCGATGCGCCTCGTTTCATTGTGTTCGACATGGCGATGGCAGGCTTGCCGCCAACCGTAACCGATGCCGACGGACTGCGGGCGCTGCTCCTGCAGTCCCAGGGACCGCGAATCTACTGTGCCCCCCAATCGTTCATGCTGAGGAACCAGCTTATCGGCGTTTACGTCCGCCGGTACGTGCCGGAATTCGAGTTCCAGTTCGACCAGATTCCGATCGTGCATATCCTCGACACCGGAGCAGCCTTTGCAGAGGCAACCGTGCTCGACCTCAACACCTGCTGCCTGACCGAGCCGTTCACCCTGCTCTACCGGGAAACCTGGGGGCACTGAGCTACCGCCCCGCCTTAGGGCGGCACAGGCCTCTGTTCCGGCACGGGCAGTGCGGCCAAGGATGGTGGCATGAAACGGCGAGTCAAAAAAAAGCGGCGCATCCGAAACAATCAGATGCGCCGCCAGCGGTAAAGCTGGAACGGGTTACAGAATGGGCTCGACATCGCAGGTCGCGGCAGGTACGGATATGAGGAACGTATTGATCTGCTCGAACAGGTAATCCTTGCATTCCTGGGCCGTGTCGATACCGGCGGGATTAGCCTGGTCGCCACTGCAGATGACGACTTCGGCGAGCCTACTGTCAACCAGCTGATTGAGCAGGGAGCAGGCATCGACAATCGACGGGATGCTCTGATTGAACAGCTCGTTGCAGAACTCATCATAGAGAGCGTCCTCGAGATCAACGCAGGGAATGCAATCACCAACACTGCCACCGCCGCCCTCGCAGCCGCCGACCTGCGGGAAAGCACCCATGGGGTCACTGTCACTGGCGTCGTTCAGGACATTCGCCGGGGCGTCGCAATCGAGCAGATAATCGTCGTTGGCCCAATCGACAAAGCGCGGGTCGGCGTTGTTGTTATCAACCATGCCGCCCTCGTTGAAGGCGAGGTCGGTAGCGTCGTAGACATTGTGTACGGCGATCATCATATCGATGTCGGCGTTGCCGACGTCGGGGAAATTGCTGGAGGTCGGGAGCGAGTCACCAGCCTCCGTTCGGACGACACCTCGCGGAAAGCCGGCAAATATGTGATCCCTGATGGTCGGCGTGTTCGGCGGAATGGCGTTGGGTATCGGCGGCCCGCTCCGCAATGTTGTCGAATTGTCGAGCACAATGGCTTCAGTCAGGCTGGCCGGCTTGGTGAAGGTGTGATGCACGATCACCGCGGTGGGACGGGTCCCGTTCAAAACGTACTGGGTGGCGACAAAGAGGTTGTTGTTAAAGGTCGCCTCGACCGGGCCGGCGACCTCAATGTACCCAGCATTGACGAAGCTGTTGCCCGAAACCACACTGGTGTCATCGCCGAGTGAGCCGCCAGCGGCGCCGGCGTTGAATGAGATCGGGAGCTCGACCTCATTGTTGGTGAATTCAAAGTGTTCGATATTGCCGATGCTGACACCGAGGGGGTCATTGCTGCCTTCGAAATGATTGCCATTGATGATCAACCCCGTGCCGAGGCCGCCCTGGTCGCCGGCCCAGATGGACGAAGCCGAGTCGATGGTGCTTGAATAAATATTTGGGTTCACAGTCTCGTTGGTATCGAAGTAGCAGCCGTCGATGGTGATGTTGGAAAACTCCGAGCGGATAACAATGGCACCGTTGTTCGGGTAAAAACCGATCGCCGAGCTGTTGCCGTTCGAGGAAAACATGCAGCCCTCTATGTCTACCGAGATAGAGGTACCGGTATCGGTCGTCAGCGCCAGTACATTGTCGTTGAAGGTACAATCGATGACATCTACGTGGCCGCCGCCGGAAACCAACTGGATAGCGACGTCGTTGTTGCTGAAAACGCAGTTGCTCACTTCGCCGCCGCCCGCGGCGTTCTCGAGCGCCGGTATGTGCAGTGCGTCGAACGGCCCAAGGTTTAGCCCGGAGTTGGTCAGGGAAAACCCGTCGATGACACCACCATCGAGCGTCACGAGCGTAAAGCCAAGGCTGAAGGTGATTGTCGGCGCCGGTACCTGGGTCGACAGCAACGTGACACCTGTGGACACCGTGAGATTAAACTCGGTGTAAGTGGCACTGTCAACGACCTCAACGGTGTCGCCAGGCCCCGCCAGTGCCAGTCCGCCGCCGATAGTTGCCGAATCGCCACCGCCGCCCGAGTCGACAATGACGGTTGCAGCTGATGCTGTGCTGCCGAGGACGGCTATGATGCAAAGCGCCAAAGCCGTTGCCGCGAGTCGGCACAAGGGAGTTGTTATGTGTTGCATGTTTTTCTTGCCTCCATATGTACACATGTTCAAATATATCCGTCGGCGTACTATATATCCGACCGATTGCCGGCAACGCCATATTTGTCCAAATTCAGACCCTTATTATAGGAAAAAAAGAGTAACTTTCCAAGAACTTTTTTACATCTTTTCGGCCCGTCAAATTCCGCGGCAACCCCGACGCTATTTCCTGGCACACACTGTCACCGTGAAAACGAATTGCGGCGCAAACTGATGGCTTGAAATGAGATCGGCCTACAGCTTGATCGTCACCGTTTTGCCGGTTGTCGCGGTCAACGTCTCGTTCCGACAGCGGCTACCAGCGCGTGTCCGGCAGTCGCGGTTTGGTCAACTTTTCGAGGACCACGGAACCCGGCAGTGCGGCAAGGGCGGCATCGGGACCGATGTGGACCAGCATGGTCTACGCACGGGGCCCGGTAAAACAGTTGCCGGACAGACCTTTCTGAAGCGGCTTCGGCGCCGCGCAGACATGGTTGCGAAGGCAGCAACGGTACGCCGTAGGCCTTGCAGCCGCACCGGTCAAGACGTATGTTTCATTGAGCCACCACTCCCTATCCTGCCGATTGGGCTGGCAGATGTCGAGGTCAGGCGGCTGGCAAGCAACGAGGCGACCTGTGTCCTCGCACTTGAACACGTAAACAACAGAGTCGAATCATGAAAGCACAACCTTCACAACGCACACCCGGCAGCCTGTTGCGGCTGGCCGCATCGGTAGTCTTCGCAATGATCTGTCTGGCCGGTGTGGCGGAAGCATTCGATAGTGAGCAACGCACCAAGCCGACGGCTGGTGTCCAGGCGTCGGAAACCACGACGGAACCACAGAAGGCAACTATCGAACTGCGGGACGGTACAAGGATTGTCGGTGTCGTCAAGGAGATCAAAGATGGTACGTACACGATCGAATCGGAGTCCGCCGGTGAAATGACCGTTGCGGAGACGGAGGTCCGCAAAGTCGAGTACGGCGTCAGGAAAACAATTGAGCAGCCGCGCCAGGATTACATCGGTGATGTAGCGACGCTACAGGAACAGATCATCTCGAACCCCGATCTGATGAACTCGGTCTTGACGGAGTTCGCCACCGATCCGGCCTTTCTGGAGCTCCTTGACGATAAAGAGTTGATGAAGGACATCGAAAACATGAATCTGCTGAAACTCTTGACCAACCCGAAGCTTCAGAAACTCGCGGAACAGGACAATGTCGGCCAGCTGGCGGAGAAGTTGCTAAGCGGCGACACAGGGGGCAGCACGGCAGGCGGCACAACAGAAAAGAAGTGACTTACTTCACTTGCTTCGCCAGGCCCTCGTCCATGCCCCGGCCGTAGTGGGCCTTGAGTACTTTGTCAAATGATTTCATTAGCAGCCCGGCGAAAAATTTCCAGTTACGGGCCTTTTTGATAAAGTAATTCGCAAAGCGCATACCCATGGCATCCGGTTTGGCGGTAAAGGCGGCACGCACTTTACGTTTTTCGCGTGACAGTTCCTCGTTGGGATCCACCATGGCGTCGACGTCCTTGAGCGATTTGATCTCCGGATGCTTGCGGAACAGCTTGATCACTTCTGCGCCGGCCTCTACCATGTCCTGGGTAACTTCCTCGAATGTCTTGGCGACCGCGTGGTAGCCGATCGCACCGTCAGCGTAAACGACTCTGATGCCGGCCTTGGTCAGGCGCAGGCCAAGTTCTTCGGCCTCGGCGCCGTAACCGGTAAACAGATCGGCGTCGTATTGGCCGATCTCGTTGAACAGTTCCTTCGACAGCGAGGAATTGCCGTGGATCGGCGGCAGGATATTCGGGTTATAGCGCACCTGACTGTAGGCATCGTAGTAGCAGGAGCTTTCGAGATAGTGCACAAAACAACTCTTCGGCACTTGATCGGCGAACCTGATCTTGCCGACGACAGCAATCCGTTCTTGAGATCCGGTGTGTGCCTCGAGGTGTTGTTTCAATGTGTCGAGTGCCGGTACAATGTCGTCGTTGAGGAATAGCAGGTACCCACCTTCGGCGTTGTCGGCGCCGAAATTGCGGGCGGCAGCCACGCTGCCGGTGTCCAATTCCAGGGTACGCAGGGTTGCCTTCTGCCCCTGATGCTCCCTGACTTTCTTGCGGTGGTACTGCTCCGTGCTGGTATCGACAACGATGACCTCGAATTCATGCTTCTGGAGTGTTTGATTCTCCATCGCCGCCAGTGTTGAACGAAGGATTTCGTAGCGATCGCGGGTCGGGATGATTACGCTCAGTCTCATAGCTCAACTTCCTGCGGTTCGTTCAAACCATGTGTTCGCGAACTGCCGCAACGCAATTCTTCAATGCCGGAACAGGGTCGTTGACGTCTCCCTCGTATTCCAGGACGATGTAGCCGTCGAACTCGCCATCATTGAGGACGGTCTGCAACGTTTCGAGATCGAGATTACCCTCGCCCACCACTACATCTGTAGGTGTGCCGCTGCGATCGAACACGAAGTCCTTGATGTGCACACCGTACAACCTCTCACCAAAGCGCCCGGCCATGGCCAGCGGATCCTCGTGGGCCTGCAGTGCCCAGGCAGTATCAAGGCAGAGGCCGATGCGTGGACTGGTCTGCGAGAAGACGTGAGCGATAGAAGTGGCGTTACCCAGCCAATGCGCGCCGCCATGGTTGTGGACCGCCAGGTGAATGTCGTACTTTTCCGCCAGCACGGCAGCTGCTTCGTAGCTGTCGGGCGTCGTTGAAATGTCAAAATCGACACTCATGAACCGACATCCGGCGCGCTGGGTGAATTCGAAAAAAACCTCCTCGAGGTCCGGTCGATTGCGCATGGTCTGGACACCGATGGCAACAATCCTGACACCGGAATTTTCGTAAGTTTTGACGACATCGTCGAACGTGTCGGACGCCGAAAAATCAACATGGACACCGCACAACTCGATAGCGTCCAGCCCCAGCTCGCGAACGAACGCAGCCACTTTGGCGTTGTCGTCAACGGCGCGGAAACAGTAGCTCTGAACTCCAAGGCTTTGGCAGATATCGGTCATCTTGAATCCCTAGTGACGGGCATGAAGCTCACAGGCACAACAATAGTTCGGGAGTGGGGCGATTCAAGAACTGCACGGGCAGCGCGGCGGCGGGGGGGGGACCCCGTCGTTGCGCCTTATTCCTGGTCGGCAGCGGTGCCTGTGGCGCCGTTCAGGATCACGTCAAGCACGGCTTTCTTGAGGGCCGTGGGCGCCTGGTTGGTGTCGGGGTAACCATGGGTGCTGTCACAAGTGGAAATCACGGTCTGTTGCTCGCCGGTGAGCGGGTTGCGAAAAGTCACCTCAATGGTGGCGAGGCGTTGGACGTCCTCGACTCGCATGTTGAGGCCGAAAATCATGACCACCGTTTCACCCGGGTTCAGGTTGTTGCCGGCATCCTGCTCGGGGACGGCAGCGGCAGCATTGAGCCTGTAGTAACCGTCAACCGCATCGCCGTCGAAGGTGATCTGAACAGAGACGTTGGCGAGGCTGTCTGCCAAATGGCGGGCTGCCTGCACTTCCAGGCGCAGCACGTACACGTTACTGTTTGGCACGGGTGCGAAATCGTGCGTAATAACGACAGGCCCTTCCCCCGCCTGCTGCCCGGCGATCGAATCTGCCGCCACACCCGCGACAGCCTTGCCGCGCGCCCGTTCAGTGGTCTCAGGCGGCGCCGGGTGGTGCCGCAAGCGGGACAGTGGAATACTTGTTGTCGGCGCCTCGGCTACGGCATTGAAACGTTTACCGCCGCCACGGTTCGCCGGCGGGCGCAGGGCATTGTACGTTTTATCCTTGTCGTCGGCCGGTTGCAGTCGCGGCACATCACGATCGCCATCATTGGCCCTACGCCTGGCTTGCCGCACGGGTTCTGACGGTTTGCTTTCCCTTTTCCCATACGCCTCGGCAAGCTCGGCCGCCACCACTTGCGACAAGCCAGCGGGATACAGTTTTTTTACGGGCTTTCCGGCAACGTTCAATGCGACACCCTGCTGCTGACCAACCTCGACCGTCTCTATATTGATCTCCTGCGGTTGCTCCAGATCCGCGGTAACAGCATATTTTTGTTCGAACGGATCGAGGTCACCCTCGGCATTGTCGGCAACCAGTGCGACAGTGTCGGCGTCAACGAGTTCGGGCACCGCCACCGCGAGGCTGGCGGTCAATGCCGGTTCTGTAACCGTCCTCTCCGATACGTTGTTTCCGAACAATTGGACTTTTCTTGCGGGCTCTGCAATCCCGAACATCCCGCCGACAACAGCTTGTACTTCTTCTCCGGCTTTATCCAGCTCGAACTCGATACCTTCCTCAGGTTCGATGGCAACAGGTGCCACCGGCACCAGGTCGGCGACCTCCAGAACAGCCGGAGGCTGCTCGGCGTCCACGCCGGCAATGTCAGCGAAGTTATCGTTCTCAGCAAGCCCATCGTCAGTATCATCGGCAGCGGCAGTTATTAAAATATCCGATTCATCCCCAGGCCGCCCCGAGCGGGCAGGGACAGCGACAGTGGTGACAACCTCACCGGCGGATGCGGCGGCTGAATCTAATTCGATCTCAATACCATCGAACGCATTCGTCGGGAGCCCCAGATCGGCCGGTCTTGCGGTGTCTGCATGGACGGTCGGGTCATTTTGGAGCTCGACAACCGCGGCTACCGCCGCCGGTTCACCAGCGGCACTGGCGGTATCGGTCCTTTCCATGTTTTTCTGAGCACTTTGCCGAGCGAAGTCAGCGGTCGGGTCGCCCCGCTGCATGATTATTGCAGCCAGCCCGAACACCAGGATTACTGCGGCAGCGATCCGGAGAGCAGGTGAGCGCCAGATCATTGTGAGCACCGGTTTCGACGCGGCATCGGGGTCCCGAACAGCAGCGGCCTGCGCCAGGATTGCAGCGATTCGGTCATCTGCCAGGCAATTCGGAACCGGGCTGTCGGCGGGAAATGCCGTGGCGACGGTCGAGATGACCTGGCGGATATCGTCAAGCATGGCCTGGCAGGCTGCGCAGCCGGCAAGATGCTCGCCGACGGCAGCAGCGCGGCTGGCGTCGAGTGCATCGAGCGCATAGTCGGTCAGGTGCGTTTCCGTGTCGTGACAGGTATTCATAAGTTTAGGGTAACGGCTCCCGGCGCATAGCCTTCGCCATCTTCTTCATCGAATTGTGTAGAATGAAGCCAACGTTGCTGACTGAGATTTCCATAGTCTCAGCGATTTCTTTGTAGGACAATTCGTCGACGATTTTGAGCATCACAATCTGTCGTTCCCTGTCGTTGAGCACATCGAGCATCTGCCACGCTCGATGTGCGGCGTCGCGACGACTGTACTCGGCTGCCGGACTCTCTTCGGCCGCGTCCTGCAGGTCCGCCTGCAGCGTTTCATGGTGGCTCTGGTGCCGCTGGTGGCGCCGTATGTGGTCGAGCACCAGGTTGTGCGTCACCCGATAGAGCCACGCCTGCACGTTGCGAATCGATTCGCCGCTGTCGTAGCGATGCCGCACGAACTTCGTGAAGGCGTCCTGGACAATGTCCTCGGCCTGCACGGCATTGCGCAGCATACGTCCGGCATACCGCAACAACGGTGCCTGGTATTGCTCGACCACCGCGGTTATTTCATCGACCAGGTTCTTTTCCACCCTGTGCTTCCGCGAATAGCTGCGTCTCTTTACTGATGATGACGCCGCAGATGTTGGTTTATTAGACCGGTCAGACCGATTAGTTTCTGTTTTCGATCACCGATGCAGATCCCGGACAACGCACACCCGGGTTTCGAGAGATATTTTTTTTGACGCAACGCGCAACGTCGGGTTCCTTTGCATATCGCGGCCGCAAGGTGCCGGCTGGCTTGAAAAAATAGCGCCTCCGAACATATTAGCCACCTGTCCGACGCCCTCCCCCATACCCGTCACAGCTACGTACTATTGCATTGATGAAGTTTTTCCCCATAGTTTGCCTGGCCCTCTTCACTCTCCTGGCGCTGCCCTTGTGCGGGCAGAATCGGGCGATGGCGGATCCCGAACAGACGGAACGGCAGCAGATCAAGGAACAGATCCGCCACAGACTGCGGGCCCGGATCGATATCGACATCGACCGTGAAAAGATCGCCGAGCGCCTGGGCCTGGACAACCCCGTCCCAAAAATTACCCGTACATCGAGTCAGATCGACTCAGAAGTGGAGGAGAAAATTCACCAGCACGTCGAGAAATATTTTACTGAAGAACTATCCCAAAAATACGAAGTCGAGGCAGCGGAGAAATTTCCTCTGAAGCAGGTGAACGACGAGGTCGTGATAATCAGGAAACGCGCTGGCGCTATCAAAGGCGTGCTGCTGAAGAACTACACAACCTACATCGACGTCGCCGGGTACCGCATCAACAAGATCGATATCGCCGACGCATCGCTGGCCACTTTCGATAGGCAGGGAAACGACAAACTGCGCCAACGCCATGTGCGCCGTCAACTGCAGGCCGAGCGCAACCGCCTGACAGAGATCAGCAAGGAGATGCGCAAGAAGCTGGCCGAAGAACTTTACACGGGCAGCCATTACCTCCGGCGCAACGGCAAATGGATACCGGCGACTAAATTTCTCGATCAGGCAGTGAGCTATTACCGCAAAAAGCTCATCAAGAAGCTCCTGCCGGGGATCAAAACAGAAGTTTACACGGAATTCGGATACACCCTGCACAAGGGCAGCTGGGTAAAGCCTGCAGACATACCGGTAACCATGGGCCCGACTGCGGGGGTTGGCAAACCACCGGTACGGATCGGCATAGGACCAGGGCCGATCGTTATGCCGCCCAAGGATCCCAGGCAGCAGCCTGTCGATCGTAGACCCACGGAAGTCATCCCGCCATGGGAACAGCGGGACAGGCAGCAGCAGCCAACGACACCCGACAAGCCCGAGAAGCCCCGCCTGCCGTGGGAGAAAAGCGGCAGCACCGGTCAACCGGTGAACATTCCCGGCGATTGGCAAGCGGCGCTGTAAAAGCTCCGACCGGGACGATCGAACCGGCCACGGGTTTTGAGAAACCCGGGGCGTTTGCAACGATTCCCGGATGAGGTCTTCGACCGCCTCGAGGAGTACCAGGGCATCCACACAATCCAGTTGCAATAGCCGGTGATCCTGGCGGCTGCGGCAACCGGCTCCCGACTCGATACCCCACGCTGGAACCGCTAATCAACGCAATCGTGTGCCAAACATACGCTTTGCTCAACGACAGCCACTCCCACCAGACACTCGAAACAGTGGCGGTTTATACCGATGTCGGCGCTCCCTGCAGCCTTCGGTCATTTATCCGCTGTTATTTTGTTCACAGTGGTGGTTGGGAATTCTTCCCATGGATTATTTTCCGGATGTGGCGCAAGTGAATGCTTCCGCCATTTGACAAAAACCCTGTAATGAATATACTACCCCAGCTATAGTCCCTGAGGCCGGTATCACCTCGTCAATAACGATTATACCACGTGTTGGAGCATGCAGATGTAAGGGAACATGGTCAATGATTAAGAAATCAGTGTCAGAAAAACATGAAATCGGTCATCGCTTGAAGAAGCTGAGGCTGGCCCTCAGTGAGACACAGCAGGATATGGCCAACGACCTGAACATCAGCCTCAGTCACTGGTCCAAGATCGAGGTGGGCGCTGTCGGGCTGAGCGAGGGTCTGCTGTACATGATTTCCCACAAGTACGGGATTTCACGCGACTGGATCCTACAAGGCGGGCCGATGCCGGAAATCCGCTCGACGATCTTTGCCGAGAACGGCGAAGACTACAGCGACAGCCTGGATGAAAATGTCATTCGCCAATCGGGTGACCGTATTCGCAAGCTACGCGAGTCCCTGGGCCTGACGCGTGACGAGCTGGCTCAGAACATAGGCATCAAACCGGGCACCCTCAAGCAGGTCGAGTTGCAGCACCAGCGTCTGGGGTTCCATCCGGCCAAAGCTTTGGTCGAGCTTGTGAAGCGTCGGCAGATCGCGCTGCTCATGCAATCGCACGAAAACGCCGTAGAATCGCTCATGGACTCGGCCATCGAAGAGACCTACAACATCATGATCGGCGGCCGCGCCTGGCGGGCTATCCGCGAACTGGCGGAGGGTCTCGACGAGGATGAGCTGACGAGCCTCGGGAACTTCGTCAAAGGCCGTATCAAGAAGTATATCGAACCAATTAAATAGAGCCGAATATCACTAAAGCCTGCAGCCCCGGACACGTCCGCCGCAAATCAATGTCGTCGCGGGCCACCCTCAACCCGGAAAGTCGCTCTGCAGCGCCCACAGACCCAGGGCAGGGTTGCTGATGAAATAGATTTCCTCACCGTCCGGCATGGTGTTGAAACCCTCGTCGAGCTGATCCGGCGGATAGCGTTCGAGCATTTCACCGAGATCGGCATAGAGGTACCCGACCGACTCGATTTCTTCACGCCCCATCGCTTCGCCTGGGCAGTAGGTGATGGAGAAGCGTCCTTCGCTCGATCCATGCATCATGTGTGCAGCAGCGCCCAGGCAATTGCCCAGGTCTTCATCCTCTGCCACCAGCGCGATCGTTTCGGGCGTGCCCAGATAACCATACTTGCGCAGCAGCGCGTCAATCGTCCGATCCTCACCGAATTCTCGCAACCCCGGGGCCAACACGAGCAACTCACCGCCATCGGCAATAGCCATCCGCGTGCGATAAACGGCCTTGTTGCCAAGCCACGTCGACTTGAACTCGTCCGCCTCGAGGTAGACAACGACCTTGTGCAGAGGTTGCTCCAAAAGATTCAGATTGACCTGCTGGCTGAGACGCGCACCGCTGGCAAAAGTCTCGTCATCATCACCGACATACATGCCGCGCATGTTCAGCTTGCCGGTGCCTGTGTCGAGCTCCATGACAGTGAACACGAACCAGATCGGCAGAGTTCCGAGGAATTCATGCAAGGCGTAATTGAGAATCCGCCGCACCGGTGTGTCGATCCGTCCCATAGTCCGCTCGGCACCGTGGACCGAGCCGAGATAGTGCGAGCGATTGATCAAGTCGGCACCGCCGAGTCCAACGATGATGTTCTTGCTGTAGTTGGCCATGCCGACGACTTCGTGCGGCACAATTTGGCCAAGAGACAGGACCAGATCATAGCCACCGTGTATCAGTTCACGGTCCACCGAAACTTCGATGTCGTAATTGACGCCGCCGTCGGACCACTCAGCAACCAACGCCGACGGAATGACACCGACGGACTCGACACCATTGCGCCAATCGTGATCGAGGAAGCGGTCACGCGGAATAGTGTCACCGAACATGGTGGCGATTTCGTCGTCGGTCATGGCAAAATGTGTGCCGATGGCGGGCATGACGTTGACTTGGACGTCCGGTCCGAGCAACTCGTAAGCCATGACTGCAAGGGGCCCGGCCTGCGAATGTTTTCGGGAAATGTCGGGTGGGACGAGCAGGACCTTGCGTGGGCGGTCGGCGATCGATTCGAGCGCCGTCTGCAGATGGTGGCGCTGCTCCTCGGGCGAGATGACACGGTCGGCAGCACCGTCGTTGACAAGTATTGGCATGGCGGTCCCTTATCTTGCAGGTTCAGTTACCGTTCAAGTCGATCGCCGGCATGACATGGTCCACCACAGCCGGCGCTGCATAGAGACACGGCGAGACAACGCGCCACCGATTGCGGTGACCTTTCTCGAGACAGTAGCCAGCCGCATCGATGGTGCAGCCAAGCTTGCCGCCACTCAGCAATCGAGCCTCGAAACCGAGCCGCTCAAGCATAGGCAGGCAGGCAGCGAGATCCCAAATCCGGTGGTCTCCAAGATACGCCAGATAGCGTTCGACCGCAAGATACGCGAACGACATGACGGCACAACAGACGCACTGTACCGGATTGCAAATGTCGATACTGCCGTGCTTCGCTGTCGTCTGGGTCAGGCAGATCATGCCATGGACATTGTACGGTGCCGTCGTCGGCGTCAGAGGCTGCCAGGGCAGCGGTTCACCGGCCGTCCAGTTGCGCAGGTCCAGCCACCAGACACTATCGGCATCGGACGCCAGGAGCTCGCGAGTCATCGGCATATAGACAGCGCCCTGGCACAGCATGCCGGCCTGTGCCAGGCCGATGGAGATGCCCCACATGGGTAGCCGGTTGGCGTACGACGCGGTACCATCGATCGGATCGACAATGTACAATTCACCGGCCAGCGCCTCGGTGACATAGTCGTCGTCCAGTGTTCCCTGGGTTTCCTCGCCCAGCAGGTACGTACCTGCAGAAGGGTGGTCGAAGACCTGCTGGAAGTACCGTTCGATTTCGTGGTCGGCCCGGGTGACAACGCTGCCGTCGGCTTTCTGGGTCGGCTCTGAATTGTCGTAGTAATGCAGTGCAATCCCGGCAGCGTGCAGCAGATGACGGGCAATGTTGTCCTTGGACCAGGCGGGCATGCGGCAGCCAAGAGATTGTTTGGCGTTTGTGAGGCAGTAAGAGCAGACGTAGTCTGACGCGCCCACGGCAAATTGCGACTCCAACGGTGACAAATTTCACTGCTCCGGTATATTGAACCGCTCGTTAAGAGTCACCGGTCGTGGGAATTACTGCCTGTAGGCGGCGTAATCATCCCACTGTATTGACCCAAGTTGATTTGCATGCAATTGGCATCAACGTCCTACGAGTTGCCGGAACCGAACCGGGACAGGCCCTGCGGGGCCGCAGATATGACACGATCACACCGCACAACATGTCGATACGTCCGGCGGCTGGCCGCTGTGACGCTGCTGGCGGCTATCTGCGCCCTGCCGGCACGGGCTCAGGCCGAGTTCCTGCGGACGTTCTACATGTGGAATAACGCCACGGTCGACGGCGTCCCCATACGTACCGACATCGATGCCAAGCGTTACTTCGTGGCGACGGGTGGGGGCATTGTGCGTCTGCGCTTCAAAGACGTCCGCATCACCGGAGCGATGTTCCAGGAAACCCGCGATGTCAGCCAACTGCTCAACATTATCGACCGCAACATCAGGGAGCAGGAATTCGCCCGGGCCACTCGCAATAGCGAGGACCTGAAAGTGGCTGTCACCAAGTTCAAGCTGGCAGTGAAGCCGTTTCTTCCGGCCCGGCTGGAAGCACAGAAGCGCCAAAGTCGAGCGCTGTACAACGCCATCGAATATTACGATGAGATGATTACGGCCGTGCCGAACACGATCGCGGTGTTGGAATTGCAAGCTCACGTCAATGACCTGGTTCTTGATCTGGTCAACGGCCGGGAGCCCTACAACAGCAGCAGCCTGGCAAAGCTGATCCGCTTTCAGCGTGGCCTTATCCAGATCAAGGGCGATACCCCGTTGGTCCGTCATGACCGCGCCGAAGTTGCCGAGATCCTGCGACGTGAACAGCAACTGTGCGTCGAAACGCTCCATGAACAAGCCATCGAGCAGCTACGAACAACTTCGCTCACTGCCCGTGCAGAATCCTACCTGCTGGGAATCAATGGCGGTGCCGGTGTAAACGATCTCTATCATGAGGATCTGGCGACTTTCCTGACGCAGGTCTACGAGATCGTCGACAGACGACTGGAGCGGGTGACGCCTGCTGTCGACGACCTGCTCCAGGCCGACAGCGATCTGCCACAGCAAGAATACGAGCAAATTCAGCGCAGCATCCACGGTATCGAATCATTTTTGAGTCACGCGAAACAGCAGATGTTCGGGCCGGATATCGTGAAGCTCAATACCGCCCTGGATGAGCAAATCCAGAAAATCCGCGACCACCGTGCTGCCACCGACGCTCGGCACAGCGAGGTCGTGACGATCCGACGCTTCTTGCGCAACGGCAATCGCGCCTTGATGCAGAAGCGGTACGACGACGCCATCGCCGAGCTGAGCAAAGTGCTCGACACAACGGACGACGCGAACATACAGGCGCATGCAAACGCTGGCATCCTGCAGGCAACCGGGGCACGTATGGCGATGCAGCTGGCAGCGGTCGTCGGCAACACACCGGCACAGAATCGGAAGTTACTGGAGCGCGCCCAGAGGTTCTTGGCCGAAAACCAGGATGCTTTAGCGGCGGCGGAATACCGCCTGGACGTGATCGAGTCGGACATCCGCAAGGTAGCCGGCTACGCCACTTTTCAGGAGCACTGCGCGGTGGTCCTCGAAGGCAACGCTGTCGAGCAGTGGGACCGCTACACTGCTCTCGACCGGTGGCTACTGGACAATCGTGGCAAGATCCACAACGCGGCCTACTCGCAATGGGCCGATTTCGTCGAACAGCATCAGTTGGCATTGTTCACCCGCGCTTCCAGCATGTTCAGCAACAATATTTCGTCTCTGGCCGGCGACGGTCACGACACTTTGATCAGTCTGGTCGAGTATTGCCTGACCGATGGTCGCCTGCAACGCGCCGATGAGTTGTTGCAATTCGGTTTCGAATATTTGTCCCCAGACGGCTCACGGGCGCTGTTCAGCCTGCAGAAGCGGTTGGCACAGGCCTATACGCTCAAGGGGTTCAACGCCAAAGCCTTTGATTGCTACAACCAGTTGATGGAGAAGGACGAGGCGTTGCGTCACAACAGCACCCTGCAACGGCAGATCGCTCATTTGAAACTGCGCCTGGCCAACCAGAAGGCCGAGACCGGGATGCCGGAGGAAGCTATTGAGCAGCTCGAGACACTGGTCGTTACCGACCCAATGTTCGCCCGCAACGAGCGGGTGCTTGAGCGCATCGTCGAACTACGGCTGCAATTGCTGCCCAACGATCTCGACGACGACAGCCGTCTGAAAATATTCAATGACCTCTGCGCCGACTACCCGGGAGCGGCTGGGGGCGTCTCGCGCATCAGCGCCATCGGGAGCAACATTGTGGCGGACTTCGAGGAAATCTGGAAACGGAGCGAGTTCGTCCAGGCCATCGTCAAAATATACGAGTTCCAATCACGGTACGCCAACCTCTCAAAGGAAATTGACATCGAGAGCGCCATCGTGCCGATCGTCCGGCAGACCGTTCGACAGTATGACCGGGACAGCCAGCAGGGCCAGCAAGTATCCGTCGTTTTCGTGGAAGCGCTGCAATTATTTGTGCGCCGCTTCGAGAACATCAGCGTGGACGAGAATTTCGACGATATCCTGGTCAAGTGGAAAATCACCCTGGCCGAAAACTTCAACGAAACCGGCCAAAGTCTCAAGGCCGATGCGATCTACGGCGATGTGTTGATAAACTTCCCGCTCGTCGCCGCGGACTATTCGCTGGCGGAACGGCGCCGCGAGCTGGTCCGCAAGGTACGCCTTGCACGCATCCAAAGGCCCTTGGGGATCAAGGCCGACCTCGACTGGTTTCTTTTCGGTGTCACCATCATCATCTGGCTCAGCACCTATGCCGTTGCCCACCGCCGCGGCCAGGCGCGCGGCCATCTGAACTATCGCCTGCTCCAGTTCACGACCGTATTTGCGGCGTTCCTGGCAATCCTTGTGCCATGCCTGATATCCAATGTCGACTTCACAACTGCCTTCGTGCGGGCCACCGTGATTCCGGGCATCCTGTTCTACGGTATCGGGTTCAGCACCTACCTCTTTTTCCCGCTGATTTACGGCGAACGCCGGCTTGTGCTCGAGCGTCTGCTGCTCCGGGTGCTGGGCGGCACAAGGGATGACCGGCCGGTTACAACGCACTCTTTCAAAGACCGGCTTTCTGCAAATATCGTGCGCCTCGAAAAGGATCTGCCGTTGCTCCATGACCGGCTACTCTATCGCATCTCCAAGGCTCGCGAACTGGCAAATTCCAAACCCGATCGCGGCTACCAGGAATTCGAGCGTCTGCTCAAGCGCCTCGACAAGGAACTGGTCAAGACCACCGAAGACTGGAAGAACAACTTCGCCGAGTGCTTGTGCCAGCTCGGACGTCTGGCGGTCGAACTGGGTCTCACCGATGATGCACGCCGCTATCTCAACCAGCATGCCAGCCTCAATCCCAAGCATATCGACACCCGTCTCTTGCTCGGTGACCTGCTGTTCGAGTCGCACGACTACGAAGGTGCGATCTCACACGTCAAGGTGTGTCTCGCCGCTCGCGGCGGCAGCCGTGAGCTGTGGTCCAAACTCGGCCGCTGCTTCTTCGAGACCGGCAAGTATGTCTCCGCGTACAAGTGTTACGATTCGATCCCCGACAAGGACCGCGACGGCCTCTTCTGGAGCGCCCGCTCCTATGCCCGCGCCGACGAGATTGGCAAGGCCGTCGATCACTTCCAGCAACTGCTCAAACGCGAACCGAATGACAGCGAAGCAATGTATTTTCTGGCATCCTCTCTGGCCGCCTACGGCACCATGGACAAGGCGGTCAAAATAGCCGGGTTCATCAAGGAAGGCGACGACTTCTACTCCAGAGCTCTGGCGCTGCACGGCAACATCAAATACCTGGCCAACGACCTGCAGGATGCCAAGGAAAAGTTCAAGCAGGCGCTGGCGATCGACGCCAACTGCATTCCGGCGTTCGTCGGCATGGGTCAATTGGCTTTCGAAGGCGGCGAAGACGACAAGGCGGCAACCATATTCGATCAGGTTCTGCAGACCGAACCGGACAATTTCAGCGCCAATTACTACCGGGGTCTGCTGCACGAGGGCAAAAATGACACCAAAGCAATCATCCACCTCGAAAAGGCCGCTCGTTTAGGCGCGCTCAGCGTTCCGGCGCATACCGCGCTGGGTCGCATTTACGCCACGGCCGAGCGCCACGACAAGGTCCTGCAGCACTATGACACCGTCGAGTCGATTGACCTGCTGTCCTCCTGGGACCTTTACTTTTACGCCAGAGCGCTGGCAGCACAGCACCGCCCCCACCGCTGCCGCGAAATCATCGCACATCTTGTGAATCCGGCATCCGTCGATACCCTCTGGTCCGACTTCGCCCAGCGGACGCTCTATTCACTGGGACTCTTTCTGATCGATCACAACGCCTACGACGGCGCCCTGAAGTGCCTCGAGTTCGTCGTTGCAAGCGCCATCGACCCGGCCCGGCAACAGCGACTCTCACGGCTCATTGCGGAGTCGCAGCTTCGCCATGTGGTCGGCCTCGTAGCCAACGGAAACTATGACGAGGCGCAGAGTGTGTTGTCCGAACTGCAGGCTCAGAACGACGACCCACAGTGCCAGCTGCTCTGTCAATTCTATACCGCCATGAACCATCTGCACCAGGGCAGCTATGAAGAAACCCTGGCGACATTGAGTACCCTGCGGGACACCGAGCAGGGCAACAGCCGCTATCAATACCATGCGATAGTCGCCGAGCTCGGGCTCGGACACGACACCGCCGTGCAATCGATGATGCAGCAACTCGCGGCCATGCCGGATGTGGCGCCTTACGTCAAAGTGGGTATGGCCACTATAAATGCCTATCTCGCGGGCCACCAAGGCGACTACGACAAAGCCATCCGCGAACTCGATGCGCAGTCTGCCGGCGGCAACTACACCGGTGCCGCGTTCGTCGATCAGCATGTGTCCCTCAATCGAGCCTTTTATCTGTGTCACCTCCGCGACTTCAACAGAATTGCCGGGCTCATGGACGAACTGCCGGCGGACAGCCGCGCCGGCGTTGCCTATCTGCAGGCAGTTGCTCTCATCCAGGAGGGCCAGGGCGACCTCGCCAAGGCCGCCCTGGCACCCTACCTCAGCGATAATCAAAGCCGTGGCAACAAGCTCTTTTCAATTCTTTCGACCGAACTGGCTATTGCCGCTGTCGGCAAGCGTGACCTCGCCGGCGCCCGCCATATTTTCGAGCAGATTCCGGCGCCGGCGCCGGAAATAAAAACCGTCATCATGGCGCTGTCGCTCAGCGAAGTGCTGGATCACGCGAACGATCCAACGGCCGTGCGCCAAGCAATCCTCGAACTCAAGAAAAGGCTCGACGGCATGGCGGATAAGGATCTGGCGCACTCACTACTCCACAATCTGGCTGTGCTGCATTACCAACTTGCGAGCATACTCGAAGCGGGGCATGCCGTCGACGAGACCTTCGGCGCCTGGAACGAATGTCTGAATTTCTGGGAAGAGAGTGTTTTTATCAATCCACAATTCTGGAATCGCGAGAGCCAGCGCTTCGCGGCGCCGGGCGAGAGTGTAACGCCGTTCAATGACGATGAGATCACGGCCATCAACGTCCAGTTCAAGCTCGAGAATTTTGTCACCCGCTTTGTCGAATACACGATGGAGAAAATCGAAGCAAGTGACGAGTCCGGGCTCGAGTGTTACCTGTCGCTGCTGACCTCGGCCGGTGAAAATCCACGCGAAAACCTGGCCATGCTCGGCCGGCGCTACAACGCTTTTAAGGCCGACATCGACCGCGACGACCCGCGCACTGACCAATGGAGCTTTGTCATCTGCAATCTGCTGGTCCACATCCGCATCGACGTGACCGATGGCCGTGACACGACATCGCTCACAGCCGATCTCGAAAGTCTCCGTAAAGCTCGCAGCGTGTTTCCTGAATACAGCGATTTTCAAAAGGCCAAGCGCGAGTTCACCACGAACATGCTCAACGCCCTGCAGCGTGGCGCCATGGGCGAGTTTGCGTCAGCGGGACAATTGCTTGAAAAGCTGTTACGCGACAAGCCCGCCGGCGTCCAATTGGGCAGCCTCGAGGGGTCGCTGCGAGTTCTGCGCGAAGCCGCCAAAGACCCCAATGCAGCTGCGGAGGGTGGCACGAAAATAGCCGCCGAGTTTGACAAAATGTACAGCGCCATGCGTAATCTCAACATCAAAAAGGCAAACACTGACGATGACAAGTCAAGCAAAAAACTCAAACCCGTCCAGTCCAGAGCCCCCGTCAATATATGACGAGCTCGGCCTC
>Ga0310124_10000417_pt1 | contig 29317 bp, 30 predicted proteins | sample CB11b_AW_Bot5_MG_FD_203507 | JGI IMG/M metagenome (GOLD analysis project Ga0310124, IMG submission 203507) | Marine microbial communities from Western Arctic Ocean, Canada - CB11b_AW_Bot5 | ecosystem: Environmental > Aquatic > Marine > Oceanic | place: Canada: Western Arctic Ocean | collected...
TCAACCCAGAGACAAATCTGTCACTTGATCTGCCTGCGGCTGGAGAAGTGACATTCGAGGTCTACGATGCCCTCGGTCAGCGCCTGCGCCGAATCGAACTGCCAGCCAGGTCCGCAGGTCATCATGTACTATCCTGGGATGGACGAGACGACGACGCGTTGGCCGTGGCCAGTGGTGTCTATCTGTTCGTTGTTCGCTGGGATTCACCGACGTCGCCGGTGCTCAAGATTCGCAAAGGCGTGTTGCTCAGGTAGCTGTGCCCGTGGTTGCGTCGTCGATAAAACCATCGACGCTGAAATAACGAAAGCCCGTATCGCTGAGAATGGTGACCACAGTCGCTTCCGGGCCGAGAGCCTGAGCGACGCGCATCGACACCGCCACATTCGCGCCTGAGGAAGGACCCAGCAGCAGTCCCTCCTCACGTGCGAGCGCCCGCGTGCAGCAGAAGGCGTCCTCATCGTCGATGGTGATGACCTCATCGATCACGTCGCGATCCAGGACCTGAGGTACGAAACCCGCGCCTATTCCCTGGATGCCGTGCACGGCAGCCACCCCACCTGTGAGTACGGCAGAGCGCGAGGGTTCCACGGCGATGATGCGGACATTGGCCAGTTCCTGCTTCAACACCAAGCCGACGCCGGTAATCGTGCCCCCCGTCCCGACACCGGCAACAAAGGCGTCGATCCGGCCCGCCGTGGCAGCGACGATTTCACGCGCCGTTTTCTGCCGGTGAATCTGTGGATTGGCAGCATTGCGAAACTGCTGTGGCATGAAGTACTGATCAGGATCCTGTGCAACGATCTGCTCAGCACGACGGATGGCCCCCGGCATGTCCTGGGTGGAAGGAGTCAACTCGATGTGCGCACCATAGGCGGCCATCACAGCAATCCGCTCGCTGCTCATGTGATCGGGCATCGTCAACACCAGATCATATCCCAACGCCGCGGCGACCATGGCCAGCGCGATCCCCGTGTTCCCCGAGGTGGGTTCGACGATCGTCATGCCCGAGCACAACTGGCCATCAGCCTCGGCAGCGCGGATCATACTGAGGCCGATCCGATCCTTGACGCTGCCTGCTGGGTTGAGGGCTTCCAGTTTGCCGAGGATTCGTGCCGAGCCCTTCGGTGGCATCCGGCGGATCTCGATCAGCGGTGTGGCGCCCACCGTATCCAGAATGGAGTCCACAGCGGCGGGTGGCCGGCGCTCAGCCATCACTCATCACTTGCATCCTCATCATCACGGCCATCACCGGCTGGTTTCGCCGTCCCTGGCAAAGTTCGCGTGAAACTCGCTGACGAACTGGGCGGATTCCCGCTGTCGATTCGCAGACCGCCTCCGGTCGAATAGAGATCGCGATACGTCGCCGGCAGCAGCAGAATGTTGAGCAGCGGTTCGATCTTCGTGATGACGTCGTTGACATCGCCGAGGAAACTCCTCGGGACATAGATGATGTCGTCATTCTTCAAAGCCACGTTCTGCCGCAAGTCACCATGATTGGCAAAACGCTCGAAATTGATGGAGTACATCTGACCACTACCCTCGACAACACGGATCAGACGAATGTCATCACGCAACGCCTCTGCATTGAAACCACCCGCCTCTGACAGTGCTTCCATCAAGCGCGCGTCGTCGGCGAACATGTAGACATTCGGCTGAAACACCTCGCCCAGAATGATGACCTTCTTGGAGCGCAGACTCGTGCCGGGAACGATGATGATATCTCCACCCTGCAGGATGGCATTGTCCGATTGCACGCCGGAAGTCAGAACCTTACGCAGATCGAGACGAAACGACTTGTTTGCGCGGATCAACTGAACATTCTCCAGTTGTCCATCTGGCGTCGTGCCGCCCGCTTCGAGGATCAGATCGAGAAGCGTGGTCTTGCCCTTCAACGAGTACCGCCCCTGCCCCGACTGACCGTAACCAGAATTAGCGTCCAACGTCTGGATGGCACCGAGGAGGGAGACCTTCTTGCTCTCATACTCCTCCACCTCAACATCCACCTTTGGGAATCGCAGGAACTGGGCGAGGCGATTGGTCACACCATCGTCAAGTTCGGTCGGCGTGCGCCCCGCAGCCTGAACATCCTCCAGCATGGCGAAGGAGATATTGCCATCCGGGCGGACGACGACACTCTCGCTGGTGAGCTGTATCTCTCGCATCGTCAACTTGAGCTTGTCGCCGACACCGATGATGTATTCAGGGAACCCACCCCGCTCGGTGTACGCCTGACGCAGCGGATCCATCGGCATGGGTCCACGTGTGGGTGCCTCCTGGATCTCGGAGAGATCGGTGACGGCGGGCATCGTCGATCCACAGCCAGCGATCGAAATACATAACAGCGCCAGCATGAGGGACTGACGGAATGTGATGTTGCTCCTCATCGACTTTATCCTCGTCTCGCTTTTCGAGTCAGCGGGATCAACGTCATCGTCACCAGCTCCCGAACAAGGCACATCACGAGTTGACCGCAGCGCAGTGCGTAGGCGATGGGTGCCAGGCGCCGTGCCACCTGGGGAAACACCTGCAACAAGACATCGGGCCGAGGAAAGACGAACTCCGTCATCAACCGCAGGCGATCCCGCCGTGATGGGCAGGTCCAATACCAGAGAACTTCACCGGCAGAGGTCGACTGCCGCGCCGCGAGAATCCAGTGGAGAAGGCGCGCCGACATCCTTCCCGGAGCACACTCGCGATACCACGCGCTGACACTCTCCGGTAAAACTACGCCGGCGGCATGCAACAGACTCACCCCGAAGAGCACGGACCGAGCCAGGCCACTGGCTTCGGCCCGAGACCGCAGGCTGCGTATGTCCAATTCCTCAGCGCGCAGTTGCAGCGCCAGATCGATCAGCCAGGTGATACGCCGATAACTGTGCCGTAGAGCATGGGCGGCGGTATAGAGTACCTCATCCGCCGCACACAGACCCCACACCTCGATACCCTCCACCACGATACGTCGTCGTCGCGACCACACCTGGGTCGGATCAAGCCAACCCGCCTGGCGACGCGCCTCGATGCGCCCACAGTGAAACAGGTCATCATGTAGATCGACGTGTACGTGCCGGCCACTGAGCAGGTCGGGATATCTGGGCACCGTCGTCCAACCAAAGTCCACAAGCGCCTGAGCTATCGCATCGAGATGATCCGGCGGGCATAACAGATCGACATCGTCCATGGGACGGCAGCCACCATCCGGATACAACCGCAACAACGCCGCACCCGGCAACATCAGGACTTCGAGTCCCTGCGCGTGAAGTTCACGCAACGCCGCCGCCAGTTCCTGCAGCGCAATCGTCGTCGTCGCCGCCGTCGCTGCGTGCATCTGCTTCCAGGCCGCCGGCACGGAGCCGCCGGGTTGGGCATTGGCGACACCTAGCCCTTCCAACCCCTCCGAGGGTACGGCGGCGGTGATATCCACCCTCGGACCTGGATCTGCTGTACCGAGACGAAGCAGACCAAAAGCCTGTTGAATTGCCGTCGTCATTATCTCGATTCCGCCCCACGGACGCGTTCGTCTATTCCGTTTCGCCAACTCTCGCAGATGACGGCAGCGGTTTCATTGAGATGGTGGCTGCACGCCTGGTCAGCATCGTACAGCAGTCCACCATCTACGAGCCGGCGAAATACCGGATCGATCTGTTGGGATGTATCCGTTGCTTTACGGTCCATGCTGCACCAGCAATTGCGCAAATTCCGATACCTGGACCACAGGAGCCGAACACGTGGAATCACGGCAGACGTAGGCACGTGCCCCACCGTCGCCGGCTGCACGCCGTTCGCGCAACAAAGGCAACAGATCGGTTGCCTCGTCGTCCCCAGCCCCTCCTGAAATCACTCGATTCGGCAAGTAGCTGTCGTGTACGGCGCGCAGAAATGGTCGCCGACCGTCCTCACTACCCATGATCGAAACTTCGAGGGCACCGGCGCGAGACTGCGACAGGGCACAGATCATCAGACAACAGGCGGTAGGCGCGCTCTCCAGCAGATTTGTGTAGGCCCGCAGTGTGGCTTCGGCGTGGTCGCTGAAACGGACTTCGTCGGTGAGAGCGGCCAACCGCAACAGTGCGAGGGCCGCCATCGAGTTGCCCGCAGGCGTGGCGCCATCGAAGGGGTTTTTGGTCCGCACCAGCAGGTCGGTCCGACCGGCATCGGCGTAGAAGAATCCCCCTTCCCCGGTGTCGTCCCAGAACCGCTCGATCATTTGATCCGCCAGTTCCACGGCTGCCCTCAACCAGCACGGCTCGAGAGAGGCCTCATAGAGATCGACAAGGCCCCCGATCAAGGCGGCATAGTCGTCCTGGAAGGCGTAGATCGGCGCCTTGCCGTCCTTCCAACTGTGGCGCAGTTCTCTAGTAACGATCGCCTCGTCGAGGAGAAATTGTGCCGCCTTGCGCGCCGAAGTGAGCCAGGCCTGTTCTCCGAAGGCCTCGTAGCCGCGTGCCATGGCGCTGATCATCAACCCATTCCATGCGACCACGACCTTGTCATCGCGACCGGGGGCAACCCGCCAGGCGCGCGCTTCAAAGAGGCGACACCTGCAATCGGCCAACGCTGCCTCCAGACTCTCGACGCTGACGCCGAGAAGCCGCGCCTGCTCATCAACATCGGCTTCGATATGCAGGATCGAATTGCCCTCAAAATTGCCTTGGGGCGTGATATCGTAGTACGCACAGAACATGCGGGCCGTCTTCTCGTCATCGACAACATCCTCGACCTGTTCAGGCGTCCAAACGAAAAACTTACCCTCTTCCCCCTCGGTATCAGCATCCTGCGTGGCGCAGTAACCACCCTGCGGATGGGTCATCTCACGGACGACGTAGTCGAGGGTTTCGCGCACGACACGGGCAAACAGCGGCGAATCCGTCGCTTGCCAGGCATCGACATAGACGGGGACGAGCAAGGCGTTGTCATATAGCATTTTCTCGAAATGCGGCACCAACCAACGCTCGTCTACCGAGTAGCGATGGAAGCCACCCCCGAGTTGATCGTAGATCCCCCCTTCCGCCATGCGCGTGAGGGTGTGTAGTACAACCTCTTGCGCCGCCCGGTCACCCGTCGTGTGGCAATGTCTGAGCAGCAAGGACAGACCGGCACTATTGGGGAATTTCGGCCCCTCGAGACCAAAGCCGCCGTTGTGCTCATCGTGCTGACTCGTCAGAGCCTGCGCGGCGGCTTGCAGAATGTCGTGCCCACGACCCCCGTCAAGACCGTCGCCTCCTTTGAGGGGGTCCGCATTCTGTTCGATAAAGGAGCGAAGCTTCTCCGCCTGCTCTTCGACTCGATCCCGCTGCCCTGTGTAATGATCGCTGACGGCCTGCAGGACCCGTGGGAATCCGGGGCGGCCATGCCGATCGTCGGGTGGGTAGTATGTGCCACCGTAGTACGGCCGCAGATCGGGAGTGAGAAACACCGTCATCGGCCAACCGCCCTGTCCCGTCATGGCCTGCACAGCGGTCATATAGATCTCGTCGATATCCGGTCGCTCCTCGCGGTCCACCTTGATATTGACGAAGCGCTCATTCATCGAGGCGGCGATCTGTGGATTCTCGAAGGACTCGCGTTCCATTACGTGACACCAGTGGCACGCCGAGTACCCGACGGAGAGCAGAATCGGGCGATCCTCCTGGCGCGCCCGCCCCAGCGCTTCCTCTCCCCAAGGATACCAGTCCACCGGGTTGTGCGCATGCTGCTGCAGATACGGACTCGTCTCCTGCGCGAGGCGGTTGGTGAAAGAGGCAGTCGACACGGATTCGTCCATCAGACCAGAGGCTTGAAGGTGTAGGATGGTGGTGCCGGGTTGCTGATCGAATCTAACGATGCGCCCGTAGCTGGACAATCAATCATGCGGCGGCGACGTCGTCCCGATGAGACGCTCATCGAGTCTGCCGACGATCTTCTGGAAGCGATCATGTGCTGTGGACGAGGCATCTGAGTCCTCATCGGACCGTCTGTGAAATGGGCGCACACACGCCACATATTCATGCTCGTAGGTCGCCTGTTCTTTCAAGTCGAGCAGGGGCACGCGGAGTGAGCGGATCTCGACGAAGCTGATGTTGGGTGTACCTACACCGTTGATGAGGCTTCGTATCTGTCCCCAACCCAGGCGAGAACGGAGAAAGACCCAGACGTAGTAAGGATTGAGGCCTGGGCGGAGACGGATGAGATCGACGAAGCAGCCGATGTTCGCTGGCTCGTCCTCTTCGTAGACGGCGATACGATTGCGTCCCAGGGCGCCACCCCCCGAACGAGGCAAGAGCAGGTCTCCAGCACGGACCCGACTCCGGGGCGGATCATGTGCAGAGCCTGCGGGTACTCGCAGGAACCGGGAGGCCTGCAAGCCGGTTTCGGTGAAGTCTCCCTGTCGAATCGACGGGATGCCGTCCACCGCCTTCACCGGTTGCCCGCCCGTGACGATTGGACCGTAGGTGAGAAGTTCGATGAATTCGCCAAGCTCGACCCACGTCTCCCTCCTGTCGCCCCAGATCCTGGTGAGAGCCTGTTGGCCGACCCAGTACCCCGGATCCCAGCGGCAGGATGCCATCGCGCCGACTGGAACTTGGACGGCACCATCGACCTCTGCCCCGCTACGGGCTCTTTGCAAGTCGTACAGCATGTCATCCAGCACCTGCGCCAGCTTGCCCCGACCAGCGTGCCGTCGCTCCATCAGCAGAGCCGCAGGCGATCCGCCACTGGTGGCGATTGCTGATGTGCGCCGTAGAATGACGAGATGGGCTACCGCGTTGAGGCCGGGACGGCGGAACGCACTGGCGGGCAAGGCGATCGCCGCCAGTAGCTGCCCCCGTCGCTGCAACCAGTCACGAGCGACTTGCTCGCGCCGGTTGCTGAGCACACCGTCGGACAGGATGTAGGCGATGAGCCCCCCGTCGCGGAGCAACCCCATGGCACGCTCCAGAAACAGCGCCTCCACGCGACAACTACCTGCCGGCGCGGTGAAAGTGCCGTCATCGCCACGAGCCTTCGGCCCCCAGATCAGGCCAGGCGCCCCCGTTTCGGTCTCCAGGCGTCGCCGCTGTTCGTCAGAGAGCAGATCTCGACTACGTCCAAAGGGTGGATTGCCGACTACGACGTCGGCGCGCCAGTCCAGCAACTGTGCGCCGGCGTCCAGCAGACCATCCCCGGCCTCGATGTGTCCACCACCGCCCCCGGATCGGGCCCGTACCACCTCAGGGTCGATCTCTAGGCCGAAGGCATCGGTGGGGGTTGTCCAACCTCCCCGACACCCCTCGTCGAGCAAAACACCGTCCCCTGCGGCCAGATCGATGACTCGACGGCGTGTTGACGGCGCCAACAGATCGACGACCTGCCAGAGAAAACGGGCGACGGTGGACAGGGTGAAAAACTGCCCATGGGGTGCGCTGTGTCCACGCCGACGAGGGCGCTTGGCGGGTATCACCTGCCCGCTGTGTGCGATCGCTCCCACAGGCGTTACCTGTGCCTCCCACAATTCGGGGGATCCCCGACTGTGGACAAGGTTTCAAAATGATTCCTAACCCTTTGTGTGAAAACGCTTTGCCTACTTTCCATGGTCGTCTGGCACGAGTGCTGCAGTGCACTATTTCGACGACCCGGGGGCAGAGCCTTCTCCGGGCGTCTGAATCCATTCCACCATCCACCAATCGATTGGAGGGCTACATGTCTGAACTCAGGATGCCGGCGATCAACCAGGTCGCCCTTGCTGGGCGGCTCGTGCAGGACCCCGAGTTTCGTATCACCGACCACGGCACCGCCCGCCTGACGAGCCGTATTGCCGTGAATCGTTCGTTTCGAGACCGCAATGACGACTGGCAGGAGGAAACCTCGTTCTTCAACATCGTCATCTGGAACCAGCTCGCAGAGCGGCTTGCTGATCGGCTGAAGAAAGGCACGCCGGTATTTCTGAGTGGCCGTCTGCGCTCGGCAAGTTGGCGTGACGACGACGAGAACCCGCATTATCTCGTCGAGGTCCAAGCGCGCAACCTGCAAGTACTGGAGCGCCTCTCGGACGTGGTTAATGGCGAGGGCGTCGCTGACGCTGATATCGATGCCGAAGCCGAACTCGAGGAAGGCGAAGAGCTGGAATTGGCCGCCTGAGGCTGACCGACGGAGACGGTGTCCATGCCGTCTCCGTCAGCGCTCGAACAGGGCAGCGATGCCCATACCGCCACCGATGCACAATGCGGCAATGCCCCGTCGGGCATCTCGACGCCGCATCTCATGCAGCAGCGTGACGAGGATCCGTGCGCCACTGGCGCCGACAGGATGCCCGAGGGCAATGGCCCCGCCATGTACGTTGACCCGCTCCCCGTCCCAGTCGAGTCGTTGACCAACGGCCAATACCTGTGCGGCAAAGGCTTCGTTGACCTCCAACAGGTCGATGTCGGCCAGCGTCAGCCCGTTGCGGTTGAGCAGCTTCTCGATCGCCGGCGCCGGGCCGATGCCCATCACCCTCGGATCTACGCCTACCGACACGGCGTCGACGACGCGCGCCAACGGTTCGATGCCGAGCGCTTCCGCCTCCGGCTCTGCTACGACGGTCACCGCCGCGGCACCATCATTCAGCCCCGAGGCGTTGCCTGCAGTTACGGTCCCCTCCTCGTCGAATGCCGGGCGCAGTTTGGCCAGGCTCTCCAGAGCAGCATCCGGGCGCGGATGCTCGTCGATATCAAACAGGAGGGGGTCCGTCTTGCGTTGCGGGATCTCGATGGGAATGATCTCGTCGACGAAATGCCCCTGCGCTTGGGCTTCAGCATATCGCTGCTGACTCTGCAAAGCGTACTCGTCCTGCGCCTGGCGAGTCACCCCATATTCATCGGCAAGATTCTCCGCCGTGATCCCCATATGGCAATCGTAGAAGCAGTCCCACAGACCATCCATGATCATCAGATCCGTCACCTGCCCGTGACCCATTCGTTCTCCCCAACGCGATCCAGCCAGACCGTAAAGGGCCCCACTCATGCTCTCCATACCGCCCGCAACGATGGCGATGGCTTCACCCGATCGCACGGCGGAGGCAGCCAGAGCCACCGCCTTGAGACCGGAACCACAGAGCTTGTTCACCGTCATCGCCGGCACCGCGTGCGGGATGCCGGCATGGACTGCTGCCTGACGCGCCGGATTCGGCCCCTGGCCCCCCTGGTAGATCATGCCAAGGATAACCTCGTCCACGGCCTCTGGCGCGATTTTGGCCTGTGCCATGGCTGCGGAAACGGCCTCTCGACCGAGGGTGATCGGACTGATATCCCGCAGTGCGCCGCCGTAGGTGCCGATGGCGGTTCGTACGGCGCTGATAATGACGGCGTCGGGCATGGCACTCTCCTGTAGCGTGATTGACCTTCTGTACGGCCATCTCTATCTTGCAAAGATTAAAGGTAGTTATGAACTGTCGCGTCAGGAGAGTGCCAGCAGCATGGCGTGGGCCAAGAGCAAGGACTTTCTCGAACGACTTCAGCTCGGTAGCATCGTGCTGTATCTGATCTGCTTGGGCGGTTATACGATCGACCGAGTCGGACAAGCATGGGATCACGTGCGCGCTGACCTTTTCGGCTTCACGTTCTTCTCGCTGTTTATCGCATCCACGATCCTTCTGCGCTTCGAAGAAGGTGGCGCCGACGACGAGGACGAGACGGCGGCAGGCTGAGCGCGGCACGGTTGTTGGGGCAGTAGCTCAGTTGGGAGAGCGCGGCGTTTGCAACGCTGAGGTCGTCGGTTCGATCCCGATCTGCTCCACCAGTACAGCGGCGCCACCGGACGATGGGGGCGCCGTTTCTGTTTCGTCTACGCCGTCAGTTCGATCCGTAGACCAACCCCAGGCTAAGCCCTCCCCAGAGCAGCAGATTCACCTGCAGTGGCCGATCGCGCCAAAGCAGCGCTGTGGGATCGTCCCCTTCTCCTCGATGTACCAGGAATAGATAGCGAAGTACGCCATACAGGACGAAAGGTATCGTCCATTGCATCTGGTGGCTGGCGGTAACGCCCCCCTCCCCGACTCCCATCGCATAGAGCGCATAACAGACGACGGTCGCCGATGCCAGAATCGACATAACCTGATCGAGATAGGCCACGTCGTAAGAGCCGAGGGAGGTACGATGCAGTGCCGCGTCACCCTCGAAGCGCACCAACTCCCCTCGCCGTTTGGCTGCAGCAAGAAACAAGGTCAGCGTAAAGGTGCAGAGGATGAACCAGGTCGAAATTGCCACGTCTATGACGACCGCTCCGCCCACGGCACGCAATAGGAATCCGGCGGCGACGATCAGAATATCGACCAGTACAGTTCGTTTCAGACCAAAGGAGTAGGCCAGATTCAACGCCGTGTAGGTCAAACCAACGAAAAGAAAGTTGCGATGCAGGAGGGCAGCCGCCCCGAGCCCTCCCCCCAACAGAGCGACGGCGGCGACCCAGGCCACAGGTGCTGACAGATCGCCACTGGCAATGGGACGACTCGCCTTGTCCGGGTGACGCCGGTCGGCTTCGGCATCAGCTAGATCGTTGACGAGATAGATCGCCGAGCTCAGCAGGACAAAGGCACCAGCGGCAGCCAGGGCGGTGAGCACATAGCTGGAGTCCAGCAGATGTTCGGAGAACATGACCGCCGCAAGCACGACCGCATTCTTCACCCACTGCTGCGGACGGATGGAGCGAAAGAACGACAGGATCATGTAGCTCCAATATCCTGTCGGTGAGATAACCTGTGAAATTCAGGCTTATGGGCGCGCTGGGCCAAGGCAGCCTCCAGACGGGATAGTAACTCCTCGACGATCTTTGACCTCAACCTTCTTGTCCTCCGACGTCGGCTTACGGGAGACGAGACCGAAACTCATCGTCAGAGAGATCTGATCACCAAGACATTCGAACTGACGGTTCATGGCGCGGGCCCGAAGATTTAGACTGCGCCGCTTGCCACGAGAAGTATCCCCACTGGGCATGCCGAGGATGAAATTGGCGCCATCATCTCGTCCCCTCCTTTGCGCCCGTACTTCGCATTGTGTTCGCCCAACCGATCGGGGGCAATCATCACACATGCTATGGGCTGACCCTCTGCATTGGAGCTGCTGATGACCTGGGGTAACATGGCAGTGGTGAAAAACACCTTGTTTGGCAGGCCTGAGTGGGAATCTGTACCAGCGATTCGCATCCAACGGCGATTGCTGGCGCGCAACTTGTTATTCTCTTCCCTCAGGCGTGTGATTTCTGCCTGCAACTTGGGCACAAGATTCTTGTCGGTAGTTTCTGTCATCTATATCTGCACGTTTGCAGGTTCAGCGGTAGAGACCCTAAATTACACTCGCACAACACGATCCTGCAAGAAGGACAGCCTCTGATACTCTGGATACTGCCTGCCGCCTTCGCTTTGGCCGGCGTCATTGCGATCTTGGCCGCACTTCGCATCCGGCACCGCCGCAACAACCGTCTGCAGTTGCGGTTGCTTGCTGGCCGACGACGCCTCCTCGGCGAGGAAATCGACACTCGCAGCCGTCGACTCGACGAACTGGACCCCGAGGAGTTGGCGGCGCAGCAGAACGTTGCTGATGTCGCTCTCGACGGCCTGCATATGGATCTGCTCAAGCCCGAGGTACAACTACAGAATCTACAGGAGTTGGCGCACCTGCAGCAGCACAAACTCGCAGTGCTGCAACGCCGCCGGGAAGAACTGATCCCGGCTGACAGTGCTACCACTGGACAACTCACCCCTCAGCCCGACTCACAACAGTCGAGCAGGTAATGAGGGCGGTCTCATCGAGCCGCGCGAAAATCTCGAAGATCGGTTTCTCGACAGCATTCAGCAACGTGAGGACGGGCCGAAGCCCCGCAAGCGCCGTCGCCGCCGTTGATCCTTGCCTCATACTCCTTCCAGAACGCAGTTAGGCGACCTGGGACAACCCAAGTCGCCTACATACGTACCAGCGCAGCATGGCTCGATTTACCACTAAACCTCCATGATCTCCGCTTCTTTGCTTATGATCATCTCATCGATCCGTTTGACAAAATCGTCGGTCAAGGCCTGAATGCGGTCATGCCCAGTGCGTGAGTCATCCTCTGAGACCTCACCCTCTTTTTGTGCCTCGTCGATCAGGTCAAGACCCTCACGCCTACCGTGACGCACAGCAACGCGTCCATCTTCGGCACGACTGCGAGCGACTTTGGTCAACTCAATACGACGCTCTTCTGTCAATTCCGGAATCGGCAGTCTGATGATTTCACCGTCGTTGCTCGGATTGAGTCCGAGAGTGAGGTCGGCACGGATGGCCTTCTCGATATCACCGATGAGATTGGCCTCATACGGTTTGATGACCACAAGCCGTGCCTCCGGCACACTCACCGTCGACAACTGGTTGAGTGGCGTTGGCGTACCATAATAGCTGACGCGGATACCGTCGAGCATCGACGTAGTCGCACGCCCTGTACGAACCCCACCCAAGGCGCGCTGCATCGACGCCAGGGCCGCCGTCATGTGCTGCTCGGTCTCGCTGAGAATCTCGTCGATCATGTGTCAATTACCAATCCCTGCCTGGAGACCTGGTCCAATCAGGATTCACCGAGGCGGAAACAGGAAAAGCGCCGCACCGTGATCTTCTCACCGATCTTGGCCGTCAATTCCGTGACGAGATCCTGAATCGTCTTGTCCGGATCCTTGACGAATGCCTGCTCCAGCAGGCAGACCTCCTGGTAATATTTGTCCAGGCGGCCACTGACAATCTTCTCGGCGATGTGCTCCGGCTTGCCCTCGTTTTTGGCCTGTTCGAGGTAGATCTCTTTTTCTTTGTCGATCGTCGCCGGATCGATCTCCTCACGACTCACCGCAACCGGGCCCTCCGCAGCAATATGCATGGCGACACCGCGTGCGAATGCCTGGAAATCCTCTGTCCGGGCTACAAAATCGGTCTCACAGTTGACCTCGACAAGAACACCCAGACGGCTACCAGGGTGGATGTACGACATGACAACACCTTCGTTGGCATCACGCCCGGCTCGTTTCTCGACGGCGGCCATGCCCTTTTTTCTCAGGTGCTCAACCGCCTTCTCCATATCCCCGTCGGTTTCGACGAGAGCCTTCTTACATTGCATCATGCCGATGCCGGTACGCTCGCGCAACTCGCGCACAGCAACGGCGGTAATATCTGCCATTCATAGTCTTTCTCTTGGTTCTTCGTTCTGGACCCTTTAGACTCGCCCCTGGCGTGTCCCCTCAGGCCGTCGCTTTAGCCTCGGTGCCTGACGACGTAACGTCCGTGGTCTCTTCGTCCTCTTCTGTGCGCGCCCCCTTGCCCTTCTCATTGGCGGCGCGACCTTCGATCACTGCGTCCGCCATTTCATGGGTGATCACCTGAATAGAGCGAATGGCATCATCATTGCCTGGGATCGGGAACTCGACCTGATCGGGATCACAATTGGTGTCGACGATGGCCACCGAGGGAATACCGAGCTTCTGCGCTTCGGAGATGGCGCCGTGCTCCCTCATGATATCGACGATGTAGATCAAACCTGGCAGGCCATTCATTTTGCGAATGCCTTCCAAGGTCTTCACCATACGCTTCCGCTCCTTCTCCAACAGCAGGACTTCCTTCTTCTTCAGCTTGTCGTACGTGCCGTCCTGGGAGATGCGGTCAAGATGATCGAGGTGGCGGATGTTCTGCTTGATTGTCTGCCAGTTTGTCAGCATACCGCCCAGCCAACGCTCGGTGACAAAGAACATGTTGCAACGCTCCGCTTCCTCGCGGATCACGTCCCTTGCCTGCGGCTTCGTCCCGACGAAAAGCACTGCCTTGCCCGACTGTGCCGTCTTGCGCACGATCTCGGAGGCTGCTTCGATGCGGCGCACCGATTTATTGAGGTCGATGAGATGAATTCCATTGCGCTCCGTGAAGATGAATGGCTTCATCTTCGGATTCCAACGGCGCGTCTGATGGCCGAAGTGTGTGCCGGCTTCGAGCAGATCCTGTATTGGTACGGTCATACGATGCGACTCCATAAAATGGGGTTATTGCCTCCGCCCCCCGTCACGTGCGACACGGAACCAACCGAAGCTATGACCAGCTTGACGGTCAGCACCCCCGCGGGCATCAGGAAGGCGTGCGTTATGAACCGCCAAACAGCGGCCCATTTACGAGTTCGGCCCCTTCTGGGGCCGAACTCAAACCGGTAATACTGTCGGGACGATAGCGAAACGATAGCGCAATTCTTGTTGCCATCGAGAATGGTCGCAGTCTAGCCATTCTCGAAAAAGAGGTAGCGCAATTTGCTATCGTTTCGAAAACTGGAAACGCTTGCGCGCGCCAGCGAGTCCGTACTTCTTGCGTTCCTTCTCCCGTGAGTCGCGGGTGAGGAATCCAGCGCGCTTGAGCGTGGCGCGCAATGTCGGGTCGGAGGAGAGCAGGGCGCGGGCGATGCCCAGCGACATGGCGCCTGCTTGCCCACGCAAACCACCACCACTGCTGCTGATATGAATGTCGAACTTGTCCCGTGTTTCCGTCAGCTGCAGGGGCTGTACCATGATCATTTCGAGGGCGTCGCGGCGGAGATATTCCTCGACTGAGCGCCCATTGATGATGATCTGCCCGGAACCCGGGCGGATGCGCACGCGTGCGACGGAAGTCTTGCGGCGGCCGGTGGCCTCGAATCGCTGCTCTTCAGCCATGATCTCTCATTGTTAAAGGTGCTTAGAAAGCTGAACCTACAGACTCAGCGCCTCGGGCTGCTGGGCGGCATGACCATGATCGGGGCCAGCGTAGACGCGCAGCTTCTTGAACATTTGGCGACCGAGGATATTGTTTGGCATCATGCCTTTGATCGCAGTACGGAGGATACGCTCGGGGTGCTTGTTGAGCATATCTTCATAGGTCGTCGTACGCAGCCCACCAGGATAACCGGTGTGCCGATAGTAGACCTTCTGCTCGGCCTTACGTCCTGTCACCCGGATCTTTTCGGCATTGATCACGACGATGTGATCGCCGAGATCCATATGTGGCGAGTAGGTCGGCTTGTGCTTGCCCCGCAAGACGTGGGCGATCTGCGATGCGAGGCGGCCGAGGGTTTTGCCATCTGCATCCACGACGTACCAGCGCCGCTCGATCTCGCCGGCTCGCGGCGTGTAGCTCTTGGTCGTCACCGTAAGTCTCTACCTGTGCTGAACTTTAGGGCCAAAAATATGATTCACCGCACATGGCGGTACGAAGCATCGAAACTACGTGCCCTCAGAGGGACTGTCAACAGAGGACCCCTCCGTGGAACGTCGACGCCACCAGCGCCAGGCGACGGACAGGGCCAAAACTGCGAGCAGGCCGCCGATGACTCGATTGTATCGACTCAGCCAGTAGGTAACATCTTCCCAGTTCTGCCCCACCTTCCATCCGGCGCAGAGCAATACCCCGTTCCACAGCAGCATGCTGACCCCACCCAAAATGGCCACCGGGCGCCAGTTCATCCCCCCCATACCCGCAGCCAGGGCGATAACGGAGCGAATTCCACTAAGAAAGCGGTTGCCGAGCACTAGCCACACGCCGTATCGCGACAACCAACTCTCCACCCGTTCAAGGCTTGCGGAGGAGGACATGATCATCCCACCGGCGCGACCCCGCAGAAAAGAGCGACCCCGTGTGCGGCCAAGATAGTACATGAGGAGGAATCCCCCCGTGCCTCCCAGACAGGTGCACAGATAGACCAGCAACCAGTCGAGCACACCCCGTCCCGCCAGATAGGCAGACAAGACCACGACGAGGTCACCGGGAACCGGCGGCAGGACATTCTCCAGAAAAGCGCTCAGCACGAGGGCCCCATACGCCAGAAGTGGCGGCCAATCGCCGATGTGAGCAACAGCCTGTTCGATCCAGGTGCTCACGTCAGGGTCGCCACAGGGATCCTCAACAGTGCCGTCGCCTGTGCCGCCATACCCTCCTCGCGTCCCACGAAGCCCAGTCGTTCGGTCGTCGTCGCCTTTACCGAAACCCTTTCGGCCGGCACACTCAGCGCCGCCGCCATGGCGGCACACATTGCGTCAACGTGAGGCGCCAGCTTCGGCACTTGTGCCATGATGACGGCATCGACGTTGACCACCCCCATATTGCCATCCCGTAATCGGTGACCGACTCGCTCAAGAAGGAGTAGACTGTCGATGCCTTCGTATGCGGGATCGTCGTCGGGAAAGAGTCGACCGATATCCCCGAGCCGGGCAGCTCCCAGCAAGGCGTCGATCACGGCATGGACGAGTACGTCAGCATCCGAGTGTCCCGCCAGTCCGCGATCGTGGGCGATTGGGACCCCTCCAAGAATCAGTGGACGACCCGCGGCAAATGCGTGGACATCATACCCCATGCCGACGCGTAGGTCGCTCATGTTCTGTGACTGCAGATCGCCGGCGGTAGTAATTTTCACGTTGTCAATCTCCCCCGGGATGATATGGACGTCGATACCGATCCGCTCAACGAGGGATGCTTCATCCGTCGCCGGCGCCCCCGACGACGCGGCGGCAACCGCCTGTTCGATGATGTCGCGATGAAAGCCCTGTGGTGTCTGCGCGTTAAATAGGCGACTGCGCGTTGGTGAGTCCACCACGACGCCGTGCGCCACGACCTTCACCGTTTCCGTCACCGGTAGTGCCGGGATCACCGCCCTATGGAGTACCGCAGCGGCAATGACTTCATGCACCAGCTCCATCGAGACCCAGGGACGCACGGCATCGTGCACAAGGACGAGTTCGTCTGCTGTCGCCGGCGGCAGGCTGGCGAGGGCGGCGCGCACAGAATCGGACCGCTCTGCACCACCCATAACCGGGGGCTGAAGCTTGCGGAATCCGGCGGCGAGGGTGGCAAAAATCTCCCTGTCCTCGGGGTGTATGGCGACCACGACGGACTGCACCTCAGGGCTGTCATCGAAGCGACGAAGCGTATGCCACAGTACGGGACGCCCCTGCCACAACTGATACTGTTTAGGGGTTGTATTGTCGCCAAAGCGATGGCCGCGGCCGGCGGCGGGGATAATAACGGTGGTTTTCGGCATTTGGCTTTAGTGGATAAACATGGCGTCACCATAGCTGTAAAAGCGGTACCTCTCGGCGACGGCAAGTTGGTAAGCCGCCAGCAGCGGTTGCTGCCCGGCGAGTGCACTGACGAGCAACAACAGACTCGAACGCGGCAGATGGAAGTTCGTCACCATGGCATCGACGACGTTGAATTCGTGAGGTGGGCAGATCAGCAGATCCGTCCAGCCTTCCCCGGCGCGAACCTCTCCCTCCATGGCGCAGGTCTCAAGCGTTCGCACCGTCGTCGTGCCGACGGCGATACAGCGTCCACCTGCCCGCCGACGCTCAGCGATACAGTTCGCTGTTGTGGCACTGACCCGATAGAATTCTGCTTCCAGTTGATGTTGACGCGGATCCTCGGTCCGCACGGGCTCGAAGGTCCCAGGGCCAACATGCAACAGCAGCCGTTCCACGCCAACCCCCCGATCCCGCACGGCCGTCAGCAATTGCTCGGTGAAGTGTAGACCCGCCGTCGGCGCCGCGATTGAGCCATCAGTGGTGGCGAATACAGTCTGATACCGGTCAGAATCTATCGATTCGGGGGCGCGCCGGATGTACGGCGGCAGGGGGATATCCCCTGCCTCCTGCTCCATGGACAGCACCGACGCGTGTCCGGTGGGATCTGCGCAGTCAGTGACAGCGCCGCCGTGGGCGTCAGCAGGCATCCGCAGGCGAATTCGGTCACCAACCCGGCCTACCACTTTCAGTCTCCAGGATCCGCGATCTAATTGGATCCAATCCCCCGACTGCAGGCCGCGTAACGGGCGAGCCAGGGCGAGCCAGGTGCCATCCTTTGGATCACGCCGCAACAGCAGCAATTCAACCCGACCACCGGTGCGCTCCTTGTGCCCGCGAAGGCGCGCACGCACGACACGTGTCTCGTTGAGGACGAGGACGTCCTCCGGACGCAAGCGCTCGACGATATCGGCAAAGAGCAGATGCTCAACACCGCCATTGTGGCGATCGAGTGCCATCAACCGGGACGCGTCACGGCGTTCGGCAGGATACTGGGCGACGAGGTCGTCGGGAAGATCGAAGTTGAACTCTTCGATATGCATCTGGCAGGCAGCCGAAGCTACAGGCGACCTACAGGATGGTCAAGAAATGAGAAGGGGCCGCCTCATCCATGAGGCAGCCCCTTCCCCGCCGGAGGGTTGGCCGTGTTTGAAAGAAAATCGGCCGGATTTCTTAGAGCAGGGACAACGCCCCGATGGATGTCACATTTGCCTGCACCAGCATGGCGTTACTCGTCTTCAGGAGCAACTGCGCACGGGTAAACTCGGTAACTTCTAGAGCCATATCCGCATCGCGGATCGTCGCGTCGGAAGCGGTGATATTTTCGATTTCCACCTCGGTAAAGCCAATGGAGAAACCCAACCGGTTCTGCACAGCGCCAAGATCACCGCGCGCCGCCGAAACAGTGGTGATTGCCCGGTCGATACCAGCGATGGCGGAGCGCGCGTCATCGATACTTGAAACCGACAACTGGCCCAGATTGAGGGCGGCTCCGCTGGCTCGAAGATCCGGGATGCCCACCTCTAGCCGGTTGAAGAAGGAGTCGGTGGGCCCCACCTGGAACACACCTCCCTTGCCCCCTTCGATGACGATATTCGTGCCGTCGAGATCACCGTCGGTATAATCGCCGGTAGCACCTGAAACATTGGCACCAGCCAGCGTGACCTGCACACCGATACGGTCGAAATTGGCGACCATGCTGGAGCCGGACGCTACGACGGCCCCGTCGAGAGCGATTCCCGCCGAGGATTCGATCGACTTCGGAGACGACGAGACCAGAGACATCGTCCATGGCTCGATTCACCCGTAGACCGGATGACAGACGCTCCAACTGACGATTGGCTCTCGTTACGTTGCGCGAGATCGAGCGCTGCGCGTTGATCGCCGAAATGCTGCGGTTCACACTGATTGGCACGTTATTGCCTCCTTGCTCCTCAGATAGGGTCCCCCTCCAGAGAACCCTCCCGCCGACCGCCGGGAACCCGCCTATTCACCCCTCCCGATCCCCTCCAGAACCAGGTGAAGCAACTCGAGCCCGCGCCTCCTGTTCCGTCTATCGGAACCATCTGACCGCAACTTTAGCAGTTTGTCGCACTTTTTCTTTGATATTGGCCGATTTGTGAAAAAAACGGAAGATCTCTGGTAATGGGACGATCGGGGCACCGATTCTCAATCTCAGTACCATCTCCGTCAATACGCGGGACGGCTCGCGACAAGCGCTGGCCAAGATCGACGAGGCCATCAACCGGGTCGCTGGTGAACGCGGCACCGTCGGCGCCATAATGAACCGACTGGAGTACACTCTAGACTTCACGGAACGCGCGATCGAGGGAGTTACAGCATCGGAATCGACGATTCGGGACGCAGCCGTGGAGGCAATGCTGAGCACGCGGCCTATAAAGGGCCGACCATCCAGGATTGATGTAGGAGGTGAAAGCGATACGTTCGAGCAGGTCGCCACCGGTGGGCAGGTCGACGAAGCCGAGAACGGCCGAACACCAGATGCCCGCGGCGACGAGATACGGATACAGGGCGGGATAGGTGAATTCAGTGGGCTCGAAGGTCCCTTCCCGAAAGAAGTTCCAAATACTGGCGGCGACGCCGATCTCGTCTACGTGGCCGTAGAATTCCGGATAACCCTGACCAAGCCCCCACAGCCGCAGCAGCAGGGCTACGCAGAGGACGGCAAGGACAGCCACCTACCCTCTCAACGAGCGTGCAGGAAGATCGTATACAGGATCTTCCAGCCCGCCCGGAATGTCCCGGCAAGCGTCCCCGTGACCTTTGAGGCGCCGGTGTGACGTCGCCGATAGCTGACGGGGACCTCGACACCCCGCAGGCCATGACGAGCCACCTTGACTTGCATCTCCACCGTCCAACCGAAATCCTGATCGACCATGCCAATCCTTTCCAGGGCTTCGCGTCGAATGGCACGGAAGGGACCCAGATCGGTATATGAAACGCCGTAGAACAGTCGAATGAGGAAAGTCGCCAGGGCATTGCCGAAGCGTGCCTGCGGCAGCAGCGCACCCGGTTCCCGGTCACCGAGAACACGGGAGCCAATAACGAGGTCTGCCACGCCGTCCCTCAAGGGTTCCAGGAGCCGCTCCATCTCTTCCGGGCGGTCGCTATAGTCACCATCGAGAAAGACCACGATATCCGTGTCATCGGGGAGGGCGGCGATCCCGGTCAGACAGGCTCGCCCATAACCGCGCTGGGGCTCATGTACGACGCGCGCCCCGGCGGCGGCGGCATGAGCCGCGGTGTCATCGACGGATCCGTTGTCAACGACGATGACTTCGTGAACGACGTCGGGGATATCGGCGATCACGAGACGGATGGCGACCTGCTCGTTGAGCGCCGGAATGACGACGACGATCTTGCCCGCCCCGGTTGTGGTTGATCTCCGGGAAGTGCTCAGAGGTGGGTCTGCAACCATTCGAGGATGAGCTGTAAGGTCGTCGGCGATTGCAGCAGGGCGAGGCCATGATTGGAGTCACCGGGAAACACCTGTAGGCTCGGGTCCACCGTAAACGATGCCAACAGGCTCGCAAATCCCGCGTAACTCAGGCTCGTATCGCTGAGAGCGACCAGATCACTCTCACCTACGACATACAGCATGCTATGCGGGGCAAATGGCGTGATGCCATCGCCGATGACGAGTGGCTGCAGTTCCTGATCCCAGAATCCGGGGGACAAGGCGACGCCCGCTTGCAGATCCTCGGGAAAAGCACCCATGCTGACATAGGCGATGTTTCCACCAATCCCATTGCCAATCACAGCGATCCGGGCGTTGTCGGCCGAGGTTTGCGTGCGCAACCAGGTGACGGCGGCGCGGACATCGAGATGCATGTCCTCCAGGTCGGTGACAAGAAGTACAGCCTGATCCCGGCCATCATCGGGCAATGTCGAGCTTCCGTGACCGCGCAAGTCGAGAGCGAGTACGTTGTACCCGCCTTCGAGCAACTCTTCGAATACACCAGAGGACAACCACTCCTGATGCGCCGCTGCGGTACTACCGACTTCGTGTACAAGGATGACAACTGGATGAGCGGCAGCTCCCGGCAACCTGCCATAGGATGCCGACACGGAAACGGCGTCGACGGTAGCGAAGGAAACCGTCTCGACATTGTAGAAACGGCCCGGCCCCGTGGGAAAGTCGGGGCCCGCCAGCGTGACATTGTCGTCATCTTCGCTGCAACCAGCGACAACCACGAGCCAAATCAGCAAGCGCAGAGGACGCGACAGGGCGTTGAGCATCTGTGGGGCTACTCCGGTTGTGTGGATCCGGGCGACGCACCGACGTCGGTCCCTTGACGGGCGCGTCGAATCTTGCGCCCTTAGATGGGTCGTCATTCCAAGGTACCCGAGGGATTTCGGAGTGTCAACGAGAACTCTCCCATGGACTGTCCCCGACGGCGGAGCCAGTCATCGACGCAAGCCAGAAAAAATGATCGAAATCGATCAGCTAGAGTATGTGCACGCCAATGGCATCCCGGCCCTCCGTGGCGTTAAAGCCACTCTCGAGTCAGGTCGGTGGACAGCGCTTATCGGTGCCAATGGTTCCGGCAAAACCACGCTGGCACGGTGCCTCAACGGCCTGTTGACGCCTACCTCCGGGGCCGTGCGCGTTGACGGCGTGACAGTGGCTCGGGACTCAGTGGCAGAAATCCGCCAGCGCGTCGCCATGGTCTTCCAGAATCCAGATGATCAGCTCGTGGCACCCACTGTGGAAACGGATATCGCATTTGGACTTGAAAATCACGGCGTCGAACCGACACAGATGCGACGCCGAGTGGAGGAAATACTCCGACGTTTTCATCTCGACCACTACCGCAGCCATCCACCCCATCTGCTGTCCGGCGGTGAGCGGCAGCGTCTTGCCGTGGCCGCCGCCGTCGCCGTGCAACCTGATTTCCTGATCCTTGATGAGCCCACAGCCCTGCTGGACCCGACGGCGCGGGCCGAACTCATGGACCTTGTCGGGCAGCTGTGTCAGCAGGGCCTGGGCGTGCTGCACATCACGCAATCGCCAGAGGAGGCGGCACGGGCAGAACGCATTCTCGTACTCCATGAGGGCCTGCTCGTCGACGATGGCACACCCCGCCACATCTACCGTCAACCCGCAAGTCTCAGGCGGATAGGTCTCGCCGCCCCCTTTGCCGTCGAGGTTGCCGTCGCCGCCGGAGGGGGTGCTGCCCAAGCCATTGACCCGGTAGAGCTGAGCGATTGGCTCGTACGTACCTTCGAAGCGCCACCGCAGGAGTGTCTCGAGGTCGCAGCTCAACCAGCCCCGGGGGCTGCGCGAATGTCGGTAGAGGGATTGACGCACATCTATCGTGTGGGTGTACCCGATCCCGTGATCGCCCTTCAGAGTGTGGACCTCGCCATCCCCGCCGGGACGATCACCGCCCTTGTGGGACCCAGTGGCTCCGGCAAGACAACTCTCGTGCAGCACCTCAACGGCCTGCTGCGCCCCACATCCGGACGCGTCTGCCTCGATGGCGAGGACATCTGGCTTGATGGTGATGGCCGCGGTGCCAGGCGTGAGGTGGGGCTCGTGTTCCAGTTCCCGGAAGACCAGCTCTTCGAGGAGACCGTCGCCGCCGACGTCGCCTTCGGCCCACGGAACCACGGCTGCTCAGCAGCAGAAATAGAACAGCGTACCACCGACGCCCTGAACAAGGTGGATTTACCCATCACCGCTTTTGGCACTCGCCCGCCACTGGCCCTCAGCGGTGGTGAACGCCGCCGGGCGGCCATCGCCGGGGTGCTCGCCATCGCGCCGACGGTGATCGTACTCGACGAACCGACAGCAGGACTCGATCCGGCAAACGAAGCCGTCGTTGCCGACCTGCTCTCCCGGCTGGCAGCGGATGGCGTCAGCGTTGTACTTGTGAGCCACGATATGGACCGTGTCGCCGAACTCGCCTCGCAGGTCTGCGTCATGGACCAGGGTCGGGTACGCTGGCAGGGGGCGACCCGCCAGATCCTGGAGTCGGCCTCGCGGCGACAGGAGGATGAACAACCCACCATCGAACCACCGGCGCCATTGCGCCTCAGCTTCGACCTGCGCCAACGTGGGTGGCAGGCACCCTCGCTGTTGACGCGAGCCGAGGCGTGCCGCTTCGTGGGCGCTCTCCGGCGGCGGCGAGTGCCGGCATCACAACCAATACAGAAGGAGCAATCAGCAGATGCACGGACGGATCGGGAGTAGTCTGCTGCTGTCCGGAGGACGAGTCATCGACCCTGCCAATGGCATGGACCAGGTGGCGGACGTTCTACTCGTCGATGGCTGCGTCGAAGCCGTCGGCACCGCGCTGCAGACGCCAGAGGGAGTAACAGACCTCGATGCGACTGGGTTCGTCGTCACTCCCGGATTCATCGATTCTCACGTGCACCTGCGAGACCCCGGATTCGAGCACAAGGAGACGATCGCCAGCGGCACCTCTGCTGCTGCTGCCGGGGGGTTTACCGCCATCGCCGCCATGCCGAATACCGACCCACCTCCGGATGAAGTCCCCCACCTGGAGGACGTAATTCGCCGGGGGGAAAGGGACGGCAAGGTTCGGGTCTACGTTATCGGCTGCATCACCCGTGGACGACGGGGCCAGCAGCTGGCACCATTACAGGAACTGGCCACGGCGGGTGCCGTCGCCTTCTCCGACGACGGTGATCCTGTGGAAGACGAGAGGCTGATGCGTCAGGCCTTGCAGATCTCCCAACAGATCGGCCGACCCATATTTCCACACGAGGAGTTTCGCGCCATCTCCGATGGCGGCTGCATGCATGCCGGTGACATCGCCCAACGACTCGGCGTGAAAGGCATGCCACCGGCGGCGGAAGACGACATGATTGCCCGCGACATCGAACTCGTGCGCCAAACGGGGGGCGCACTGCACATCGCTCATATCAGCACGGCGGGCACCGTTGACCTGGTCCGCGCCGCCAAGGCCGACGGGCTGCCCGTCACCTGCGAGGTACTTCCCCACCATTTTTACCTCACTGATGAAGAGGTTGAGCGCCAGGGAGCCATGGCGAAAATGGCCCCGCCACTGCGCAGTGACGGTGATGTGGAAGCGATGAAGGCCGGTCTCGCCGATGGCACGATCGATACGATCGCCACCGACCATGCCCCGCACACCGCGCAGGAAAAATCTTTGCCACTGGAGCAAGCTCCCTTCGGCATCGTCGGACTAGAAACCGCCATAGGATTGTCGATGACCATCCTGGTGGAGGGGGGCCGACTCGATCTGCCGACGTTGGTGGAAAAGTGGACATGGGCCCCGGCCAGCATCCTGGGACTGCCGGGTGGTCGGCTGACGCCTGGGGCGGTGGGTGACGTCACCATCCTGGATCCAGAATGCCGCTGGACCGTCGACCCCGCCGCCTTCTGCTCCAAGTCAACGAATACACCCTTCGTTGGCATGGATCTGGTGGGTCGTGCCGTAGCGACCATCGTCGCCGGTCAGATCGTTTATCAGGATGGTTTCTGCAGCTGACTAACTATCGGGTGGGGACGTCGAAGGCATCCTCGATGTGATTGATCCGGGGCACCTCCGGCGACAGATCGACAGCGACAACATCGAAACGAAACTCCGTCGTGCCGGCAACGCCGCGCTCGATATATTGAGCCGCCGCCCGTCCGATTCGCCGTTGCTTGGCGACGTCAACCCGCTCTTCTGGTCGTCCATGTCGACGGTCAGAGGACTTTACCTCGACGAAGACGAGACAGTCACCACGGCTGACCACAAGATCGATCTCGCCGCCGACTGCACGGTATCGACGGGCCAGAATCCCGTAGCCCTTTTCCTGTAGATAATCTGCAGCTGCCCGTTCTCCCAGAACCCCGGTGGTGGGTGGCGCTGTTTCAAAGTCCAGTTGCATCTGGTCACGCTGAGCCAGTGGCCGAAAAGAGCGCCGGTGCAAGATGCAGGGGCCCAAACGCATCAGACCTTGTCGATGTTCGGCGCTGGCATATCCCTTATGGCTAGCGAAGCCGTACCCGGGAAATCGGGCGTCGAAATCGATCATCATGGCGTCTCGGTGCTGCTTGGCAAGCACAGATGCCGCCGCAATCGACACCGACCTCGCGTCGCCGTGGATCAATGTCGTTTCCGGTAGACCACTCTGCGGCGCCCGATTGCCATCGACCAGGACTCGGTCGGGTGCAGGCTGCAGTGCTTTCAGCGCCTCGCGCATGGCCTGCATGGAGGCCTCCAGAATATTGATTCGGTCGATCTCAGCCGCCCCGACGGCGGCAACGGACCAGTCGAGGGCAACATCGACGATGCGCTCTCGCAGGCGGATACGGGTGTCCCTATCGAGAACCTTCGAATCATCGAGTTCGTCCAGGCCCTCCAATTCGTGCGGCAGAATGACGGCAGCCGCCACCACCGGTCCTGCCAGACAACCACGACCGACCTCGTCCACACCGGCCAGTCGCAACGCGCCCTCAGCACGGAATCGGTCCTCCAGATCTCGCATCTTCCGGGCTCGGCGACGCTCTGCCTGACGGCCTCGCCAACGCCCTCGTTCGCGCACCGCCAGCCGGCGAACACCGGGTCGAGCATCCTGTTCGAGCAGTGCCAGCAGGCGTCGTCCGATGGCACCACGACGCCCCAGAGCCGCCTCGATTTCGGCAACCGTAGCTGTCCGAATACCTTCTTTGTTCAGTCTCACCAGTCGTATTGACAGAGTTGGGGGGCCTCGTATATTGCCAGCAGATACAGGTACTTACAGTACTCGCCGGTGCCCAGTCGGCGGTGCGAAGAGTCATCGTCGTCTTCATTCTGAAAGAGGCATTTTCCGTGCATCACGCGATCATCCTTCTCATCGCCCTGTCCATCATCAGTCAGCCCGCCCTGCTCAGTGCACAGCAGTCGCGAGGTCCAGATACGCGTGTTTACCTTACAGACGGTACCGTCGTCATGGGTCAATTGTTGGAGCGCAGTTCCGACCTCGTCATCGTGCGCAGCAGGGATGGCGAAGTCTTCACATTCCAGCCTGATCAGATCAACAAACTCGTCACCCTCGAATCGCTGGGTAGCAATGCCCGAGAGGTGACCATTCGAGAGTTCCCTTATATCAGCTTCCTTGGAGGCACCGTCGCTCTCACGCTGATCTCCTGGTTGCAGTTCGACACGAAATCCGACCGCAACACCGAGGCAAAAATCAACCGAGAAAATGGGCTCGAGTCCCGGGCAAGGGAGCTTGAGGACAGAGCGGACCGTGCGGGGCTGTGGGGCTGGAGTTCAGGGATCCTCGCCGCTGGCAGTCTCGGTGTGGCGCTCATCCCGAAGACGCGAACGAAGAAAATTTTCCCCAAACTCTCCCTCGACGCCTCCGGAGATGCCCGACTGCAACTCGTCTACCGCCACAGCTTCTAGGCCATAAGGGGTTTGCCCGAGGGCTCAACCTTTGTGCAACCGGGCGATTTCCTCCGTCATCGCGTCGATCTTCATATTCTGCAAACGCAGGATGTCCGCATAGATACGCGAGCGTTCGTCTCTGTCCCTCCAATGTGCGCCGCAAACCCTCGACCTGATCGAGGATTCCATCAACACCCTCGCCGGTGGACTGGGAAGTGGCGAAGGTCCCCGTACTCTCTTTCAACTCACGCCAGCGGGTGTCTATCTGGAGGTCTAGTTCGGCCTCTTCTTCCGTCGTCGCCTTACCCTGTCGCGCCTGCTGCGACTCCTCGTCCCACACCTTTTCAAAACGAGGATCAGCAACGACAGCAGCCCCCTTCTTTGTCCGATGTATCGATGTACCAAGCACCCACCAGCCGACGGCGGCCAGCGCCAGCAGACCGATCCCAGCCAGACCGACTGGCAACCAGGGGGTGTCGAACATCAGCCCTTCATCTACAGTGACTTTCGATTTGGGTAGATCATCGAGCACCGTGCCCTCTGGCAGTGGCGATGACACGACCTCGTCAGTGACCACAGCCGTCTGTGCAATGCTGGCAGAATCGGGCGGAATTTCTACAGGTCCCTCGCCACGGAACAGCGACTGATACTTGGCGGCACTGTCTGTTGCGCCCTGCTGGCGGTGGATCTCCCCGAGTTTCAGATAGACATCCTTGCGCCCACCAGTCAGTCGCAGAGCTCGATAGAGCTTTTCAAGGGCATCGTCGTATTCGCCCAACTTACGGTGCGCTTGCGCTGCATGGACGAGGGCATTGATCTGATCCCCATCGGCGACCAGGACCTCCAGGAAGCTGTCCAACGCCAGCGCCTGATCACCGGCGGCTTCGTGTTGCAGTCCTTGGGCGTACGGATCGCGTTGCAGGGCGGCGGCAGCCGCCTGGCCTGTGCTCTCTTGTTGACGCTGCTGCGCGGCGACTGGTGGCGTCTCGACTTCAACGGCGGTCGTCGATTGGGCCACCTGAGGTCGCTCGGTGCGCAAATCCTGTTCCACTTTGTCGCGCACGTACTGGCTCGACAACCACCCCGTTCGCCCATCCAGAATTTCAACCTGCGTCCAATTGCCACTCTGCGATAACCGCGTCACCTCCTGCCCACGAAACAGCATCGTCACCGATGCTCCCGTAGCCGAGGGTCGGCCCGCAGTCTTACACCCTCTCCGTCAACGAGTAGCCGTGGGACCAGCAGCTGAGCGTGAATCCAACCGCGCGAACCGTCCGCCATGCGCACCTCCATCCACTGCCCCACTCGCCGCAGTTCCATCACCTCTGCATCCTGGCGCAAGACACTGATGCGGGCACTCTGTGTCGTCGCATCCTCACGAACATTGACCTGCTGGCGATCGACTGCATATACCGACTGTGCGTCGACGTCAGTGGCACAGATCAGCAACGCCAAAAGGAGCAGCAGAGCGCGACAGACTTTCATGATTCACGCCCTTGGTCGAGAGTGGCGGACCAGGGCGCGTAGCCCCAGCAGATAGCTCTGCACGCCAAAGCCGGCGATCTGGCCAATGCAGACAGGCGCAATAACGGAGGTGTGACGGAAGCTTTCACGGGCGTGCACATTCGACAGATGCACTTCGACTGTCGGCAGGCCCACGGCGGCGACGGCGTCCCGCAGGGCGATACTGTAGTGAGTGAAAGCGCCTGGGTTGAAAAGGATACCCGAGGCGAGATCCGCTGCTTCGTGGATGGCATCGATGAGAATGCCTTCGTGGTTTGACTGTAGCCAACGGATCGCAACACCGAGCGCTGTGGCCTCTGCCTGTACCTCCGTCTCGATCTGCTTCAGGGTCAGCATGCCATAGACCTCGGGCTCGCGTGTTCCGAGCCGGTTCAGATTGGGACCATTGAGGACGAGAATGGTATCTGACACTGATTCATGCCTCCTTCGGGATACGAACAATTCGTCTCGCCACGGTGTCGAGTACGAGAGTTGACAGTACGATCGCCGCCGTCTCTGCCCGCAGTACTCGTTCACCCCAGGTAAAGGCGCGGGCACCCCGTGCCTCGAGCGCAGCGTATTCGGCTGATTCGAAGCCACCTTCCGGGCCGATGAACAGGCCAATCGGCCCGTTCTCTCCCGACAACGCCTCCGCCAACGGCATAGCCCCCGCGGCGCTGGCCACAAGCAGGCGGGGACATTGCCTTGCCAATGCATCGGCGACGATTGGCAGCGCCATAGGCTCAGCGAGTCTGGGCACGCGACTGCGGCCACACTGCTTTGCTGCCTCCCGTGCAAGACGGTGCCAGCGATCGACGCGACGACTGTCGCCAGCTGGGCGCGCTACGCCACGCTCCGTCAATACGGGAAAGATGGACGCAACACCGACCTCCGTTCCTTTTTCGATCACCAGATCGAAACGCGAGCCCTTTGGTACGGCGGCGGCCAGGTGCAAACAGACGGGACTCTCCCCCCACTCCAGGTGCCGCTCCACGATCTGCGCCTCTACCCGTTTGCCTGTCATCCCATCGATTCGAACGCGATATGCACAACCTTCACCATCGATCACATCGATCATGTCCCCCTCTCGGTACCGACGGACCCGGACATGGTGGGCCTCCTCTTCGACCAGCAGGAGGCGATCACCATCGACGGCGTCGGTCTCGACAAAAAAGGCTCCCGCCACTATGGGTCCCGACGCGATCGGCAACTGAACCAGTTGTTCTTGGACCATGTACCATCAACCCTCAGACCCGCCTGCTGTAGCCAGGCAAGGAAGCGATCTCGCTCGGTCTCGACGAGGCCTGAGAACAGGGCGGTGCCCCCCTCTCTCAGAGCTATGACGATGGCTGGCAGCAACGGCATGACGAGATGGCTCTCGAGATTGGCGACAATCAAGTCGAATGTCGCCCCT